>JMSV01000046.1_pt1 | contig 26766 bp, 17 predicted proteins | sample 179021 | NCBI WGS metagenome assembly JMSV01 (sample SAMN02769581, study PRJNA246767) | bioreactor metagenome | isolation source: Culture-2 Bioreactor Bmz derived from microbial biomass from the upper 2 cm... | place: Germany: Bremen | collected day 87 after inoculation | reverse complement strand
AAGATCTCTTTCTAAATAAAAGAGCTTCAAATTTGGATTTAAAATCCTAGCAAGTTATTATTTTTATATAAAAATTATAGCTTGCAGAAAGGAGATGCTAATAATGGCAAGAAAGAAATTTTATATAACTGATGAAAAACAAGCAAACACTAAATTCAACGGATGGAATGTGGCAAAATATATTCGATTATCTCGTTTTGACAATGATGATGTTGAAAGTTATAGCGTTGATAATCAAAGAAAGTTAATCAACAGCTTTATTGACGAGCATGAAGAGTTTATATCCTCTATAGATTTTGTTGATGATGATTGGACTGGTACAAATTTTAACAGACCGAGTTTTCAACGCATGATGGAACAAATCCGCCAAGGCAATATAAACTGCATTATACTAAAGGATTTATCGAGGTTTGGCAGAAATTACATTGAAGCAGGTAGACTTTTAGAAGAAGTATTGCCTACCTATGGATGTAGAGTGATATCGATTATTGATGATGTTGACAGCTTTAAAGATGAAGAGGCAACAATGAGCCTTATGGTTAGAATTAAAAACCTTATTCACGATCAAAACAGCATGGACACATCAAAAAAAGTAAGAGAAAGTAAAAACTTGATGCGACGTGAGGGTAAAAATATCTCTCCCCCACCTTTTGGCTATATCAAAGATCCTAATGACAAGTACAAGCTTGTTATCGATAAGGAAGCATCCATTGTTGTTAGAATGATTTTTGAGTTTTACATCAAAGGTCTAGGTGTAATTCGTATAGCCCAAAAACTTAACAAACTTGGAATAGTCACTAGAAATGATTATAAAAAGACAGGTTCAATTTATAAAAATGATAAATATTTATATAGTAAAAAAGGTTGGGATCCAAACTCTATACGAGCAATGCTTTCTAATAAAACTTACATGGGCACATTGGATCAGAGAAGAAAAACTACAAGAAATTATAAGGATAGGAAAGAAATCAAGTTGGAAGATAAAGACCATATTATCGTCCACAACAATCATGAACCGATTATCTCAAAAGAAATCTTTGAAAAAATTCAATATGAATTTAAGAATCGATGTGTTAATACATCGAAGAATAACGATAAATTATATCCTTTTTCAGGCATGTTGCGTTGTGCTGATTGTGGCTCTCCTATGATTCGCAATAGCGCTTTAAAAAAAGAACATTTATATGTTTATTACAAATGCAAAGCATTTAATCGCCGAGGAATGGAAGCTTGCAGTATATCACACAGCATTCCACATCCTGTTTTAACAGATATAGTAATTCATACACTCAATGCTCATATAAAGTCATTAGTTGATATTAGAAAAAGTATTGAATCAATAAACAACAACAAAGTAATACAGCAGTTATCTATTGATTATTCAAAACTTATAAATGAAAAAGTTAAGCAAAGGGATGATGTTAAATTAGCTAAAACTAATGCTCACATGCGATATTTTGACTTGTTATCGGACGATGATAATATCATCGCAATTAGCAAAGAAGATTTAGCGAATATGATTAATACACTTGATAAAAAGTTAGAGGTTTTAAATGATCAAATTTCTTCGCTAGAAACAGAGAAACAGGCTGAAGAAGATATTCTTAATAATGATCTGTCTTGGCTAGATGCTCTTTTAAAGCATGGCAATATAACTAAACTTACAAGAGAAATCACAATAGAATTTATTGATTTTATTTATATAAGTGCTGAAAAGAAAGTTAAGATTGATTTGAAATACAGAAATGAGTTCGATAAACTAGTTAAATATAAAGAAAAATATAGTCATGAACTAGATTTAGGAGGGGCAATATAGATGAATGGCTTATTAAACTATAAACCTAATGAAAAGATTAATGCCATATATGTAAGGCTATCTGTTGAAGAAAAAAAAAAGAACCATCTGAGAGTATCGCAAATCAGATCAAAATACTGGAGGAGCTTGCTATCAACAAAGGACTAACTAATACTAAAATTTACAGCGATGATTGTATAAGCGGAAGTAATTTTAATAGACCTGCTTTTAATCAGCTGATAGATGATATAAAATCTGAAAAGGTTAACTGTATTTTACTTAAAGATTTATCTAGGTTTGGTAGAGAGCATATTGACGGAGACTACTATTTAGAAATATTCCTTCCGAAACATGGCGTTAGGCTTATTACAAAAATTGAAGGATTTGATAGCTTTTTAAACCCTAAACGTATGAACAGTATAGAAGCTCCGCTTATTAACTTGTTTAATGAGCAATACATAAAACAGGTTTCTAATTCCACAAAAGCGAGTTTGCATATAAAGCGTAAAGAAGGAAAATGCGTGTTGCCACAAGTGCCATATGGCTATCTTAGATGTCCTTTGGATAAGTACAGGTTAATCGTTGACGAAGGTGTTAGAACCGTTATAGTAAGCATTTTCACAATGTATATAAACGGAAATAGCCTTAGTGAAATCGCAAGGGTTCTTGAAAGTAGAAGAATATTGCCTCCATCACAGCATAAGCGAAAAAGCGCTGGAAAAGAAATAAACTACAGCTCAGCTTGGGGATCTTGTATGATTAAAAAAATCTTATCTCAAGATATTTTATTAGGTCATATGGTACAAGGGAAAACAGCTTCTTATTCTCATAAGGTCAAAACCAGAGTTCCACTTCCAAGAGAAAAGTGGATAATTGTTAAAAACACGCATGAAGCAATTATTGATGAAGAAACATTCAATATTGTAAACGCTCTACTTGAAAAACAATCACGACCAAAGTCAAGAAGAATCAAAAAAACAAAACCATCCGTATTATCTGGATTTGTTGTTTGTAAGGATTGTAACAAGAAAATGCAAAGAACCATTACAACTAAGAATAAAATCCCTTACTATTACTTTAGATGTAGCATAAATAAGAAACTCGGTTCTTCTATATGCTCTAACCACATGATACCTGAATCAATACTAATTGATGTTGTTATTTCGAGCATAAACAGCCTTATCGATTCGTTTGTTGATATCGAAGATGCGATCACAAAAAATAAAAGAAATGAAGCGTCGCTTATGAAAAAACAAATAAGCCATAGACTTGATGTAGCTATAAAAGAACGAGAAAGGTTAATTAATACAAATTCAAAGCTCTATCATTCTTACATAAATGAATTAGATGATATGCTAACTGATGAAGTGTATATTAACATGAAGAATAGATATCAGAAATTGAGTTCAAGAAACAAAGAAGAAATACTGGCATTGAAAGAAAAGCAAAGTAACTTGGAAGAATGCACTGCTTTTGAAACTGATTTTCTGAAAGAATATAGCAAGTACACTGGCATAAAAGTCTTAACAAGAGATATCGTTGCTGATTTGGTAGATAAGATTATCATTGGCGCTGATAAAAGCATCAACATTATGTTTAAATTTCAAGATGAAATCATTAATCATAAAGAATTTATTGATCATACCGCTATAAAAGTTTAAGTTTAATAAAATAAAAGCTTCCTTATTTGAAAGTTGAAAAATATGGTGATAGATTAAAGGCAGTTCATAAGAACTGCCTAAAATTTTATCAATAGATGCTAAAAAGTTTGTCCTATCAATAGTAATGGTGGAGGCAACAGGTTAAATCCGAACCTCTGATACCCCTTAATTCAGACTACGTTGAATCGTTTTTATTTAATACAGTTCTATCACAGAATATTTATTTCTACAAGAGGATTTTTTAAGTGCCAACTAAGAAAATCTCAATTGAAAGGAGTAAATATGACATATCAAAAAAGCAATTCTATGGAAATACCCATTTCCAAACTTTCATTTATGAAAGATAACCCCTTTAATTTAGTAGATGATAAAAAGCTATCATCAATAGCAAACAGCATCAAAGAAAACGGACTCACTTATCAAATTATTGTAATGAAATCAGATGACAAATATACAATCATTGACGGTCGAAGTCGAGTAAAGGCATTACAGCTGCTTGGAGTAAAAACAATTTTTTGTGATGTTAGAGAGATAGGCTTAAATCATGCAAAAAGGTTGATTGTTGATTTAAACCTCGAAAGACGAGAAGAAATTCTACCAAGCGAACGTGCAAAAGCATATAAGATGAAATTAGATGCTATTAAATCACAAGGTCAGCGAAATGACTTAACTTGTGGACACAATGTCCACAAGTTAAAAAGTAAAAAATCACGTGAAGTTGTAGCTGAAACAGAAACCATTAGTTACAAAACTCTTGAAAGATACATTAGACTTAATAATTTAACTCCAGAGTTGCTACAGAAAGTTGATAAAAAATCATTAGCTCTTGTTCCTGCTGAGAAAATATCATTTCTAACTATTCAAGAGCAAGAATGGCTTTTTGACAATCTATCTCGTGAAGAGCATTTTGGCATCTCAGTATCACAAGCAAATTTATTAAAGAAAGAAAGTCAAAAAGGAACACTCACCTATGACTTTATTGATAATATGCTTGTTGGTGAAAACAGAAAACAGTTAAAAGCTATAAAACTTGATTATAAAGATATAGCAGAATACTTCGAGCCAGACACACCACCAGAGATGTGTATTGCTAGAATCAAAGAGGCATTGGAACTTCATAGACAAATGACGGCAGGAAACAAAAAGACAATTACTAATGATGAAAAAACGATATGAGGAGAAATATTTATGATAAATACAAGAGTAGGAATTGATGTGGGAATAGGCAAAACCATTGCTGTTGATTGGGGAAATGGATATATGAAAAGTGTGTCTTTCAGCTTGAAAGCAGGGATAACACAATATGAAACAGAGCCTTATACATCTTCAAATGTTGTTAAAGTAAATGACAAATATTATGTATGTGGTAGTAGCAGATCAAGTCTTGAAGAAGATAAAACCCAGAGTGAAAGATATTATGTTTTAACACTTGCAATGATAGCAAAAGAAATTGAGAACCGAAATCTTGATAGACCTACTAGTATAAATTTGGTGCTGGGCTTACCACTTGATGATTATGGTTTATATAAAGATAGATTGATACAATCTTTTGATAACTCAAAAATATTGAGCAATAAACAAAAGCCAATCAAGTTTGAATTTGAGAACAGAAACTACGAGATCACTATTGATGATATAGAAATCTATCCACAAGGTTATGCAGGATATTATCTATATGATGGTGAGTTTTCAAATCAGCCATCAATTGGTGTATGCGATATTGGAACATGGACAATTGATATGATGCGTATTGACGATGGTGAACCAAATGCAAATACTTGTTTTAGCTTGCCACTTGGAATCGCTCATATATTAAATGAAAGTAACAGAGAAGTGAAAAAAGCTACTGGATTATCATTAACAACACCGCAGATTGAAAGTATATTGCAAGGTAAAACTATCAACATCAATGATAATGCAAAAGAAATAGTTTTGAATTATGCTAGTCAATACATCCAAAAGTTGATTGGTGAGTTAAAAGAAAACGATTTTGATATTTTCTCAGTTCCTACAATCTTTATGGGTGGTGGCTCAAAAATGATGAAAAACCATCTTGAAAAGAATAATAAAGGCAATAAAGATAAACTCAAAAATTGGGAATTTATCGAAAACCCCAATATCAATGCTATGGGTTTTGAAAAGCTTTACAATGACTTGAATGGTGCAAATAATGAATAACCAAATAAATATCAGACTCAATTTAGATAAACCATCACATAGGCAAGCTCAAGAAATATTGTTGAGTTTGCCTAAAGGTCAAAAATCGGATTATGTTATGACAGCAGTTTTGTTATTATACAACTCCGAAAACATGCTGAAAATGGTGCAAGAAACTATTGAAAGTAGTATTCTAAATTCTCCAATGCAGATGCTTTCACAATCATTTACTAATACAAAAGAACAGCAAGCTACAAAAACAAACTCAAACAAGAAAGAACAAGCTAGTAGTTTTTTAAATAAAATTAGTAGCCAAACATAACCTTTAAGTTCCATATAACATATTTGAAAATATTTATTGAAAGGAGCCAGCATTATGAACGTAAAAGAAATTATGAAAATGAATGCTATTGATATTTATGATATAAGTGCTTTAGGCACTCAAGCATTCAATCAAAATGAATGGGCGTTATTACATTTAGATAATGATGGAATTATTAAAGGTTTGCATTATAAATCAGATGACGATGATGAATTTGAATACTTACACTATATCGCTGGAAAGGATATAGAGAAAACAGACACTATTCATCATGGGTTTATAGAGAATCACATATTCTATGTAACCGAAGTCAAATATAAAGGAAAGGAGTAGGAACAATCAAATCATTCTTTTAGAGGGTATCGAAATATTAAATATATTCGATACCCTCTATTTTTTTATGCTCAAAATTAAATATCGGAGGTAATATGAAAAAACGAATAATAACATTTATTTTACTTGTAGTCATGATGACCACTTTTTTAGTGCCAACAGTTGCACTAGCAGGACCACCAACTACGACCAAGTTCACTACTGGACTTGCAAGTGACACTGGTTATTTTTTAGAGGTATATAATGGCGGCTGGACAAACCTTAAAACTCCAAAACATTGGGGTACAGCATCAGCTACAACAGCATTATGTCTTGATCATGGAAAGGAAGGTCCATCAGGTAGCGAGAACTATGTAAGGTTCTCTGCATCTAGCGCGTATTCAACATCAACGATTAACGGAATCTATGCAATACTAGAAAATGGTTATCCAAGCAACTCACATGGAATGACTGGAAATGAAGTTAAAACTGCGACAGCGAATGCACTTAGAATATGGCTTAGAGAATCAGCAGGTATTGGACATTCATATATGACAACATCGAATATTAGAGCAAAGTCTGGATATTCTGATGTATATAATGTTATGTGTGATTTAGTAAATAAGGCACGAAATGCTGATAGCAATTATATGCCAAGCTCAGCTTCAAGTATAACAACTTCACCATCTGTTGTTGAGTTGGATCTAAATTCAGCAGGCACAGCACTTACAGCAACTTTCACAGTAACAAACCCAACTGGAGACTTAGAAGTTGATACATCTAAGTTGCCTAGTGGTGTTACAATAAGCGGAAGTGGAACTACAAAAACAATTACAGCTCCGCTTGGAACTGACGATATGACTATCACCAATTTGTTCAAAGGCAAGAGCAATATAACATCCAGTAACATTTACTTCTATAAGCCATCATATGGCTCAACATATCAACCACTTGTTGTGTGGGATTATGGAACATACCACACACTAGTTTATGGAGATTTAGCCATCAAAGGTCAAAGTGGTGGATATATTTCTATAACCAAAAAGGATGAAGATACTGGAGTAAAACTTTCAGGAGCTGTATTTGATGTACTAAACAGCTCTAATAGCATTGTTGATATCATTACAACAAATAGTAACGGTATTGCAACATCCGAATTGCTACCAAATGGAACATACAAAATAAGAGAAAAAACAGCACCGAACGGTTATGTTTTGGACACAACTGTTGTTGGAAATATTACAGTCACGACGAACAATACAGCCAACACAAACGTTACTAACCAAGCTCAAATGGGTGTCATTAAGGTTATAAAGACCGATAGCGAAACTGGTTCAAATCCGCAAGGTGATGCATCTCTTGATGGGGCAAGCTTTGTTGTGATGGATAGCAGCAACAATGTTGTACAAACGCTAAATGCTACTGAAAAGCAAATAACATCGGATAAACTTCCACTTGGCACATATAAGGTCAAGGAAGTTACTCCACCAACTGGATATAATCTAAACCCTACTGTATACACAGTAAATATAACTGCTCCATCTCAGAATATCGGGATAAAAACTGTTACACAAACAGTTACTGATGAAGTAATTAAAGGTGATATTAAGATTATTAAAACTGGTGATTATTCACTTGATGGACAAACTCAAGATGTTTTACTAACTGGAGTTGGTTTCGAGATAAGGTTAAAAAGTAGCGGGGAGTTAGTAGATACAATATTTACTGATGATAATGGAACAGCAGTTGCTGAGAACTTACCATATGGAACTTACGTTATTACTGAAATCAACACTCCAAATGGCTACATGGCATGTGACGATTTCGACGTGATCGTTGATACCCAAGATAAGGAAGTGATTGTATCCGTAGAAAATGAAGCTATATTAGTTTCAGTATCTATTATCAAAAAAGATGTTGATACAGGAACGCCAATCCTTATTGCAGGTACACAATTTCAAATCAGAGATAGTGAAGATAATCTGATTTTAGATAATGGCAATGACATTTTCACAACGGATGCTACTGGACAAGTAACGCTTTCTTCCCCTCTTACATCTGGCAATTACACATTGCATGAAACCACACCGCCTTATGGATATTACTTGGATAGCACACCTATATCATTTTCAATTGATGAAAATACTAGCGATACTCTTATGGTCGAGCACTCTAATAAGATTGTTGAAAAGCAAATACGAGTTATAAAAGCTGATGCTAGAGATATTACAAGAAGACTTAGTGGTGCAGCTTTTGAGATTTACAATTCTGATGGGAATACTGTTGATAAAATAACAACTGGTTCAGATGGAACAGCTATTTCCAAAATGCTAGTTTATGGTGACTATACAGTTAAAGAGGTATCACCACCAGTTGGATTCAAGGTCGAAAGTGATACTCAAGAGGTTACTATTGATGATAGTAAAAATGATGTATATGAGATTGAATTTCAAAATTATCCTACTGAAATCACTATTGTAAAGCATGGTTCTGATACAAATGAGCCACTAGGAAATACAGAAATTAAAGTTTTCAATACGAATGGCGATAGCGTATATACTGGAACAACCGATGCTGATGGCGAGTTTGGAATCGTTGAAATTCCACAAGGTGATTATACTTTTGAGGAAGTGGTCGCACCTATTGGCTATACCTTGTCTACCTCAACTTACACATTTTCAATTGATGATAATGGAGCTGAAACGGAAAAAATCAGTTTTGCTAATGACCCAACAACTGTTACTCTAACAAAGCTTGACGAATTAACGGATACTCCACTATCTGGAACGGAGTTTGAGGTTTATAACGAAGATGCAGAGCTAGTATTTAGTGGAGCAACTGGAGATGATGGAACTATCACTATTACCCATCTACCAATTGGAATTTATACAGTAAGAGAAGTAAAAGCACCAAATGGATATGTTTTAAACCCACATGTAATTGAGTTTACAATTGATGAATATGGCGAGATTTCAGGAGAAACAACGCTCACTAACTGCCCAACAACACTAAATATATTTAAGGTTGATTATGAGAATAACACACCGCTAACTGGTGCAGGATTTAAAGTAAAGAATCTTCTTGGACTTAATGTACTTACTTTTACAAAAGACAGTGATGATGCATATTGGTATGATAAAGATGGTGGTTTAACCGAAGTAATGGTTGATGCAGATGGAAAAGCAATCGTTCATGGGTTGCCATTTGGGAACTACTGGTTAGAAGAAAGCACAGTGCCAGATGGGTATTATCCTACTGCTCCAGTAAAAGTAACAATAAGAGAAAGCAACGATATTGATATTCCTTGCGAATCCACTATTGCTAATAGCAAATATGTAAAGCTTGGATTGGATCGTGAAAGATGGCTATATCCACTTTATGCAGTATTGATAGTATCGGCAACCACAGGGTTGTTTTTTTATTTCAGAAAAAAAAGGAGAACTAACTAATATGGATACAAACACACTTTTAGCAATTACAATGCTCGCATTTATTACATGCGGACTCGTATTCATAAGAATTAGAAATAAACACTAATATATTAAATAGTAAAGCGGCATATGTTTTGTCGCTTTACTTTTAACTTTTGAAAGGATATAACTATGATTATTAAATATTATAGAAAAGGTAAAAATGAAATTTTAAGCATTACAGACAATAACGGGAAAGTTATAAAGCAAGGCAGTTATACTTTTGGTAATTGCCTTATTGATATTTTGATAGATGATGAAGTAGTACAAATCAACCCCCATGTAAAATCGCAAATAATTGACTTAATTGATAAGTGCGATAATTACTTAGGCAACAATATTTGTGAGCTAATTGAAAAGCAATATGAATTCACATTCAAGAATGAATACACATTTAAAAATGAGTTAATTGAAAATTCGCTTGTAAGTGTTTATTACATAACCGACATTTATGTATTTGTTTGCTACCTTGTTTCACTTATATATAAAGAAAAGATCATGTACAAGCGTTGTGATATTTGTGGTAAATACTTTGCGACAAGGTATTCACATGCTAAATATTGTAATAGGATTATTACCAAAAGCGGAAGAACTTGCAGACAAGTTGGACTAAGTTTTATCAAGGAGCAGACTAAAACAGAAAACTCATAAATCAGCATTTTAAGACGTTTTTTCCATCCAAAATATACTGTAATGGATGAGCACATGGTAAATACATTTTTGCCAGATTTTTCATAGACATTAATTAAATAAACACTACTAAGAGCATGGCTGAACTATGTTATTTTTGTTATATAAAAAAGCAATTTAAAGGAGATTAAAATGATTAAAAACAAAACGCAACAAAAAGAAAGAAATAGCAAAAGAAATATCGTATTATCGATAATTTTCATACTGCTAATAATACTGACAGCTTTCATATTACATCAATCTTGCAGTTGTAGCCCTCTAGAAATACCAACAGATAAACCTGTTTACTTGGAAGAGAACGGTGAATCGTTAGAAGGTGAAGCTGTTGCTAGAGATAGGCAAGAGATATTAGATGAACTGGTGATGTAAAAGGCATTGTACCAGTTGTCGGAACAATTAATGCTTTAACAATATCCGTAACACATCCAGCAAATATATCATATTCGATTGACCCTAACACAGAAGATAGCTTTCTTTGTCCTGATATCAATATTCGAAATAACTCTAAAGTGCTAGTAAAAGTACATATCGAATCATTTGGGGCGAGTACAGATGGCAGCTTAACTTTTCAAGATATAATGCCAGATGACTATGATTGGGATAGTCTTAATAGACAAGAAACTCAGAGCTTAATCGCACTTGGCATTCAATATACGGATAAAAATGAATGGTATGTAAAACAAGATCAATTCGACAATCCAGTTTATGCAGCGGAGATTGATAATGCTTATGCAGGCGCATTGGCAAAAGGAGCAAATGGCACATTTAAACTGTGTGGTTTACATGGATTAGCCTTTGGTGGCAATTATTCTGCAAAACATGATTTGATTTTTGAATTTTCACTATTTTAGTTTGATGTAATGAGTTATTTTACTAAGGCATATGGTTTAAATTTATTAAGAAAAACACCTCTCTCAGATTTTGAGATTGCAAAACCAAGTGATAAAATACAAGTATAGAAAATAGGAGGAATTGTTATGGGTTATTTAATAGCACAGTTAATTATATTGGCTTTCAAAATTGCAAATTGGGTACTGATTAAAACAAAACTTCTTGTTCCTGCTTCATATATTGCAATTGTACTAATTTTCTTTGAAAGTTGGTATGAGCAAAACACAATGCTTGCAGATGGAATAGCAATCGCTCTTACCGCTTGCATAATAATATCTTGGATATTCAGCATAAAGAAATATCTATATTGGAAGAAAAAAGATAAAGAAATGGACATTGCATATGCAAGACGAATAGCAAAGAAGATGGAATTTAGAAACGGACAGCTTGTGGAAGCTGGACAACAAGGCGAATTATCACCATTAAAAGACCCTGTTATCAGATATTCAGATGGTACAACTCTTACAAAATGGTAAAATGATAAGCACAATGTATATCTATAATATTGTAGAGAATAAACTAACTCAGGTTGTTCCAACGGATATAGAGAATAGATTTGATGATATTTTGAACACTTCAGATTTAGGTCTATACACAGATGGTGGTGAATACTTCACTGGTTTAGAAGCTGTTAAAATTAGCGAAAATTACTATGGCTATTTGAAATTTTATGGATGGATGCTTAAAGACGTAAAATACTTTGATGGGAATATAGAGTATAGTTTATTTGATTTGGCATTGAATAATAACTTAAATGGTATAAGTAGCGATTTATTTTCTCTATTAGGGAAGATATCTAATGAAAGCATTAAAGGTCATATGTTTGAAAAATATGAGTCTGGCGAATTAGTTGGAAGCGTTTTAGTTGATGGTATAGAAAAAGATTTAAGATCGGTCGAGTGTGAGTTTAATGAAATTATCGATGGATATATGCTCTCTAGAGGGAGTTCTAATTTTAATAAGCTAAATGATATTCGTATTAAATTAATTGATAATACATTAACTTTGGATATCGATAATATTATATATAAATATGAACTTGATGATGACTCTGTAAACGCTTTTAATTTGATTTTTAGGGTTAGCAATTTTGATTAGAATGACATTAATAAGGATTAATTAAATGAAAATAAAATTATCAATAAACATGCAATGTTTTATTTACGGTTTCCAATGCTAATTTTTGCATTTGGTACACCAGTCGGCAAACTAAGCAGTCTACCCTAAAAAGTTAGACTGTTTTTTTATACCCAGAAAAAAAAGGAGGAAAATGCATGGCTGAAAAACTAAAATTTATAGAAGAACTTTCAGAAAACAAACTTGAAAACCTATCCAGCAAGAAAAATTGGTTTGAATACTTGCTATCATCATCAAATCATTACAAATATGATTTTAAAGATAGTTATTTGATTTATAAGCAAAGACCAGATGCAAAAGCTGTTGCTAGTTTTGATATATGGACTAAAACTCTTAATAGACGATTGGATGGTGCAAAAGGCATTGCACTTTTGCGAGAACAAGGAAATTTCAAAAACCTGACTTATGTATTTGATATCGATGATACAACTGGTGATAAAATGCCGTTAATATGGCAACTGAAAGATGAATATAAAGAGCAAGTAAGTTTGAAAATATCCGATGCAATAGAAAAATCGGTGCTATCATTTGACGATACAATTGGTGCATATATAGATGAACTTGTTGAGGACAGAATTGTCGATTTACATGATGAGTTGAAACAAAACTTTGATAATGACTTAACTGATGATGACCTATTAGATATTTTAAGACGCACATTAAGTGAGAGTATTGAAGTAAGCGTATTTACTAGGTGTGGCTATGACTTAGATATAAAAAACTTCGATTTTAAGCATTTACAGATTTTCAATTCTGATGAAAGTATAGTACAATTAGGAAGTGCTACTAGCGAATTATCAGAGATAATATTACGTGATATTGAAGTGTTAGTTAAAGGCATTGAGAGAGATGAAAGGGATAATGAGCATGGAAATAACATACAAAAAACAGGGCGAAGTGATGATACCAGACCTAAAGATGAAGATGGAGATGGAAGAACCTCTAACCAAGTATGGAATGATGAGAAAGGACTTTCTCATGAAGAATCACAACGCACAGTTCCAACACATGTCACTAGTGGGCAAGCTATTCCCCCATTGCAAACAAGTGGAACTAGAGGTCAAGCAACAGATAATCCTACGAATAGAGCAGATAAAGAAAAAGACCAATCAGAAGGATTGGGTTCAGATGAAAGCAGAAATCGAGAGCCAAGTGGTAAGCGAATTGATTTACACGAGATAGAGAAAAAAACAGGAGCAGATGATGCTCCTTTTTTTGTGGAAAAAATAGCACCAAAACAAAAGCGTAGAACACAGGCTGAAATGAACTACGCAAGGTTTGAAAAACTTGTTCCTCATATTTTAGATAAAAGATACAGCCATGCTAAACTTCAATCAAAAGGTTATATGGATTTATCTATTGAATGGATAGGCAAAAACAGAATTGCCATTGCTCACTATGGACAGCAAAATGGTGATATGATGGCTGATCCAGATATGGAACTCATTGTTGATATAGAAAATAAAACACTTATGCCTGCAACATATCAAAATGACTATAACGGTGTTTTTCAAAAGGTATATTCAGACAACAATAAATGGAAACCTAAGCTTTCTAAAGAATTAACCTCATTTTTGAATACATGGCTTAGAAATATTGAGTTTCAAGGACATGTAATTACACAAGCAAATTATATTGATGAAGAGCAATATAATGAGCCAATAGTCTTTGATAATAAAGGCAGAGAATACGGATATGATATTCCCCATGACCTTATAAGCTCTACCAAGTTAAGAGAATTTCAAGCTGAAAGAGATGGATTAAATGGTGTTGAACCAGTAATTGAAGTGCAAGTGCCAACTACTGTTTCTGCTGCTATACCCCAAAATGTAATAGAGACAGTAATAAAATATGGCGGTAATAAAGAAAACAGCACATCAAGAATTGTTGCTGAATACACAAAAAGTAATGAAGATAATACATCTTTTCTAAGTAATGAGTTTCTAATAAACAGTAATGGTCGAGGATATATCATAGATGGCAAAAAGTATTCAGCGTGGTTTGAAGATAGCGGTATACGTATAGCTAAAGGTGAAACAGCACTTCAAGCAAAAAAAGACTACCTAGTATCGTATGAACAAGTTGATAGCCATATAAAAGAAATGCTACAAGATGGCACATTTGCACCACAAGAAACACTTGATAATGCATTAATTGTTGAGCAAAGCGAACTTGCTGAGAGACTAGCTTATCTATATGGAGATACTTCGGATGATTATAAAATAGATAGTATTCAACATTTTTTCAAGGGCAGTTATCCTCAAAAGAACGAAACTCTTGCAAAGGTATTCAATAATCCTAACGATTTGCAAATACTAATTAATGGTGTCCAAACTCTTATTGATGACTATTTAGAAAACAGAGATGTATTAAGATTTCATTTCCATAAACCAAATGAGATTATGCAAGGTCTAAAAGATATACAGAGTGAAAGACAAAAGTTTCAATCAAGCATTGAGCCTAGTCCTCCCCAAATGTTTATCACGCAAGATGAAATAGATAGACTATTATCTCGTGGCAGTAATATATCTGAAAGCAAGTTTCGTATTTATAGCTATTTTCTAAATAACACAGATGCTAAAGACAGAATTAAGTTTTTGAAAAATGAATATGGCATGGGTGGTAGCTCATATTTGGGATATAGTGAAAACCATGACGGTAAAGGAATAAAGTTTACACGAAGTTATGAAAGAAATGATTATGAAACTGTAAACCTTACATGGAACAAAGTGGCTAAAGGCATTGATACCCTAATAAATCAAAACAGATTTATGACAAAAGAACAACTGGACTATATTCCAGAATACGAACGTCATATTCTAGCTAGAAATATTCACACAGCGTATTATCGTGCAGAAAGCAAGTTGATACCTATTGATATGAATAGATATGATGAATCAATCAAAAATATTGAAACTATTCTTAACAGACCAATATCAGTAGATTCATTACTTGATGATTTACAAAAGCTTGTGGATGTTACTGATAACGAACATAGAGATTATAGAAGTAGAAATAATGCTTTGAAGTCATTAACTGAATACATAAATGGCACGTATACACTCTTTAATGAAGTTAAAGAAGCTATGCCACTGGCTGAAAAGTTTGACGAAAATATCAATGAACATCAAGATAATTATATAGAAATTTCAAATGAACAAGCTATTAAGCTATTAGATGATAACCATGATGTATATTTGCTATATGATGAAAGTGAAAATTTATGCGATAGTGGAAGAAGATTAATTCAGCATATTAATAACGGTGGTTTAGCTGGAATTCACAGTGATTTTGCTTACCTGTTGGATGAAAGTGAGTCAATTGTCGATATACCTACAAAAGAAATAAGTATTGATAAAGAGCAATATCAGCCACTATTTGATGCAATCATCAGACAAGGTAATATAAAAAAAACGGGTTTAAATGATATTGCAACGCTAATTGAAACTACACAAAAGCAAGCTATATTTGAAGAAATGCTACCAGATCAGTTTGGTGAGTTCGGTAGTGAGATTAAGTTTCAAGAACAAACAATTAAGTGGATGGTATCAAAAAAAGGACTGGAAGTGTTAATCAATGGATGGGATGACCCAACACTACACTATACATGGTCAGAGATTGCAAGTAGAACAAGAACGCTATATTTTACTGGTGACTATTTGCCTAAAAATGAAAGCATACCTAGTTCTAATATAAGCTCAGGTGATATCCAAGATATATTGATTACAGCACTAAAACTACCAATTTCAGCAGATAGTAAACAAAATATCATAAATAGCTTTAATAACTCTAATATGGAGCAGTTTATAAATGATATAAAAGCCGAATACATCAATGCTTCTATGACTTTTGAGCATAAAGAAAAACGGAAAAAATTCCATACAAACAACACACATTTTGTTATCACGAAAGATTTAAGTTCTCCAGATGTAACAACATCAATACCTTATCATAAGGTTGCAGATGAGATTAGTAAAATGATAGAAGAAAATACTTATGTATCAAGGGATGAATTGCAATCAAAGTTAGATATTGGCATGGTGGTCGAACTGGATAACAGGACATATCAAGTTGAAGGTATCGACTATATGTATGATAAGATTAAACTAAACGACATAACCCTTAGTAAGGGCACAGGATTCCCCATACTTAGGTCAGAAAAACTATCATACTTTGAAAACCAGTTAGAAATAGCTGGTTTTTTTGTATCTAAAAAGCAGGCTGAAAAAGAAACAGAAGAAATTGAACCCTCAGTACCATCATATGAAATTATCACTGATGACGATAGTGATAAACATAACTTTCATATTACAAATAACAAACTTGGTTGGGGTGGTAATTCAGAAAAATTCACAAGAAATATAGCTGCTATTGATACCTTAAAAGCCCTTGAAAAAGAAGATAGACTTGCAACCCTAGAAGAGCAAGAAATAATGTCAAAGTATGTTGGTTGGGGCGGTCTTGCTAAAGCCTTTCAGGGTGGAGTTGGTTGGCAAGAGAAATATGAAGTGCTTAAAAACAGCCTAGACAAAGATGAATATAAGGCAGCTAGAGCAAGCACACTTTCTTCTTACTATACTTCACCTACTATAACTAATGCTATATACAAAGCGATTGGTAATATGGGTTTTAGAGGTGGGAATATACTTGAACCTAGCATGGGTGTTGGTAATTTCTTTGGAATGTTGCCATCATCAATGAATGAATCGAAGTTGTATGGCGTTGAGCTTGATAGCATAACAGGTAGAATTGCAAAGCAGCTATATCAGAAAGCGAATATCGCTATTGATGGTTTTGAAAACGTTGGTTTTGAAGATAACTTTTTTGATGTTGCAGTAGGTAATGTGCCTTTTGGAGATATAAAGGTAATTGACCAAAGATACGATAAGCATAAGTTTAATATCCACGATTACTTCTTTGCAAAAACCATAGATAAAGTTAGACCACATGGTATTATCGCCTTTGTAACTTCTAAAGGCACACTAGATAAAGCAAATTCAAGCGTTAGGAAGTATATTTGTCAGCGTGCTGAGTTGATCGGTGCAATCCGTTTGCCGAATACTGCTTTTAAAGCTAATGCAGGTACAGGTGTTACAAGCGATATTGTCTTTCTCAAAAAGCGTGAAAACATCATTGATTTAGAGGAAGATTGGGTGCAGCTTGGTGAAAAAGATGGAATGAAAATCAACCAGTATTTTGTTGATAACTCACAAATGGTTTTAGGCGATTTAGTAGAAAAAGTTGGTATGTATGGTGCGAAGGATGTAACTTGTGAGCCATATAAAGATGAAGATTTATCTGATTTACTTGATGATGCAATAACCCATATCAATGCAGAATATGACCAAAGTGAATATATGCTAGATGAGCCAGACGATAAAGCAGCTTATCTTCCTGCTGATCCAAATGTTAAAAATTATAGTTATGCTATTGTTGACAATACGTTATATTACAGAGAAAACTCAAAGATGTTCCCTGCTAACAAAAACAATATGGCTGATAAGCGTGTACGAGCTATGATTGGTCTTAGAAAGCAATTAAATACATTGATGTCTATGATGTATGATGGCTATGATGAATTTTCGATAAAGAAACACCAAAGATTTTTAGATAATACCTATGATGACTTTGTAAGAAAATATGGGCGAATAAACTCAAGAGCAAATTCCGTTGCTATGAGTGATGACGGCTCATATTTTTTATTATGCTCACTAGAAGTCTTGGATGAAAAAGGCGAATTTAAGCAAAAAGCTGATATTTTTACAAAGCAAACAATCAAGCCTTTTAAAGAAATAACACACGTTGATACTTCAGTAGAAAGCATTGCCGTTAGCTTAAATCAAAAAGGAAAAATTGATGTTCCTTATATGGCAAAGCTTACTGATAAAGATGTTGATACTATAATTTCTGAACTAAAAGGACTTATCTTTAAATCTCCCCGATCTGATTTGGAAGATAAAACAATAGGTTGGCAAACAGCAGATGAATATTTGTCTGGTGATGTAAAAGAGAAACTAAGTTTTGCAGAAGCGATAGCAGAGAAAAATCCAGAGTATAGTCACCATGTTACAGCACTAGAAAAAGTACAACCAAAGGATATTGAGGCTATTGAGATTAGTGTAAGGCTTGGTGCAACATGGATACCACAAAAATATATTAATCAATTTATATTTGAAACACTTAATACTCCAAGACACCTACAAAATACAGTAAAAGCACAGTATTCTGATTATAACGGAACATGGAATATAAGCAAAAAATTCGCCAACAGGAACAATATCAATGTTCATAAAAAGTATGGAACAAATCGAAAAAATGCTTATGAAATTATTGAAGACACACTTAATCTTAAAAGCGTTAGAGTTACAGATAAAACAACTGATGATTATGGCAATGAAAAATATGTCCTTAACAAAAAAGAAACCATGCTTGCAAGCCAAAAGCAGACACTTATTAAAGAACGATTTAAGGATTGGATATTCAAAGATGAAACAAGGCGGAATGAACTTGTTCAGTTATATAATGATACATTTAATAATATAAGACCACGTGAGTACGATGGCTCTCATATAACCTTTGAGGGTATGAATCCTGAAATACAGCTTAGACCGCATCAGAAAAACGCTGTCTCTCGTGACCTTTACGGTGGAAACACCCTACTTGCACACGAAGTTGGAGCGGGCAAAACTTTTACAATGATAGCAGCAGCAATGGAAGGAAAAAGACTTGGATTATGTAACAAATCCATGATAACAGTTCCAAATCATTTGACAGAGCAATGGGCATCTGAGGCATTAAGGCTATACCCTGCTGCAAAGGTACTGGTTACCACTAAAAAGGATTTCCAACCTAAAAACAGAAAGAAGTTTTGTTCGAAAATCGCTACTGGTGATTATGACATTGTAATTACAGGACATTCTCAGTTTGAAAAGATACCACTTTCAAAAGAACGTACCATTCGAATGACTCAGCAACAGATAGATGAAATATCTTTTGCTATTGCAGATCAACGTGGTCAAACTGGTATGAATTATAACGTAAAGCAAATGGAAAAAACTAGACAGGCTTTGGAAGTTAGGCTTAAAAAGCTGAATGAGCAAAATGGTAAAGATGATGTTATTGAGTTTGAAAAACTAGGTATTGATAAGCTATTCGTAGATGAGAGTCAAAGTTTTAAGAATTTGTATGTAATAACACAAATGCGAAATGTTGCAGGGGTATCTACAACCAATGCAAAAAAATCAGCAGATATGTTTATGAAATGTCAGTATTTAGATGAACTAACTGGCGGAAAAGGTATCACTTTTGCGAGTGGCACACCAATCAGCAACTCAATGACAGAACTATTTACGCTACAACGCTATTTGCAAATGTTTGAACTAAAAAAACGTGGTTTACAGCATTTTGATGCTTGGGCATCTGTGTTTGGCGATACTGTAACAGCATATGAACTAGCTACCGAAGGTACTGGATTTAGAATGAGAACGAGGTTTTCAAAGTTTAATAACTTACCTGAATTACTTAATATGTTTAAAGAAGTAGCAGATATTCAAACTGGTGATATGCTTGATTTACCTACTCCAAAGCTGAAAGACAATAAAGTTATTAATATTTCAGTAGATGCAAGTGATATTCAAAAGGATATGATAGCGGAACTAGGTGAACGAGCAGAAGATGTTAGAAATAGCGTTGTAGAGCCACATGAAGATAATATGCTCAAAATAACAAATGATGGCAGAAAGGTTGCACTTGACCAAAGACTTATAAACCCATGCTATAAAGATGACCCAAATAGCAAAATCAATACTGCTATGGAAAATGTTTATAAGATTTGGGAGGATAATAATGCTGAAAGATTAACGCAACTTGTATTTTGCGACTTATCCACACCTAAAAAAGATGGAAGTTTTAATGTTTATGATGACCTTAAAAAGAAATGGATAGAAAAAGGAGTCCCTGAGCATGAAATTGCGTTTATACATGATGCTAAAACAGATGCCGGGAAAGCTAACCTCTTTGCAAAGGTAAGGTCTGGTGATGTAAGAATACTGCTAGGCTCAACAAGCATGTGCGGAGCAGGTACCAATGTTCAAACAAAACTCAAAGCAGTCCATCACTTGGATTGCCCTTGGAAGCCGTCAGATATTACCCAAAGGAATGGGCGTATACTTCGTCAAGGCAACAATAATGAAGAGGTTGAAATTTATAGGTATATAACAAAAGAAACCTTTGATGCGTATAGTTATCAAATTGTGGAACAAAAACAAAAATTCATATCACAAATAATGACTTCAAAATCTCCTGCAAGGTCAGCGGATGATATTGATGATGCGTCACTTAGTTATGCAGAAGTGAAAGCACTTGCTAGCGGAAACCCTCTTATAAAAGAAAAGATGGAGCTTGAAAATGAAGTAGCTGTATTGAAGCTAATGAAATCTGATTTCAATTCACAAAAATACCGCTATGAAGGTGATGTTTCTACAAGGCTGCCTAATCAAATAAAAGGCATTGAGCAATTTATTGATGGGATTACAAAAGATATTAACGATATTAAATCTAAATCATGCTTACCATTTGAAATAACACTAAATGGAAAAACGTATATTGACAAGAAGGATGCAGGGATACTACTACTTGGTCTAGCTCAGCAGGCTGAAAAAGATAATAGTACTGTTATTGGCTCATATAAAGGTTTTGAGATGTCAGTTTATAGGGATAGTTTATTCAATTCACGTATAAAGGTATTTTTAAAAGGCAATCGAACTTATTCGATTGAGCTTGGCGATAATGGCTTGGGTAACTTGACTAGGATTGATAATTCTCTCAAAACACTTGATGATATGCTAACTAAAAAAACATCAGAACTTGAAAGTACAAAATCTCAACTTGATGTTGCAAAGGCAGAAGTTAATAAGGAATTTCCAAAAGCTATTGAGTTAAGAGAAAAGCTACTAAGGCTTGATAATATCAACACTGATTTGTCTATGGATAAAGATGATCCAGAGCAGATTGGGAGTGATGAGCCTCAAAGCATTGCACCACAAAAAGATATGGAGCGTGCGATATAATGCCAAAATATTCTAAAGAAACGTTGGAGCAGGTTAAGAAAATTAATCTGCTTCACTATATGATGAATTGTGAGCCAAATAACCTTGTTAAAAAAGGAAGAGATTACTGTACCAAAGAACATGATAGCCTTATTATTTCGCCTAATGGTAAATGGAATTGGAGCAATAGTGGTTTTGGTGGTAGCACAGCACTTCAATATTTGATCAAAGTTAAAGGTTTAGATTTTCGTGATGCGGTTAAAACATTACTTGATTTTGAGCCGACAAATATTGCTTTTCAGCAGGTTGAAAAAGGAAAACCAAAGAAATCTTTTACTTTGCCTAAGATAAATTTCAATGGTAATAATAAAGCGATATCTTATCTTTTAAAGCGAGGTATTGATAGAAGTGTTATCGATTATTGTATAAGCGAAAAATCAGTATATGAAGAATATCCGTATCACAATACAGTTTTTGTTGGATATGATAAGCAAGGTATTGCTAAATATGCTTTTAAGCGTGGTGAATATATGAAAGATGGAACGCTTGAGCAGTTTATGGGTGAAGTTACTGGAAGCGATAAAAGGCATAGTTTTAGCATCACACCAAAAGTACAATCTAATCAACTAATAGTATCGGAAAGTGCAATTGACTTACTATCATTAGCAACTTTGCATGGTGATATTGGAAGAGTTCATTATCTTTCAGTAGGCGGTGTTTATGCACCAAAAGGCAATACAAATAGTGCAAAAATTCCATTGGCATTGGAACAATATTTAAAAGACCATCCAGATATCGAGCAAATTACATTATGCCTTGATAACGACAAAACTGGTATTGGGGCATCTTTTCATTATGCTAAAAAGCTGATGGATAGGTATGAGGTTGATATTGAGTTGCCTAGTGGTGGTAAGGATTATAATGAAATTTTAAACAGATAGACCGTTGTCGTTATTTGTCGAATGATACGATTTAATGTAAGTATATGATATACTAATAATATTCAATATTTGTGAGGATAATTATGGGTAAAATAGCTTTAGTGATTGGCAACTCTAAATATAGTAAGATTGATTCTTTAAAAAATGCTGTAAATGATGCTGTTGATATTTCAGCCAAGTTGAGGACTTTAGGTTTTGAGGTTGAAGAAAAACATGATCTTACATTAAATCAAATGACTAGTTCGATAAATGATTTTGTAATAAAATTAGCAAACAAACATGTAGGATTGCTGTATTATGCAGGTCATGGTATGCAAATCAATGATAGAAACTATATCATACCAACTGATTTTGTATTAAGTGATAATGAATCGACATCCGCTGTATCCTGTTATAAAATGAGCGATTTTTATGATAAGATACAAAATTTTAGTGATAAAATTAATATAATAATACTTGATGCATGCAGAGATAATCCCTTTTCATCAAGTATAAGAGGTAATCAAAAACCATTTTTCACCCTTAACGAACTACCTCCAACAGGTACTATAATTGGTTTTTCTACAAAAAACGGATATGGAGCTTCTGATGGTGATAAAACCAGTAGTAATGGTTTATATACAGGAATATTAAAAGAATATATAGATACTCCAAACATTACAATATTAGAATTATTTCAACGAACTAGAACTAAAGTTTTAGAACTGTCAGGTAGGAGACAAGAACCTTGGGAATATACTAGTTTAACAGGTAACTTTTACTTTAAAATAAAAACTAATTCTTCTGATGATTATTCAGATGAAGATATTTATAGTTTTATAAAACGTAAAGGTGATGAGTATGAGTCAGAAGAAAGGGTGATAAACGATGTAGAGTGTTTACCATATATTGATGCTCAGAGAAAATTTAATTTATCAATAATTGAATTACTTAGATCATATTCAAGGGTACAAAATCGTTTGCAAAATAATAATTTTAGCGATGAGGATATTGATGAGCTAAATATAAGATACCTTAGTAGTTGGGGATTTAAGTATATAAATTATAGATGGTATTATAAAAAATCATATGTAAAAATGGGTGACCCTTTACCATTATCTAAAAAATTGCGACATACAGAACCAGAAAAAGAGAAAGAGATAGTTGCAGATATGGATTTAGATGCCATTATGTTAGAAGGAAAGCTTCGTATATCTGTAACCACAAATCTTCCGCAAGGAACGCCACTTATTTGCTCTTTGCGGAGTAAAAAAGGCAAATATAGCGCTCAAGCGAAATTGCAAGCTCATACTAAATCAGTCACTACAGAAGGTTTTACAAATAAAGGACAAAAATTGTCAAATGGTACATACAGCGTTTCTGTAACTTGTCCAATTAATAGTGTCCTAAAAAGTCCCTTAAAGGAAGTTTTTGGTGAACGTAATAGAAATTTAGTTGGTGAATATGTAAAATTTACACCTATAGGAGGAAATACATTTTCATATAAGGATACTATATATATAAATGATGATACCGTTTTAGTATTAGGTTGATATTTTTATATTAACTATATTAATATTTACTAAATAGCAAACATTCAACAATAAATGTTTGCTATTTTTTTATGTAATTTTACAAACAGGAGGAATATATAATGAACTTTGAAACAATCCCAGTAATAATATTATCAATGGTTATGGTAATTCAAATAGTAAGTTTTGGTTTTATGTATTTTCTTTTCTTGAGGAAATGAAATCGACCAAACAATCAAATCAAAGCCAGTACCTTATACAATCAAGTGCAAGTTTAGAGGTGAACTAATCTGCAAGAATAAGGTATTGGCTTTATATATACAACAAAATATACTTTAAGGAGATTTAAAATTATGCATGATAATTATATATATGCTTTACTCTTCTTGCTTTCAAGTATTGAACTTACAGTTCTTTTAAATGAGGAAATAAGAAAGGTGCTGCTGTCATTCTTGTAAATTTCCTTTTTTATACTAATTAGAAAAATAATATTGAATATTGAACTTAATTGTATTATTATAATAAATGACATAGCTAAAACTAAAGTGTACTAACAAATATTTTCTTTTTCATGAATAAAATTCTCCTTGAAGTATAATTCTATTTCAAGATTTTTTGTGTTATTAAAAAAATACAAAAAAATCATAAGGAGAAAACATGTGAAGAACACACAACTATTACATAAATTAACATATGAAACAACGAAAAAATTTAAAACTTATCTAGCAACAAACAACTGGAAATTATTCAAGTATTATTTTCAAGCTAACAACTTACAGTCTGCCGAAGGAACCAATGATACCTTTTATATGCAATCCAATGCTTTGATTTCACATTCTATTTGCTATGCGTTATGGCTCAATTATGGCTATGTTTATTTAAGCATGTATAATATGCTGTTAGAGGATATTTATAATGAATATTATCTTAGCAATGGTAATGAAAAAGTTGCGTTTGCTGATTATGATGATTTTCTTGATGAAAATATAGCTGATGAAATTAAATCGAAATTGCCTAAACCAATAGCAGATTTAATCATAGATGATATAAATAATATTGATATTTTTTGCGAAAAGCATTCTATTGATATGGAACTAGCAAAAAAATCATTTTGTATTTTAAGTAGACTAGATGAAGAAATACGTAATCAAGCATTGCACTGGTTGAATCAAATTGACAATTCATATTTTGTTATATATCACCATATAAACCATGTGAACAGGATTAACGAAAATAGGGAAACGCCCCTTATTTACTGTAGTTGGGATAGTATTTTTGATATGTCAACAAGAAAATACAAATCATGTTATAAAGATTTTTACAATTTAACATATGATATTATACGTCAAATTTTAAAAAAACAGTATGTTGATTTTTGGTGGAGAATGATACCATTGCTAGAAAATGAATTATTATATTTTCTATATCATAAAAAAATGTTAAATTTGTATTCCGAAGTTGAAATATCATTCAAGTCAGTATTAAAAGTAAAACTATTAAAGTTTAAAATGAAATTAATGAAAAGTAATAAAATTGGTACTTTCATGGATAGTCAAGTTATAGATAAAAATGTCAAATCTAAAAATCTATACAATTATTGCGATTTTCATAGAGTATTAGAAAGATACATAAAAGATTCATTCAGAACATTTTAATGGGGTTTTTGATATAATAAGGCGTTTTTTTGAATGTTATATAAAGTTGTACACTAATATAATTTAAGGCATATGGAAATCCATATGCCTTTTTGTATACAACAAAAAAATGTAAGATTTATGCGATAAATCTAGTAGAACAAACTTTGAAAATTATGTTCATACCATCAGCTAAAAGTACAATAACCAAATCAAATACAAAGTTAATACTTAATACAATCTATGCAAGTTTAGAGGTGAACTAATCTGCAAGTATAAGGTGTTGGCTTTTTATATACAATGAAATATAAATTTAAGGAGAAATAAACTTATGAAAGTAAAAGAAATTGGAAATCTAACCGCTGATCCAACTTACGGAGAGAACAATAGCAAAAAGTATTGCAACTTTACAATTGCAATTAACAACCCATTCAACAAAGATGATGTTGAATATGTTAGGGTTTCAGCTTTTGGAAAGACTGCTGAAAGTTGCAGAGATTATTTGCAAAAAGGAAGTCAGATTCAAGTGGAAGGTAGAGTGAAAATCAACAGCTATCCAAATAAAGAAACTGGTGAAATGAAATATAATCTTGGAGTTAATGCAAAAGAAGTTATGTTCTTAAACAAAATTAAGCAACGAGATGATAGTCAGAATAACGATGAAAAATCTAAAATTGACCAAGCATTGAAGAATTCAAATCAAAATCAATCGTCAGATCAGCAAAAATCTACTCAAGGAATGGCGATTTAGTGACTTGCTATACATAGTGTATAGCTAAAACCTAAAAATGCTATACACAGTGTATATCATCAAATACATAAAATCATATTACATTATTTGCTTGTTATACACAGTGTATAGCTAAAATCAAAATCTGCTATACATAGCGTATAGCATGTGTGGATTCACTCTAATTCTACGGTTTATATATCAAAAAAAACTACAAATTTAATATATTGAAAAAAGATATAAACACAAAAATTCTTTGCGATAATACTTTTTCAGATGGCTAAAATCAAGGTTTAAAATACATATATTTTTTATAATATCATGTACCATATGAACGGCAAGCGTGGCATTCTTGTACCAAAATGCCTACTTGTTAGGGGGAAGATTCCCCTAAGACCCCTTGTTTACGATTAAAGATAGATAACGGATTAAATAGAAATACAGAAATTATATTGATTAGTTTAAAAT
>JMSV01000045.1_pt1 | contig 26882 bp, 18 predicted proteins | sample 179021 | NCBI WGS metagenome assembly JMSV01 (sample SAMN02769581, study PRJNA246767) | bioreactor metagenome | isolation source: Culture-2 Bioreactor Bmz derived from microbial biomass from the upper 2 cm... | place: Germany: Bremen | collected day 87 after inoculation | reverse complement strand
AACAAAGAAAAAAACAACAAATGAAGTGTATAAAAAATCACAAATATCGCTTACTGCGACGGAGCTTGAAAGGTATGTAACAAAGCTTGAATTAAACTTGCATTTTGGTAAAGGACTTGAAAGTAACTATTATATGCAAAGCACAATTAGAGAGATGATGATGCTTTCATCCTATATTGATGGGATTTATATAATTGATACAAATGGTGATGTCTTGTATTGGGAAGGTGAAGGTGTATCACAGCTTGATAGTCCTCGTCTTTATGAGGCTGCTGATAAACAATACATATTGATTGATTATGCTGACTACACGTTGGTGTATATGGATATTAATGATAAAGAAGACAAGCTTGAAGGAACACTGATGATTGTAATGGATACCAAGTCCATGAGTCAGCTTTATGATGAATATCAAAAGGAAAGCCTTTTACAATCAATTGCGTTAAATACAGTATTTGCTATGCTTTTTTTATTGATACTTTTAAGATTGTATCGAAAAGAAAAAATCAAAGCATTTACATTTAAGCTTGTTATGATCGTATGTTTTATCGCCATATGTGTAAATTCGGTTGATGTAGCTGTGGAGACAGTAAAATTAAATGCCAAAGTCAGTGAGTTGACGAATCAATCTGTTCAAAAAATTACTCAAGTCTTACAGCAACAAGTCGATAGTGTTATGGATAAAGGTGTAGATATTGAAAGCGCGTATAATGTGCATGGATGGCTAAAGGAGATAGACTATAATTTAGATTCAATTGGAAAGTTAGACTATGATTCTAATGGTAAAGTTCGAGCTGAAATGGATGAGGAATTTGTCAGACAAACTGTATATAAAGCTGTATATGAGATGTGTAAACTCATTACATGGATGATTGTTTGTTCGATAATAATATGCTTTGTTGTTTTTTACTTTAGTAAAAAAGGCAAGATAAGATTTGAAAATCTGAAGAATATAAAATAATAAAACCAAATGAGCGTTGAAATAGATAAGCAGTATAAGTTGTACTTGTGAGGGGTTAACATATGGAACACAATTTGGATATATCGAAAATTCAGACACCATATCATGATCAATGGGAGATTTTAGATGATGCTTTATATTGGTTAGATTTGCGAATTTCAATATTATATGAAAAACATGCTTGGCTTGGTATTGATAATAATATGCAACAACTTATGGGAGTTGTTGTTTCAAGGGATGAGTTTGAACAAAAACTAAGCAATGCATCGGAAATGTATACAGATGAAAATGTCTATACAAATGATGAAGAAGTTAGAAGGTATATTCAAGCAAGGTTGAATGTAAGTAATTTTGAAAAATTTCCATTGATTCGACTTATCGATAGTTTTCATATGGATGTAATGGAGATTGCCTGCTTGCTTACTGCACTTGCTATCCATATCGATGAAAAATACACAAGGATATTTGCATATCTTCAAGATGATATTACTAAAAAAATACCAAGCATTAGATTGACTATTGCTCTTTGTGCTTTTGAAAAAATATTAATCGCGAAAGCGGAATATGCACTGAAAAAAAGTACGGCTTTGTCGTATATTATGAATCAAGATCAATTGCAAGTTGGCGAGCTTAAAATTAATGACGCGATATTTGACTATATTTTTAAAGATCAACATAATGGTTATGATTTAAAAGATGATTATTTGCAGGTTAATGAAAAAGAATTTCTAATTGTTAAAAATATAATTGAAGATAATCAAAAGATGGTAGTGCTTCTTTGTGGCGAAAAAGGCAGTGGAAGAAAAAGTGTTGTTAAGCGTGCACTTGATGGCAAAAAAAGATTGTTAGAAGTTGAAGTGAAAGATGTGGCCAGTTTTAAAGAAGACATTGATAAAGGTGTCGTAAAAGCATTGCTGAGTGGGGATGTTTTGTGTATATGCTTTAATGGTTTTAGTGATGATAATGGTGAATTTTCTAGTGTTTTGAAAAAAGAAATAGATATGATTCCAAATGAGCTTTATCCTATTTTTATCATAGCCAATGAAAGTTTTTCTTTTGATAATGCAGCGCAAAAAAAAGCATTGATCAGGCTTAAACTTAATAAGACAACAAATAGTGAAAGAGAAAAGTTGTTTTCATATTATACTAGAAATTTAGTTCTTGATGAAGATGTTGATTTATCTGAGCTAGCCGCTAAGTTTGTATTCACATGCGGTAGAATATGTGATGCTATGAATCTTGCATCTGGAATTGCTGAGACTGAGAAATGTGAAAGTATATCATCTAGTCTTTTGCACAGGGCATGTTATGATATTCTTGCTAGTCAAAGTACTGACTTGACATATCAAAAGACCACCAGCTTTGAGTGGGATGATCTTGTTTTACCAAAATCGCAGAAAACATTGATGATACAAGCGTGTCAACAAGTGAAGTATACGAAAAAAGTCTATGAAGAATGGGGCTTTGAGAAAAAAGCACCGTATGGAAGAGGTGTTTCGATTTTGCTTTCTGGTCCACCTGGAACAGGAAAGACAATGAGTGCTTCGATAATAGCGGCACAGCTGAAAATGAAATTGCAGATTGTACAGATTTCAAAAATTGTGAGTAAGTATGTTGGAGAAACAGAAAAAAATCTATCGCAGGTTTTTGATCAAGCGACAAAAAGCAGCTCTATTTTGTTCTTTGATGAATGTGATGCACTTTTTGGAAAAAGATCAGAAGTTAAAGATGCGCAGGATAGACACGCTAATGTGGAGGTTGCTTTTTTGCTTCAACAGATGGAAGCATATGATGGGGTGACGATTCTTGCAACAAACCTTTTGAATAATATTGATAGTGCATTTATGAGAAGAATGCGTTTTGTCATTCATTTTCCATTCCCAGATAAAGCGACTCGAGCGATGTTGTTTAGAAAAACAATATCCCGAACAGCTCCGATAGAGGATAATATAGATTTTGATTTTCTTGCTGATAAGTTCCCAATATCTGGTGGTAATATTAAAAATGTTGTACTTCATGCAGCATTCTTAGCTGCGGCGGATGATATGAAAATTTCTATGTCGCACATGTTGTTTGCGGCAGTGAGTGAGCAACGTAAAAATGAGATTATTATTGTTAAAGAGGATTTAAGAGAGTATGCAGATCTTTTGGATATTTGGCAGGCGTAATTGTAAGTGTAGATAATATTTAATTAAAGGATCATTATGATTAGTGTTACGATTGATATTAAAAAAATGTATGAAAATATTAATAGGGTTAAAAAAAGGATTGATAAATCTACCTTGATTTGTGCTGTCTTAAAAGGTGATGCATATGGCTGTGGAATGGAGCGAATTGCTTTAAACCTACAAAGAAGTGACAAAGTGGATTTTATTGCTGTTGGTACAATAAAAGAAGCGATATATCTTAGAAATAAAGGTATTAATTTGCCTATTTTAGCGTTGTGTGAGCTTGAAAAATCTGATTATGAAAATATTGTTATTTATAATATAATACCATCTGTTACTCGAATGCAGACGATATATGATTTAAATAATATGAAAAGTGATAAGGTGATATCCATTCATATTAGATTAGATGTGTCGAATGGAAGCAGTGGTATGCATGGTAAAAAACTGGGTGAGTTATTAAGAGAGGCTAAGAGTTTAGCTAAAGTTAGAATCGATGGTATCTATTCGCATATTACATCTTTTTATTTTGATGATATAAGAAAGTATAAGAAGCATCTTGAGTGTTTTTCTAAATGTATTGATTCTATTAGTGATGATATGAGAAAAAATATATGTGTTCATGTTGCGAGCACACCAGCTATATTTAAAGATGAAAATTCTCACTTTGATATGGTTCGTATTGGGTCTGGATTATATGGACTTCATAATGACCCGAAGTGTAAGCTAGAAAATATTGTTACCATAAAAGGCGAAATATCGAATATAAAAAAAGTGAGTAATTATGTTTTTGATGGCTATGAATGTGAAAAGTATAGTGATGGTAAAAAGGTGCTTGCTAATATTATGGGTGGATATGAGGATGCATTTTATCTTGCTTTTTCACAAAACCCTTATGCACTTGTAAATGGAGAAAAAGTTCCCGTTGTTGGGAAAAGTTCGATGGATTCTCTTTTGCTTGATATAACTGATGTGCAAGATGTGAAAATCGGTGATGAAGTGATATTTTTAGGCAAACAAGGGGATAGTGAGATAACAATTTCAGATATAATGAATTTTTCAACGATTGAGTATTCTAACAATCAATTGATTTTTAAATTTGGCAAAAGAACACCAATTGAATATATAAATGAAAATAAATATGATAAGGATGCTCTTCTAAGACAAGTTCAGAATGGTAGCCCTGTTATAAAAAGAGTGTTGCAAAAATATTCGAATTATAGCGTGAAAGAATATTTAGAATGTTTTGGAAAGATTGAATCAAAGGTGACTGAAAAATCACGGGCTGAGCTTGTAGGGGCAATGACGGAGTTGCTTTTGCCTGTAATTGGTAAAGAGTCGACGGAAAAAGCTTTGCAGTGTATAGGTGATTCTTTTTTAACAGCCAATCATCATGGCATTGATACTATGGCACAGTGTGTGCAAGGAAATTATCTTTATAAGAAATTACTGGATAATAAGGGAATATCCACTGATGTGATACCTGTTTTGGCATGTACGAATGTTCCGCTTGATAATTCTTCCTATGCGAAGGGTTTGTTGGTTTATGATTCGCTTGATAAGAATTATCCGTTTAGAATACCGCTTATACCCAATAAGGATAGACGGGCGATAGTTGCACTATATAGCGGTCTAAAAGAAGAGCAAGTGAAAAATGCAATATATGAAATTAAAAACGAAAAATATTCAAATAAATTAAGCAAAGATACTTTAAGCGTGGTTGAAGATTTTTTAAACCATTTGTTATCGAGCAAAGCGTTCTTTAAGCTTTCTTCTTATGTTGAACAAGCAACATATATAAATTTATATCTTAGCAAAAAAGCGTTTGGATATGGTTTTGCTTATATTGCATTGGAGCAAGTTGCTGAAAAATTGATTCAAATAGATTTAGAGAATAAAGATTCAATTCTTTATGCAATATTTAGTAACAAGCAGTTACAAAGCGATGTTATCGATGCGCTTGATGGTGTTGATGGTTGTTGGAATCAAAAAGTAATTAAAAATTCATTTGGAACAAAATGTGGATCTGTTTTGTTTTGGGGAGTTAAAGATAAAGATAGAAGGTATGCTCTTTTTATAGAAGGAGAAAATTTGGTTTCTCATGATGGTAAGATTTGCATAAAGCTTAATAGGCATGAGATATCAAAAGCACTTGAGGATAAACGAATTTATCCAACGCTATTTATGAGCTTTTTGGTAATTTCATTTCAAAGAAAATTTCTATGTTACGGTGGGTATTTTCAGCCGTTGTATTTATATCAGATTAAAAAAGCGTTAGCAAGTGCTCTAGTTTTAAATGGATATGAAGACATTGCTAAGTCAGTTTTGGATTTTGAATGTGATACATATTTAAGCGGACCAATTATTTTTTATAAAAACGGATTTCCTTTGAGTATATTTGAACTAATAAATGATAAAGTAATAACCCGCGATAAATGTCTTGATATGTCGATTAAAAAAGCGCATGTTAAAGGGCTTTCACATATGTATATGGATATTGTTCCGTATGAAAAAAGAACAAAGAATTGGAAAAATACATTGATTGATAATTAATGGGCGCGTTATTGAGAGGGGGAAATATGGTGGTTTTAAAAAAAAGTAAGTGTATATTTGTTTTAATACTTGTTTTGTGTACGCTTGTATTGTCCGGCTGTTTTCTTGAAAACATTGATATAAGCCAAGAAAGAAAAGCTGGTGAGGAAATTAAACATATTGATAAAGAGGTTTTTGATTTTAGTCCACAAACGAAGCCGGATGGAAGTAAATATCAAATTGCGCTTTTGGATATTGATGAATATGAACCAGCGAGCATATATTTTTATTATGTTTTAGTTGGTTTAAAAAATATTGGTTGGATTGAGTTTGACCAGCTTCCGTTTACTGAAAATAGTACGGATGTTAAAGTCATGATGCAAGAGCTAAGTAAAATGGACTTAGGACCTTATGTTGAGTTTGTTGGTGATGCTGCTTATTATCTTGGCTATGAAGAAGAGCAAGATATAAGGGCTGATTTAGCAGAAAAGATCAACTCGCCAAAGGGGATTGATATTGTGCTTGCAATGGGAACTTGGCCGGGTCAGTTTATGAAAGATTCTAAGCTGGATGTTAATACGTTGGTGTGTATGGCAACTGATCCTGTACAATCAGGTATTATAGAATCCGCAGAAAAGTCTGGCAATGATAATATATGGGCGCAAGTAGAACCGTCTCCATATTACAGACAGATTAAATTCTATCATAATATTTATCCATTCAAAAATATCGGAATGGTTTATACAGATCCGATTGTTGCAGGTATTCCTGATTATAAAAATGGTGCGAAGGAACTTGATATACAAATTAGTGAAAGAATGTTAGACAAAGAGCAATTAATTAATGCGGATACAAATGAATTTAAATCGGATGAATTGCTTGCGATCTTTGAAGAGATGGTAAGAAAAGATAAAATCGATGCTTTTATGATAAATGCAGATCTAATTAAGGGTGAGATGCCATTAAACTATTATCTTAAACCTTTTAATGATGCAAATATACCTGTCTTTATCCAAGATGGTGAAAACTATGTTCGCGAGGGAGCTTTGATGCTTGTTGCGTCAACTGATAATAAAGGTGTTGGTCAATTTGTTGCAAATGTTAGTGCAAGAGTTTTTAAAGGAGAAAATCCTGGAGATATCGATTGTGTATATGTAAGTTCTCCTTATATAAGCATTAATCTGGATGCGGCAAAGAGTTTAGGATTTAGACCGAGTTTTGAATTGCTTTTAACATGTGAAACAATATATTCTGAAGCGAATAAAAAGTAAAAATTTATTAACGACAAAGCAGAGGGAAAATTAATTATGGAAAACAAAACAAGAATAAGTACAAGGATAATGATGCTTACTGTGTTTTTACTTATAACGCTTTTGTTAGTGTCTGCCGTTTGCTATTTTAATTTTGATAACAACTATGAAAATATCAGACAATCTTATTATTTATCAATCAGTAGTCAAGTAATTAATGACATGGAAACATCTCTTAATTATGGGAAAAGGATTGATCGCTATTATGGTATAGAAAATATATTTGATACTTTTAAGCATCTATTGGGGGATAATCTTGATTGTGCGATATATGGTAATGAAGGAAGAATGCTTTATAATTCGGCGGCTAATGCTGTTTTTTTGCAAGAAAATGAAATAATAAAAGTCATTGAGGATATTGGCTCCGAGCAATTTTTTGCACAGGTCAAAAGTGATGGTTATCAGCATATTGTCCAGCCGATTGCCTCTAAAGATAATGTCATTGATGGTTATTTTGCGTTCTCTTATAAATCAAGCATTTTTAATAGTACACGAATCGAACTTGTTAAACAAATAGGGGTAATAATAGGCATTTTGCTATTAGTGGGATTGTTGTTGCTCATGCTTTATTTTTTAACTTTGAGAAAAGAAGGTAGACATGAACTGGTAACCGACAAACAAAGAAGGCGAAAGTTGTATGGTGGACCATATGTAATAATTGTATTGTTGGTAATTATGCTGGGTGTGGGTAGTTATCAAACCTACCAAGAGTACTATATTGAAGCTATTGAAGAAGGAACATATAGTATGGCTGAATACGTTAGTGCTATTGTCGATGAGCTTGGATATAAAGGTGTTAGCTATGAACAGATGAATGGGCTTGATGAATTTTTACAAGAAAAAGCGGATAATATGCCAGTATTGCAAGATATTATGGTTGAGCAAATAGAGATTGTCAGTGATGATGCTCAATATAGTCAATCAAATCTCAGTGTAAAAAAACCACTTGCAATTAATGGAGAAAAAGGCTTTGCTGTTTTAGTAACAGCGTCACAGGAGTATATAGACAAAAAGATGTTCAATCTACTTTTGGTATTTATCGCAACATTCATATTTAGTTTTGTTGTTATAATAGAGCTTATGAGGCTGCCTGAAATAATAGATGCTAAAAAACAAAATCGAGCTAAAAAGGATGACCAAAAGCAATATAGGACAATTTCTTCAGGTATTAGAATTACTTCATTTTTTAGAACAATGAGTAATTATCTCTATTTGCCTTATTCAGCTATGCTTATTCGTCATTGGAATCAAAGTGTTTTTGGTCTTAGTAATGGGCTTACGGCTGCACTTCCACTTGCTTTGGAAGGAGCAGGTCAGATTTTGGGCATGTTGATTTTGCCGAAAATTAATAAATATTCCAATGCTGGGGCGAGGACGCTTTTTGTATTTTGTCTTATTGGGATAATCGTGATAAATATGTTGTGTTTTGCTACTATGTCAGCATTTGTTATCATTGTTTTACGGTTAATTGGTGGATTTTTATTATCTGGAATCATTCACTTTATGAACATATTAATGACACAGGGATCTGATTGTAATGAACGAAAAGAAATAAATATTGTACAATCGAATGCAGGAATAATAGGAGGGATCATGTGTGGTGCTGGAATAGGTGCTCTTATTGCTTCTCTTGGTGGGTACTCTATGACTTATCTTGCTTCCTCAGTTGTATTTGTTATTTTTGGAATTTTTGTTCTTTATATTATGCCGTTTAAGCTTATTGATGCAAATGGTAAAAAAGTTAAAATGGAGCATAAGGCTTTAAAGCTTGAATCAAGAGAAATAAAGCGTAAAATCAAAAAAGGATTTTTCTTCCCTGTATTTAAATATTTCTTAACAGTGATAGTACCAGTAAATGCAGCTATTTTGTTTATTGTTATTATCATTCCGTTTATGTTGCAAGGTGAACAGAATGCATTAATGCTGTCTTTTTGTTATATTATTAATGGGATTGCAGGGTTTTATATTGGTCCGAAACTTGCGACAGTTTTTGATAAAAGATTTTCATTTAACATAAATATGTTTTTTGCGATGATTGTTGCTGGCGCTAGTATGGTAGTTTTAAATTTCGATCCAATATTAATTATGATTTTTGTTTCGTCAGCTCTTCTAGGTATATTTGATGGTTTTGGAACGCCTCTTGCAGCAAGTGGATTTTTAAAGAATTCTGCAATTAAGGATAAAATAACAGAGGTCAGAGCACTTTCAATATATTATACGCTTTGTAGTATTACAATGATGATAGTACCTTTAGCGATTGAATTTATATTACAAAATGATTTTGAAATAGCACTTTGGGGTTTTGGTTTGGCATATGTGGTATTTGCGTCCATTTCAATTGTTTCGAAGCAAAGAACACAATAATTGAACTGATGGAGCATTTCGATACTATTATAGTTTTATAGAAAACTATGCTTATTAGTATTGTGAAAACTCTTTGCTAGGATATTAGTAAATTTAAGGTGCTAATTAAAAAAAGATTTGGATTAGAGACACTGTATTGGACGGAAAAAAGTTGGACATTCTAATTTTTTTTGGTAAGCCCGATTTGGTGTTTCTTTGCTTTTCGAGCAATAGGGAGTGTAAAATCAAGTTAATGAAGTGTAATTAGTACTTAAACTAGAGAATGTTTGTCGCATTAGCAAAGATGATCTGTACATGAGAAAACCAAAAAAATCAGAATATTATGTTTGTTAGTATAATTTGTAATACTTATTGGTTCACTAACATTAAAAATTTGGGTGATTATGCTTGGTGTTTGATGTATAAACTAAGCTCTGAATGTAGAAGTAGATTGGTTCTTTTTTATGCATATACTTAAACATATGTTAGGTTAGGGTAAATTTGTTTGTGAAACATGCAAAATTGTTGTTATTGTTAAGCATACTATGATATTAATAAAACAAGAAATCTGTGTACTTGCATAGAAAATTAATGGAGGAATAAAAATGAAAAAGTTATTAGTAGTTTTGTTAGTATTAGCTATGGTACTAAGTGTTGTTGGATGTAGTCCTGAGACAATCGTAGAAGAGAAAATCGTAGAGAAAATTGTAGAAAAAGAAGTTGAAGTTGAAGCAGAAGCTGATGTTATCGTTATGAAGGTTGGACATTCTCACTCAACTGAAGCTGTTAGGCATATCGCATTGCTTGAGTTTGAAAAAATGGTTGAAGAATCAACAGACGGCGGAATTGATGTTGAAATATATCCAAACAATGAGCTTGGAACAGAAGCTGAGATGATTGATGCTGTTAAATTGGGCGTTATTCAAGGAACACTATCTGGTAAGTTTGACTTACTTTCTCCAGATTTCTCAATTTATCTAATGCCTTTCTTGTTTGATAATTCAGAAGATTTCCAAAAGATTGCTGGAAGCGAATTAGGCGACAGAATTGCTGCAAGATCATTTGAAGTTGGTCTTAAAGTTTTGGCAACTGGTGATGCTGGTGGATTCAGACAATGGACAAACAATACACGTCCAATAATGACACCTGAAGATATGAAGGGTCTAAAAATGAGAACTCCTGGTGTTCAAGCAATTCAAGATGAAATGGCTGCTTTCGGCGCTAACGTTACAGCGATTCCTTATGCTGAACTTTATGGAGCACTTAAAACTGGTGTTGTAGACGGACAAGAAAATCCATATGCAAACATCGTAGATAAGAAATTCTATGAAGTTCAAAAATACTTAACAGTATGTAATTATCAACTACATCCAGGTCCTCTATGTGTTACTCAAGGCTGGTTCAGCACATTACCTGAAGCATATCAAACAGCTTTAGTGGATAGCGCACAAAAAATGTTCGATATCAGTGACCAAATGTATGTAGATATGGCTGCTGACAATCTTGCAATTATTGAAGGTGATGGTGTTGAAGTTTATGAACTAACTGCTGAAGAAAAAGCGGCATTCAAAGAGCTTGGACAATCTGTAATTGATGATTGGAAAGCAAATGAAAAGTTTGATGTTGCTCTATTCGACGAAGTTGTTGCAGCACTTAAATAAAATACGAAAGAATATTATTTAAAGAAAGTATCGGAAAGGAAGTAAGATTTTATTTCTTACTTTCTTTTCAAATTAACTTAATATTAATTTAGGGTGAAAATATGGGAAAGTTAAAAGAGTCTTCTGAAAAGTTTTGGCATGTTATTGATAAAGCCTTGACCGGTTGGAGTATTTTACTGATGGGGACGATGGCAGTTATGGTTGTCTTATCTGTCATCATGAGATATGTGTTTAATCTAACATATGTCTGGTCGGAGGAATTAATAGTCTATCTGTTTATTGCAACGACTTATTTTGGATCTATTTTATGTGTCATGGAAAAGGAGCATATTGATATTCCTTATTTTTGGGAACTAGCTTCAGACGCAGGTAAATGTATCATGGAAATTTTTGTTGCCATAGTGAATATTTCTATACAAATTGGTTTGGCGTATTTCAGTTTTACATGGATAGAAAAAACGGGATCATCTTTGACTACGGGGATGTATATACCATTTTATACGGTATATCTTATGTTTCCTGTTTGCTTCGTTTTAATGGCGATGTACACTTTTAGAAGAATAGAAAAAAACATTATTCCATGTATTAAAGCACGGATTCAATCGAATGCAGCATGGAATCTGATAAATGTTTTGTTTTTAGGACTCTATACGGCTGCGCTGTGTGGTTTAGCTTATATATACTTTCAGATTAATGGGATTGAAAGAATTGCTGTTGCATTGAAGCCTGTTATGATGACGATTGTATTTACGATATTTAGCATTATGTTTGCCGCATGTTTTATGTTGGTGTTGATATATGCTGTAAACAGGGTGATTTGTCTGTTTAAAAAAGAATCAATTAAAGAAATGGGGGGTGGAGAATAATGGGAATTGCTGTATTACTGATTGTTTTTATTGTCTTACTATTACTAAGAGTTCCATTGGGATTTGCCCTAGCAGGATCAAGCTTGCTTTATATGGGGTTGTTTACGCCGGAGTACATGATAATTGTTCCTCAAAGAATATGGGCAGGAACCAATAGTTTTGTAATCATTGCTATGCCGCTGTTTATCATGATGGGTGAATTAATGAACCGTGGTGGTATTACAAAACGTATTATTGATTTTAGTTTATACACTGTTCGTCCGTTTAGAGGCGGACTTGGGGAAGTAAATGTCGTTGCTTCAATGATTTTTGGAGGTATCTCTGGGTCATCAGTTGCGGACACATCCGCACTTGGATCTGTATTGATTCCAGAAATGAAGAAACGCGGTTACTCAGAAAAACTGGCAACAGGTATTACGGTTGCATCATCTACAATGGGGATGATTATACCACCGTCTGTGCCAATGCTTATGTATGCGATGGTATCTGATCAATCGGTTGGTGCGCTGTTTTTGGCGGGATTGATTCCTGGAGTTTTAATTGGTGTAACTCAGATTGTTCTGGTATACATTATTTCAAAAAAGAAGAAGCTACATCCACCGAAAACGGATTTTGATAGGAAACATTTTACACATACAATGCGTGATGGTGCGCTTGCGGTGCTTATGCCACTTGTTATTATAGTTGTTGTTACATTTGGTATTGCAACTGCTAGTGAATCAGCTGGTATTGCATGTTTGTATGCGCTATTAATTGGTTTTCTGATTTACCGTGAATTGAAATTTAAAGATATTAAGCCAGTCATAAAGCGGACGGTTCTTACATCTAGTAGTGTAATGTTGATTGTTGGTACATCTATGATATTCTCATGGATACTAGGGATAGAAAAGATACCTACGATTGTTGCAAGCTTCTTGTTGGATATGAATGTGTCTACATGGACACTCTTGTTGATTATTGACTTTTTGATATTGTTTGCAGGTACGTTTATAGACGTAACGCCAATTATTATTCTTGTAGCACCTATTCTTCTTCCAGTGGTACAATCGCTGGGAATGGATCCGTTACAGTTTGGTGCAATTATGATAGTTGGATGTGCGATTGGATTGGTTACACCACCAATTGGGATGTGTTTGAATGCAGGAGCCAAAGTATCTAAATTATCAATTACAGAGATATTTGTGGCGGCATTACCGTTTATTATATGCAATGTAATCGTGTTGCTATTAGTCACATTTGTACCAGGAATTTCAATGTGGTTACCAACGTTGTTGATGCAATAATTTCGATATTGTGAGGAAAAGTAAATGAAGAAGTTGGCAGAATTGACACACTTACTCGATTTTATGGAAGAGAATATTGACCTTGACCATATTAGAAAAATAGAACAATTACAATATGATGCTATTAATTATAAACAAGTGGATCGTTTACCTTTAACGATTCGTACAACACCAGATGGATTTGAGCAAATTCCATTGGAAGAAGCTTATGAAAAACCAGAAAAAATGTTGTATAATGAGATACTTTGGAGCACTATGCACAGCTCTTATAACAGTGTTAGAACTAAGGATGATGGACCGTTGATGGTTAGATCTAATCATGGGATTGGTATTATCGCATCTATGTTTGGCTGTAAGTCATCTATTTTTAACAATCAAATGCCTTGGGTTGATCACATCAGTATGGATGAAGCAAAGAAGGTGTTTTCAAAAGGTGTTCCAGATGTTAAAACGGCTTTGGGTAAGCGAGTTATTGAGACATACCAATACTATCATGAGCGATTGAAAGCATTTCCAAAATGTTATGAGGCAATTCGAATAACTCAGCCTGATATGCAGGGCCCTTTTGATATATTCCATCTTATTGTTGGCAATGAAGCGTTTTTGTTGCCGTATGATGAACCAGAATTGACAAAAGATATGGTGAATATTATTGCGCACACTTATGTGCAGTTTAGAAAAGAGATCGATCCGCTATTAACTGATAAGATACATGATGCGGTTTTTGTTCATGGTTTTTGTTGTGGGGGAAGAGTGTTGGTTAAAGCAGATACACCGACAGCGAATTTGTCGCCAGACATGTATAAATTGTATGAAGCTGAGCCTGATGCTATTATTCTTGATGCGTTTAAAGGTCAAGGTGGAGGTTCACTTCATTATTGTGGTGAATCAAAGCCGTGGCATAAAGAAATGATCTGCGATGAGAACTTACGATGTGTTAACTATGGTAATCCTGAAATGCATGATTTAGAGGATAATTATGGATATTTGAAGGAAAAAGATGTTGCAATTATAGGTTGGGGATTTAATCAGAATTTTGATGAGATGAGAAATACGATTTTGTCAGGAGATGATGGAAAACCAGTTAAAACAGGTATGACGTTGATGTGCAAGTCTGATGATGTAGAACATGGTAAAGAAGTATTGACAAGGCATAAAGAATTAAGCGAGCAGGATAGATTATAATATTTTACTCAGAGTTTGCGAATTGTTTCGGTGATACGCCAAAATGCTTTTTAAATGTACGGATAAAATTTGTATAGTTTTGGAATCCACACATATCACTTGTAGCTGTCACATTATGTCCTTGATGCAATAGTATTTTCGCTCTAGATAGTCGTCTGGATATGATATATCGATGTATGGTTGTGCCAGTTGTGTTTTTGAATAGCTGGCACATATAATGCTTATTAAGGTGAAATTCATCAGCTAATGAGTCTAGTGTGATATTGGTTGTGAAATTATCATTTGTATAATCGATAATTGATTTGACTGTGGGATTAAAGCCAAAACTTTCGTCTTTTTCTTTTGTTGTAGAAAAATTCTCACGATACCATCGATTAATATATACCAAAAGCTCAATATAATATGACTCCATCAAAGCTTGAGAACCAAAGACGTTTAAGTCTAATTCATGGATTTTATTTGATAGATTCATAAAGGTTTTTTGTTGCTCTTCATTTAAACTTATTTTATTATGTGTGCCACCTTTTCTTGAAATAAAACAACTGAGTAATGAAATAGAATGCTTTGCGTTTATTTCTTTTATTCGTTCAGGGTTGAAGATAATGACAACACGTCTATAATCTCCAGCAGGGTCTCTTAAAGGTTTGTGTATCTCGAAATTGTTAATGATAAAAAGATCACCAGGATTAAGTGAATAGATGCTATCTTCAATTAAGTACTGCTTTGCTCCACCAATGCAATAGAAGATTTCGAAATGATCATGAAAGTGGAAATCAGGGAAACATGAAATATCATTTGTTTTAAATCTCAAGTCCAATTCGTTTTCGAAAAACTCTTTGCTTTCAAAATTATTATGCATATTGAAACTCCTATAAATACGTATATTAGGACTTTAGAATAACAGTTAACCATAACTTTTGCAAGTTTTACATCAATTAATGGATATAAAAGCCTGATTATTAATGTTAACATATGTTTATATTGATGGGAGGGTTATGATCATGTGTACGGTAATGGTAGTTGATGAAAATCAAATGACACGCAACTGGCTACAGGAATGCATTCAAAATTCAAATATCAAAGTTGGTAAAGTTGTTCTTTTTAAAACAGGAGAGGAAGCGGCAAAATATATATCAAAGAACAATGTTGATATTGCACTCGCTCGTATACAGAAAGAAGATTATTCCAGTACTGAACTTGTAAAGACAATGCACAAGAAGTTGCTATTTTCAATTGTTCTTGGGTATGGCACATGTAAAGATTTTGATTTTTTATGTAATATCTTTAATTATGGGATATCTCAATATTTACAAGATGTATTTAATAAAAATAAAATTAATGCAATTTTGAATGAGGCATACGAAAGGTATTGCTCATCCAAAATAAAGCTTAAATTCATGACTGAAATATCAAAGGAAAAAACAGAAAAAGCATATACAGAATTTATGCTTATGCAATTTGTTGATGCGTATGCGCGTAATGCCAAGGCAAATTGTGAGGAAAATGTAGAAAACTATATTGATGTTTTACTTAATGCAATGGACAATCAACAACTTTATCATTCAAAAAGTATGATTTTAGAATTGATGATTATTATAACCCAGCAAGTTGGAAAAGGACTTATTAAAACTGATTTTGTTTTGTTTAATTCTAAAGATTGCAGTGCAATAATGAATTTTAAGAATGTTGAGGAACTTAAAAAAATGGTTGTTAAGTATTTGCACAATCTTGCGAAAAATATTTATCTGTTTTCAAGTGCAAAAGATTATAAATCAGTATCAATTTTTTCTGCCACAAACTATATAAAAAATAATTATCGAAATGATATTTCACGTGACGATGTTGCAGCAGCAGTTAATCTAAACCCTAGTTACTTTAGTAAGTTTTTTAAGGAACAAATGGGAGAATCGTTTGTTTCATATTTACGAAGGATTCGACTTGAAGAAGCAAAGACGAGTTTGGAAGATACAATTATGAGTGTTAAGGCGATAAGTGAAAAAGTAGGTTATTCAGATAGTAAGTATTTTGCTAGACTTTTTTATGATCATACAGGATACACGCCTTGCGAATATAGAAAATCTATAAATAAATTACTGTCATAAAATTAATAAATATAAGGAGTTTTAAAATGGAAATTAGACAATCATCAAGTGCAGTAGATGCAAAAAACTATGATACAGATAGGTTAAGAGACGAGTATTTAATCTCTGGATTATTTACACCAGATAGTGTGAAACGTGTTTACTCACACGTTGATAGGATTATCACAATGGGTTTTTGCCCAGCAAAGAAGGATTTAGAAATTGGTGACAACTTAGATATTATGAAAAATCTAGGGACGGACTTTTTTTTACAAAGACGTGAGCTAGGAGTAATTAATGTTGGCGGTAATGGTAAGATTATTGTTGATGGTAAAACTTATAAGCTTGCTAGCCTTGATGGTTTATATGTAGGAATGGGTGTAAAAGAAGTTGTGTTTAGTAGTGATGATGCGAAAAATCCTGCAAAATTTTATAGCTTATCAGCACCAGCTCATACAAACTATCCAACAGTGCATGTAGACATTACAAAAGCGGCGAAGGTTGAGATGGGTGATGATAAGACATCTAATAAGCGCGTTATTAACCAATATATTCATCCAGATGTAATGCAGACATGTCAGCTTCTTATGGGATTAACTGAGCTTGCTCCTGCAAATGTTTGGAATACAATGCCTTGTCATACGCACGAAAGAAGAATGGAAGTGTATTTTTACTTTGGAATGCAAGATGATAATGTTGTGTTCCACTATATGGGCGAGCCGAGTGAAACACGTCATATTGTTGTAAGAAATGATGAAGCTGTGATTTCTCCATCTTGGTCAATACATAGTGGATGTGGTACAGCTGCTTATAAATTTATCTGGGGTATGGTTGGAGAAAACCAGACATTTACTGATATGGATCACATAAAATTTGAAGATTTGAGGTAATTAAAATGAGTGTAAATTTTGATTTAACTGGTAAAGTTGCATTAGTTACAGGTGCTTCATATGGAATAGGCATGGCTATGGCAAAAGGAATGGCGCAAGCTGGTGCTACAATTGTATTTAACGATATTAATCAAGAATTAGTAGATAAAGGGCTTGCAGCTTATAAAGAAGATGGTATAAAAGCTCATGGTTATGTTTGTGATGTTACTGATGAAGATGCTGTTACGGATTTTGTTGCAGTAGTCGAAAAAGAAGTGGGAGAGATTGATATCTTAGTCAATAATGCTGGAATAATTAAAAGAATTCCAATGCATGAGATGACAGCAGCTGAGTTTAGACAAGTGATTGATATTGATTTGAATGGTCCGTTTATTATGGCAAAGGCTGTACTGCCTAGCATGATGAAAAAGAACAGTGGGAAAATTATCAATATTTGTTCAATGATGAGTGAATTAGGTCGTGAAACTGTTTCGGCTTATGCTGCGGCTAAAGGTGGGCTTAAAATGCTTACTAGAAACATTGCATCTGAGTATGGTGAGTATAATATCCAATGTAATGGTATAGGGCCTGGATATATTGCTACACCACAGACTGCACCGCTAAGAGAAGAGGGTAATCCGTTTAATTCCTTTATTATCTCAAAAACACCTGCTGCACGATGGGGAGATCCTGAAGATTTAGTTGGTCCTGCGGTTTTCTTGGCATCAAAGGCTTCAAACTTTGTCAATGGTCATGTTTTATATGTTGATGGTGGAATATTGGCTTATATTGGAAAACAACCAAAGTAAGGATAACCATTATTACAAAAGCAGTAGATTATGTTAAAAGAAGAGATAATATAGTGTTTAAGAGAAATAATCATAATAAAATTGTTTAAAAATGTAATGGCTTTTTAGTCATTGCATTTTTGCTATATACAATAGAATAATTAGCGGTTAATTTAATAGATTGTTATTTGTTGTGTAATGATAAAAAAAGAGTAAATATATAGCAAATATATAGTATCAAAACTACTGATTGTATTACGAGTAGTTTCTGAGTATGAAAGAGAGATAAAATGGAATTTTCAGATGTGCTTGTTCAAGTATTAATTTTATATATCATTATGATAATTGGTGCGGTTGTTAATAGATTAAAGATTGTTAGCGATTCTACAGTTGAAGGTATTAGCAAACTGATGCTAAATGTTACAATTCCTGCAACCATATTAATGGGATTAAAAGATAGTGGTTCATTGAGTAATTTAGATATTTTACAAATGTCGCTATTTTCTATTTTATCTTATGTATTTGTTTTTCTTTTAAGTTTTATTATATTACGAGTTCTTTTGGTTAAAAAGGAAGAGCGACCATTTTATCAATATATTAGTATTTTTGGTAATATTGGCTTTATAGGATATCCTATGATTATAATACTTATTGGAACAAATTCTGTTCTGCTTGGTACAATACCCAATATATTTTATAGTCTGCTTCTTTATACTTTGGGCATCTTTTTAATGAGCCAATACAGTGATGAAAAAAAAGAGCTGAAGTTTAATTGGAAGAGGTTGATTAACCCTGGGATTATTTCTGCGATCTTATGCATATCTTTGTTTTTCTTAAAAATTCAACTGCCAAGTATAATCAGTAAAACGGCGGATATTCTTGGTAATTTAACTTCACCTTTAGCTATGATTGTAGTTGGGGCATCAATAAACAAAATAGATTTACGTAAAATCTTAAAAAACTATCGCATAATTATTATTAGCTTGTTAAAAATGATAGCTTACCCGATTATATATGCACATATATTGAAATTAATTGGTTTTTCTGGAATTCCAGCTATGGTTTCAGTTGTATTTATGGGTATGCCGATTGCGACAACAGCAGTTATTACTGCAATGGAATATAATAAGAAAAATCTGGTTAAAGCGTCAGAAGCTTCGGTTTTTTCTACGCTTATGTTGTTATTTACAATACCAATTCTAACCTTTGCAGTATCTATTGTAATATAAGGTAGATTAGAGAATGGTATTTGTTAATGGGGATGTTTTGAAGTCAGTTAATATTTGAAATAATAATGTTTTTCGCTTTTTCCTTGCATAATTAAAAATCTCTTACCAAATAATAAGAATGCCGATAAAAATTAGAGCGAATACCAAATGATAAGAGTGGAATTATGGGATGTGAAAAATTATTAATCCACGAAAGCAGTTTGGTTAAAAAAGGAGGAAGATAAATTGAAAGCAACAGGTATTGTTAGAAGAATCGATGAATTGGGAAGAATTGTTATTCCGAAAGAGATTAGAAAGACTCTTAGAATTAGAGAGGGAGAACCGCAACAGATAACGTTGTTACATCCTGAAGCTTTCATGCTAAAAGTTTTGCTTTGGCTGGAAAAATTGCGACCTGTTGCCTAATTTGGGTTGAAAGATGCATTAACTGTGTGTATTAGAGGGTTTACTCTTACGATTAGAAAAGGGTTAGAATTTGAGCAAAACTATATAAATTTATAGAAAAACCATCTACGTTAGTATTATAGCACTAGCTTAGATGGTTTATTTAGTATCTCCTATTTTAATAAGAACACAAAATATAGCGGAACTGATCTCATCCTATATGTACTGCTAAAATTTTTGGTTGATATTTATTAACTTATCCCAGCAGTGTAGCTAGTTTTTATATTGAGTGTATATTGAATTCTAATACAACATATCCCGATTGATTTGTTGACAATTATTTCAATTACTCGTATAATTAATGATTGTAATTGCAACGTAAAATAAGTTAATATTATGTAATTACTCATTGAAAAAAGAAAATATTTGTTGTATTGCTAAAGGGGTTTCATATATGAGAAAATCAAAAAAAATCAGAATATTATGTTTGTTATTATTATGTGTAATACTTATTTTTTTTGGTTCACTTACATTAAAAATTTTAGATGATTATGCTCAGTGTTCGACGTATGAACCAATCTATGAAATCTTGCGATCGATAAAACATTTAAATCATATTGAATTAAATGATAGCTTATTAAAAACAAAGGAAATACTAAGTTTTGGCTTTAATGAAACGAGAAATCAGTTTGTAAACTTTTTTGAAGTAGGAGATGTTTCGGATTACAGTCAACTTGATTCTTACTATATATATATTGATAGCCACAGCTATGACGAGCTTACATCGGACCTACCTTTTAGCGGTTTTAATGAAGTTAAAGGTTATCTGGTATATAATGGCAAGAAAATTCAAGATGTTAAGCTTCGCTTTAGAGGTGATAATAGATGGCATTGGTACTTTACACAAAAATCATGGCGTGTTAAAACGGACAAGGATGAGCTTGTTAACGGTTCGCGAAAGTTGAATTTGACTAATCCAATAGAAAAGTCTTTTATGATGGACTATTTAAGCTATAAGGTAGGCGACAAAATGAAGTTGCTTACTTATGAAGCGGAACCTGTCAGAGTGTTTTTGAATAATAGATATATGGGAATATCTGTATCGCTATCACAAACAGACGAATATTTTTTAAGGAACAACAACAAATTGCCATCAGAGATATATTCGGGTGATCTTGTTAGAGCAGAAAATGAGGTCGGCTATAATGTAGCTCATTTATGGAAACTAGATGGAATTAATGCATGGGAAAAGATGTCGAACAATAACTCAATATTAGAGGATGATTTTTCCCGCATAGAGAACTTAATATCATATGTTGAAGAAAATCGAACAGAACCATTTAAATATGATGTTGAGAAGATGGTGGATATTGATAAATATTTAAAATGGCGTGCATGCCTTGTGATACTGTCTAGTTATCATTCTGATAATATCCATAATAATAGATTTTATTTTGATCCATCAAATGGAAAACTTGAACCAATACTTTGGGATACAGACGGATTGCTTTTTGGTGCGAGAAATATTGCTTTTAACTTTATTATCAATGATTTAGATAGATGCATATTAAAAAATCCTGAGTATGTTGATATAATGAACAATTATATTTGGCAAGCTATCACTGGTGATGTAAGCGAAGAAATTATGCTTTCAACAATTGAAGATACATATCTATCTATGAAAAATGATGTTTATTCGGATATATATAAGGATTACTTGCAGCCTGGTTATGATATGAACAGAAATTATACTAATGCTGAGTTTGATTCAAGTGTAATTGAAATTAAAAATTTCATTACTGATAGGTATGCAATATTTGATCAAAAGTTTGCTAATACAACTATTAGTTGTATGAATAATATAGTTAATGATAATTTACTGCTTTCTTATAGAATAAATGGATATTCTGGTGCGAGTTTGGATTATATTACGCTAAGTACACAATTGGATGAAAAGCAGTTGAGAATATATCGTGATATAAACTTCAATTGTGTAATTGATTCTGAAGATGAATTGGTTAAAACGAAAATTGAGGGTTCGAAAGTCTATTTTGTAGATGAGAAAATCTACCCTGCAAAAAAATATTTAGATAATAATCCACAACTTGAATATAAGTGGGCGATATCGGTAGAAGATTATTTGTGTGATTATAACTATATATTGGATACTAGTAAAGAGAGTGAAGCAAAGGTTGAAGTTTTAGAAGTTAGTGCAACGAGTTCTGTTACTGGACAACCAATAGCAATAGATATTGCTGATAAACATGTGCGATTAGATGGAGAATTTTTTAGCACACACCCATGGGAAATCCAAGATGGTATTCTAGTTGAAGACGTAGTCTTTGAAGCTGGCGAGCATATAATTGAAGAAGATATAATAGTAAACAAGCTTTCAAGCTTAACTATAAGTGAAGGTGCTGTATTAAAACTAAAAGAAGGCATAAGTATCTATGCTTTTGGTCAGGTTGATATAAATGGAACTGAACAAAACCCAGTAATAATAGAGCCATATGAAAAAAATAAACCCTGGGGCGTATTTGCAATCCAAGGTCACTATAACCCTGATTTAGTTCATAATATTGACCATGCTGTTATCAAGGGTGGTGGAGTTCCTCAAACCTTTGAAAATGCGATGTATACTGGTATGCTTTCGGCATATAACTCTAATATTGTGATGACGAACACAAGTATAATATCAAACAGAGTTGGTGATGATGGTTTCAACTCAAAACAAGGAAATGTCGAAATCGACCACTGTTATTTCTATGATGCATATTCAGATGCTGTTGACTTAGACTATGCAACTGGTAGCATCACAAACTCTTATTTTGAAAGCAACGGCAATGATGCGATTGACCTTATGACCACAAGCGTTGAAATTGAAAATAACTATATATTCGATTCTGGCGATAAAGGAATCTCAGTTGGTGAAAGATCACATCCCAAAATATCAAACAACGTTATTACATCGTGTAATATCGGCATTGAGATTAAGGATTTATCCGATCCACAGATTCGAAATGTAGTTCTATACAGCAACAACAAGGCTATAAATGTCTATCATAAAAACGATAAATACGAGAGTGGCGGACGAGGCGATATATTCAACAGCATAATAGCCAACAGCTTTATATCATCCGTAACCGTTGATAAAGATTCAAAGCTTAATATATCCGATAGTGTTTTTGACACGCAAGTACATGATACGAAAGATTTAGACCTTAAAAACTGTAATGTTATAGATATAAAAAAAGGCGATTTAACAATAGAAAATGCTGGGCTTAATAAGCCTATTGAAATGTGGTGGGAATAGTGAGAAAAGAATCAAGAGTTTTTGATAGATGGGAGCTAAAATACGTTGTAACCATCAAACAAATGTATCAATTAATCCAAGAGATTGACCATTATGTTATTGAGGACGAACACAGCGATAATGGTCTATATAAGATAAAAAGTCTGTATTATGACACTTATGACTTTAGGTTTTATCAAGAGAAGATCAGCGGCAATAAATACCGCCAAAAGCTAAGACTAAGAGGCTATGGTGATGTACATTCCAATGATGAAGTCTTCTTTGAGATAAAACAGAGATACAGCTCAACCGTGCAAAAACGTAGAGTTGGTATGCACCTAGATGATGCTTATTCTCTGATAAACGATGATATCCTTGACAAAGCTAAACACTCGGATAAGAAACTGAAAGTTATCGAAGAAGTAAGATATTTGCAATCACTGCATGCTTTAGAACCAAAAGCGGTTGTAAGTTATGATAGAAAAGCATTTATGGGCAGATATGAGGATGGTCTAAGGATTACATTTGATACCAACCTAAAATGCAGAAACGCAAACCATGGTCTAGAAGGAATACATAAAGAGCAATATTTTATGCATCCAGGACTTGCAGTCTTAGAGATAAAAACCAATGAGAAAGTTCCGATTTGGCTTATATCACTAATCCAAAGACACTCGATCGAAGCAGAGCGAGTATCAAAATATTGTTTAAGTGTAGAAAAATTATATAATTTATAGAAACGAAAGGATAACAACCATGGATCAATTAATAAAAGAAGCGGAAATGTTTAAAGATTTAACAACTACTTTTTCACTAGTAGATGCAATCATCGTAATGGTGCTCAGTTTTGTATCAGCATTAGTGATTGGGCTAACGTACAAAAAAGTACACAGAGGTGTTTCATACTCGCAAGGGTATGTTCAGACACTAGTAATCATGGAAGTAACAATCGCGGTAATCATGTTGGTTGTTGGTTCTAATATCGCAAGAGCGTTCAGTTTGGTTGGAGCTCTTTCAATCGTGCGTTTTAGAACAGTGCTTAAAGACCCTAAGGACTTAGGATTTATCTTCTTTGCAATGGCAGCCGGTATGGCTTTTGGAACAAGGTTCTTCTTGCTCGGTGGACTATTCACTGTTATTCAATGCTTGTATATTCTGATATTACACTTCACAAACTTCGGTGCAAAAAAAGCTATCGACAAGGTATTGAAAGTTCATATGCCAAAAGATGTGACCAAAGATATGCTTGAAATTACTTTAGAGAAAATAGTTAAGGCATTTTATTTAGTAAGCATCGATAGCGTTGATGATGATATATCCGAATACGTTTATATTATCGAACCAAAGGGTAAGACTCAGACAACCGAGATTATCGATACCCTTCATGGAATAAACCAAAGCAATAAGGTTTTTGTCGTTGAGGGTCAGCAGAAGATTGATCTTTAGAAAATTGTTTATTATATGAGCAGATAGGCATATGCATGAGAAGGTTAAGAAGAAATAAAAAAATTATTTTTATATTATTACTGATACTTATTTGCTTTAATATCAGTTTGATGACAAGCTATTTAATTGAGCATAAATATACTACAAGGTATAGACCAGTATATGAGATGGCGAGATCAGTTAAACGTCTTAGTTTTGGGGAGCTGAAATTAAATTTAGATAGAATAATATTAGTTTGTAAGTTGGGATATAAAGAGACCATATCTCAGTTTATAAATATAGCAACCGTAAGTGATGTAGATAAGGATAGTGAATTAGATTCATATTATATCTTTATTGATGGTAACAGCTACGAAAAACTGATTTCAGATCTTCCAAATAGCGGGCGTGAAGAAGTTGATGGGTATTTAGTATATAACAGCAAAAGAATTCAAGACGTAAAATTAAGATTTCGTGGGAATGGTATAAATCACTTGCTTTTTACGCAAAAGTCTTGGAGAATCAAAACGGATAAAAATGGGCTTATTAATGGGTCTAGAAAGATCAATCTTGTAAACCCTTCAGAGATGTCTGCTATGACTTCAACTTTAAGTCATTGGGTGGCGAGTAATATGGGAGTGTTGTCTACTGGTGCGCAACCAGTAAGAGTTTTTATAAATAATCAATATATGGGTGTAGCTGTTGCACTTGATCAAACCGACGAGTATTTTTTGATGAAGAATGACAAAATTGTATCTGAGATATATGCTGGAGATTTAATCAAAACTGAAAGCGGATTATATGGGATATATCTGTATAGAGATGATAATATAAAAGCTTGGGATAAGATGTCTAGTAGTGAAGATATTGCTGAAGATGATTATTCTATGCTCGTAAAATTTACAAACTATGTTTTGGATAATTACAAAAAAGCCTTTTCGTATGATATAGAAAAATTTGTTGATATTGATAAATATCTTAAATGGAAAGCCAGTATGATCATTATTGGTAGCACTCATAATACAAACATGCATAACAATAAATTTTATTTTGATCCTTCAAGTGGGAAATGGGAACCGATATTATGGGATCCTGATAGTTTTTCATACAAAGATCATCCATATTTGAATGTGGATATTGTATTTAGTGATTTAGATAAAATAATTATGAAGAACCCTGAATATGCTGAGAAAATGTATAAAAACATTTGGAATGCTATTAACGGTGATATTTCACAAGAGAAAATACTGTCAGCATTTGATAAGCAATATAATGATATGAAAGATGCAATTTATTCTGATAAATATAAAGATGTGAATCATCATACAGATCCTTATGCAACTTGTAGAGATTATACTAATAAGGATTTTGATGAAAGTATAAGGGAAATGAGATGGTGGATAAAAGAACGATATAAATTTATCGAAGAATCTTTATCAAATACAGCTTTGTTTATTGATGAAAAAGCGATATCAAGAAATAATTTCGGAATAAAACTAGATGTTGAGGGTGTTTGTGGAGTAAAATTAAAAGAGATTGAACTTGCAGGTGTGGCTGATAACGTTGAAGTAGAGCTTTATCGAGATATCAACTTTAATGAAAAAATTGATAGCGAAGATATATTGGTTTGTAAGAATGACACGAAAAATGACTTGCTTATTGTTGATGAAATTTTATATCCAAATCGGAGCTATATAGATATGCAGCAGATCGATAGTATTTATGCTCCAGCAGAATTGATTGATAATTCAGTTTCTTATAGTTATATCATTGATATAAAGGATTATGATTGTTCATTGATCTGTATAAAGTCAATTGATGCAGTTAATTCGATTACTAATGAGGCTGTTGAAGCACAAAGTGGTATTTTAAATAATGTTGATGAATCGCTCCAATTTACTACTCACTTATGGAAGTTGGAAAAGTTAGGGCAAGAAAATATAGTGTTTAAAAGCGGTCAGCATATTATTGGACAAGATATATTAATCAATAGAGAGTCAAGTCTGACGATAGAAGAAGGTGCAGTGTTAAAGGTTAAACAAGGCGTAAGCATCTATGCTTTTGGACAAGTTGATATAAAAGGAACTGAGGAAAATCCTGTAATAATTGAGCCATATGAAGAAGGGAAGCCTTGGGGCGTTTTTGCAATCCAAGGACACTATAACCGCGATTTGGTTCATAAAATTGATCATGCTGTGATTAGAGGTGGTGGAGTTGCTCAAACCTTTGAAAATACTATGTATACTGGAATGCTTTCAGCGTATAATTCCAATATTGATATGACAAATACTAGCATCATATCAAACAGAGTCGGTGACGATGGATTCAATGCTAAGCAATGTGATGTAATGATTGATAAGTGCTACTTCTATGATGCGTTTTCAGATGCTGTTGATTTAGACTATGCGACTGGAGACACTAAAGCTTTTTGAACCGATGACTCAAATAATAGCCGTTAAAATTCTTGATTTAAGGACTGTGAAGCCATCACAGAAAATAAATTCA
>JMSV01000044.1_pt1 | contig 28335 bp, 28 predicted proteins | sample 179021 | NCBI WGS metagenome assembly JMSV01 (sample SAMN02769581, study PRJNA246767) | bioreactor metagenome | isolation source: Culture-2 Bioreactor Bmz derived from microbial biomass from the upper 2 cm... | place: Germany: Bremen | collected day 87 after inoculation | reverse complement strand
AAACTGGTTCACTTCCAGTTAGTCGCTAAAAATATGCGAAATGCATCTATGAAACGAGAGTAAAAAAAATCAGCCAAAAAATCGCTGAAACCCTTGCAAACACTGGGTTTGAGGGCTATGCATCTTTTTTGACCGAAGAACCTGGTGAGACTAACATATTTTTATCTGAACTATTACGCGGAATAAAAAAAAGTACGCCATCAAAAAAAATGATCGCGTACAATGGGTCCAGCATCACGCTGGTGGTGGGAACAATAGGGCTCGAAGTCGGCTAAGCCGACACCTAATGGTGTCGTATAAAGTTTAGATAATATTATTATGCTTTGAGGCAGTAGAAAGTTTGATGATCTAATTTATGTTTTGGACAGGTTCGTTTGCTATTAATCCGAACAAAAATAAAACGACCATCAAAAGATGATCGTTTATTTATGGTGGGAACAACAGGGCTCGAACCTGTGACCCCTTGCTTGTAAGGCAAGTGCTCTCCCAGCTGAGCTATGCTCCCGTATGCGTGGCTTTTTAATAAGCAATATTCATTTGCTGAGAATGAATAACCACGATCATCACATGGATGATAATAATCAGGCAAAGCCTGTGGTGACCCCTAGGAGAATCGAACTCCTGTTACCGCCGTGAAAGGGCGGTGTCTTAACCGCTTGACCAAGGGACCATAAGGTGCTTTAATGCACGAACATCATAATACATTTTTTAATCTAATTTGTCAATCTTTTTTTTAATTATTTTTCAAATTAGGATATAATATAAAAAAACACAATTATACTGTATACTTGTGCGTTTAATCCTTGCATAGGTCGTTGTTGTGTGATATTATACAAAATGGTTTTTTGTTTTTAAAACAAAATATTTGTCAAATATTTTTATATTATAGGAGGAAAAAAATGAGTTCAAAATTAGAAAAACTGGATAATAACAAGATCAAGCTTACAATTGAGGTGGCACCAGAAAAATTTGAAGAGAGTATTCAAAAAGCATATATTAAAATGAGAAAAGATATCACTATTGATGGGTTTAGACCTGGAAAAGTGCCAAGAAAAGTTATTGAAACACAATTTGGTGAAGGTGTATTCTTTGAAGATGCAATTGATTTTGCTTTCCCAGAATCTTATTCTGCGGCTATTGAAGAGCATGATTTATTCCCAGTATCTAATCCTGACCTTGGAATAGAAAAAGTTACAAAAGAAGAAGGTCTAGTTTATACAGCAGAATTTTGGGTAAAACCAGATGTTAAGCTTGGTAAATATAAAGGCGTTAAAGCTGAGCAAGTAGTTGCAACAGTTTCTGATGAAGATGTACAAGCTGAGATCGATAAAGTTATAGATCAAAGTGCTAGATGGATTGAAGTTGAAAGAGAAGCAAAAGATGGTGATAGAGTTACTATCAATTTCTCAGGTAGCGTTGATGGAGAAAAATTTGAAGGCGGAACTGCTGAAGATTATTCGTTAAATCTTGGATCTAACACATTTATCGAAGGTTTTGAGCCACAACTAGTTGGAATGAAGATTGGCGAAGAGAAAGATGTTAATGTAAAATTCCCTGAGCAATATCAAGCAGAGAATCTAGCTGGTAAAGACGCGATTTTTGCATGTAAGCTTAACAAAGTAGAAGAAAAAGAATTACCTGTTATCGACGATGAGTTTGCTCAAGATGTTTCTGAGTTTGAAACATTGGATGAGTACAAAGCTGATGTTAAAGCAAAACTTATGGAAAAAGCTGAAATGGATGCTAAGACAGAAACAGAAAACAATGTTATCGGTGCTGTCGTTAAAACTTGTGAATTAGAAGTTCCTGATTGTATGGTTGATAGCCAGATCGATTATCATATCAAACAATTTGAATATCAATTGATGTATCAAGGTATGAATATGGAAGATTATCTACAATACACTGGCACAAAGATTGAAGATATTAAAGAGCAATATAAAGAGCAATCACTAAAGACTGTTGAAACTCAACTTGTTTTAGAAGCTGTTATGATCGAAGAAAAGATTGAAGCTAGCGAAGAAGAAGTTAATACTGAGCTTGAAGAGGCTGCACAAAAAATGGAAAAAACAGTTGAAGAGTATAAAAAGACTGCTCCTGCAAAGACTATTGAGAACATTACAACTAAAGTTACTTTTGATAAAACTATTGACTTACTTGTTTCTAATGCAAAGTTTAAATAAGAACGCGACATTAACAAATAGTAAATAAACTGTATAATTCTTTTGGAATCATTGACGTAATTTTAAAATAGAATTATTATGGTAGTGATTTAAAAAAAAGGGGACTTATCTTATGAATTTAGTACCAATGGTAGTTGAGCAAACCAATAAGGGTGAGCGCTCATATGATATATTTTCTAGATTGTTGAAAGACAGAATCATATTTTTAGGTGGACCTATTGATGATGCTGTTGCTAATCTAGTTGTAGCACAACTGATTTTTTTAGAAGCTGAAGATCCTGATAAGGATATTTATATTTATATTAATAGTCCAGGTGGAGTTGTTACTGCAGGAATGGCAATTTACGATACTATGCAGTATATAAAATGTGATGTTAGCACAATTTGTGTTGGACTTGCGGCTTCGATGGGATCATTCTTGATGGCAGCAGGAAAAAAAGGTAAGCGAAAAATTTTACCTAATGCGGAAATCATGATACATCAGCCTTCTGGTGGTGCACAAGGTCAGGCAACTGACATAAGTATTGTTGCAAAACATATACTTAGAACAAAGGAAAAAATGAACAAAATAATGGCCGAGAGAACTGGTCAATCGGTTGAGAAAATTACAGCCGATATGGAAAGAGATTATTATATGTCTGCCGAAGAAGCTTTAGAGTATGGAATTGTAGACGAAATAATTATTCCAAAAGGATAGATTATAAAAGAGGTGAAACTAGTACATGGCGAATTTTGATGATGATAAAAAGAATATTAGATGTTCTTTTTGTGGAAAAACTCAAGATCAAGTAAGAAGAATTATTGCAGGACCTGGTGTTTACATTTGTAATGAATGTATCGATCTTTGCAGTGAGATTATTGAAGAGGACTTTCCTGAGGAGTTTGAATCTGATTTTGAAGTTGGCGAAACACCAAAGCCAGCGGAGATATTTTCATTTTTGAACGAATATGTGATTGGTCAGTCTGAGGCGAAAAAGTCTATGGCTGTTGCTGTTTATAATCACTATAAAAGAATTGGTCATGATGTGGATGAAGATGAGGTTGAGCTTTCTAAGAGTAATATTATCATGCTTGGACCTACTGGATGTGGTAAAACATTGCTTGCTCAAACACTAGCAAGATTGTTAGATGTTCCATTTGCTATGGCTGATGCGACATCACTTACCGAGGCTGGTTATGTTGGAGAGGATGTTGAAAACATTCTTTTAAAACTTATTCAAGCAGCAGATTTTGATGTTAAAAAAGCTGAACATGGGATTATCTACATCGATGAAATTGATAAGATTACAAGAAGAAGCGAGAACCCTTCAATAACTAGAGATGTATCTGGTGAGGGAGTTCAACAAGCACTTCTTAAAATTTTAGAAGGTACTGTTGCAAGTGTTCCACCACAAGGTGGAAGAAAACACCCACATCAGGAGCTTATACAAATCGACACTACTAACATATTATTTATATGTGGTGGAGCGTTTAATGGGCTAGAAAGTATTATAGAAAATCGTACTGGCAAAAAATCTATGGGATTTGGTGCTGATGTTCAAACAAAAGCTGAAAAGGATTTGGGAGAACTTTTTGCACAAGTATTGCCTGAAGATTTATTGAAGTTTGGACTTATTCCAGAATTCGTTGGTCGTGTTCCTGTTATCGCAACATTGGAAAACTTGAATGAAGATGCGCTTATTAGAATATTGACAGAGCCTAAAAACTCACTCGTTAGACAGTATGCAAAGCTTATGGAAATGGATGGAGTATCTTTAGAGTTTGAGCCTGATGCTTTGAAAGAAGTAGCAAAGCTTGCAATAAAGAGAAAAACTGGAGCTAGAGGTTTAAGAGCGATTATTGAAAATACTCTAAAAGAAATCATGTTCGAAATTCCTTCAAGAGAAGATATTGAAAAATGTGTGGTGACAAAAGAAACTGTAATTAAAGGTAAAGACCCAGTTTTAATGATCAGTGATTCTAAAAAGAAGAAGTTAGCATTAAAGGCTGAATCTGATGAAGAAACTGCGTAAAAATTAAAAAAATAAATTTACAGGATGATGCCTATTTGTTTTAAAGGTCATCATCCTGTTTTTTTGATAATTAGCACATGTAAATATTTGTTTACAAAAGCTTGTAGCTATGCTATTATCTATCTTGTATTAGTCCGTATTCAAGGTTTTTCGACACTCCGACGAATTGCTTTGATACTGGAATTAAAAATAAAATTTGGAGGAATAATAACAATGGAAAAAGAGCAAAAAATGGGCATAATTAATGAGTATGCTGTACATGAAGGTGACACAGGATCTCCTGAGGTTCAAGTAGCAGTTTTAACTGAGAGAATCAATCATCTAAATGAACATTTAAAAGTTAACAAAAAAGACCACCACTCAAGAAGAGGACTTCTTAAAATGGTTGGTAAAAGAAGAGGACTTTTAAAGTATCTTAAAAACAAAGATATTATTAGATACAGAGAGCTTATTGCAAAACTGGGTTTGAGAAAATAATTTGTTTTTTAGGCGGAGGTTTTTTAACTTCCGCCTTATTTAATTTTTGCCTAAGAAATTTTAGCTTAGGTTGTTTGTCTTTTGAAAGAGGAAAAGGCAAACGGGAAGAAAGAAGACGAGGAGAAATAAATGGTAAATAACAATGTTTTTAAAATGGATTTTGGCGGTAGAGAACTAATCGTTGAAACTGGAAAATACGCGATGCAATCAAATGGTACGTGTATGGTTAAATGTGGTGATACACAAGTTATGGTTAATGTGTCATCAGGTAGAGAGCCAAGAGATGGGATTGACTTTTTCCCACTTAGTGTTGAGTATGAAGAAAAGATGTATTCTGTTGGAAAAATCCCTGGTGGATTTTTGAAGAAAGAGGGTAGACCTTCTGAGAATGCTATCTTATCATGTAGATTGATAGATAGACCGGTTAGACCACTATTCCCAAAAGGTTATTATAATGAGGTTCAAATTGTTGCAACAGTTATGAGTGTGGATCAAGATATTCCACCTGTTGTATATGCTATGATTGGATCATCTGTTGCACTTAGTATTTCAGATTTGCCGTTTGCAGGACCTACTGGTACTGTTGTAATCGGTTTGGTTGATGGACAGCTTATTGTTAACCCTAATTCTGAGCAAAGAGAAGCTTCTGACTTAGATCTAACGGTATCTGGTACTAAAGATGCTGTTATGATGGTTGAAGCTGGTGCTGATCAAGTTCCTGAAGATGTTATGCTTGAAGCTATTATGCTTGCTCATGAAGAGATTAAAAAGGTTGTTGCATTCATCGAAGATATTCAAGAGAAAATTGGAAAACCAAAAGCAGAAGTTAATGTCTTTAAGCCATCAGATGAAGTAGAGCAAGCTGTTAAAGCTTATGCTGCTGATAAAGTTGATTGGATAATGGAGACTTTTGATAGAGAAGTTAGAAGAGAAAGAGAAGAGCAAGTTGAAAAAGAAGTAAAAGAATATTTTGCTGATAAATACGAAGACTGTGGAAAAGAAGTCGGAGCTGTTCTTTATACTATGAAAAAAGAAGTTATGCGTAATAAGATTCTTGATTCTGGTATACGTCCTGATGGAAGAAAAACTGACGAAGTTCGTCCAATCTGGTGTGAAACTGGAGTGTTAGCTAGAACTCATGGTTCGGCTGTATTTACACGTGGACTTACACAAGCAATGACAATCACAACAGTTGCACCATTAGGTGAAGGTCAAAAGATTGATGGTATTGGCGAACAAGTATTCAAAAGATATATGCACAGCTATAACTTCCCACCATATTCAGTTGGTGAAACTGGTAGACTTGGTGGTTCAAGCAGAAGAGAAATCGGTCATGGTGCGCTTTCTGAGCGTTCAATATTACCTGTTCTTCCTAGTGAAGAGGATTTCCCATATGCAATTAGAACTGTTGCTGAAATAATGAGTTCTAATGGATCAACATCACAAGCTAGTGTATGTTCATCAACGCTTTCTTTGATGGATGCTGGAGTTCCAATTAAAGCTCCTGTTGCTGGTATTGCAATGGGTCTTATTAAAGCAAAAGAAGGGGACAAGCTTTCAATCCTTACAGATATTCAAGGGTTAGAAGATTTCCTTGGAGATATGGACTTTAAAGTTGCTGGTACTTCTGAAGGTATTACAGCTATTCAAATGGATATAAAAATAAAAGGTATTAGCGAAGAAATCTTAAAAGCTGCACTTGAGCAAGCAAGAATTGGTCGTCTTCATATCTTAGGAAAAATGCTTGATACTTTGCCTGAAACTAGAGAAGAGATGTCTGAGTATGCACCAAAAATCATCCAATTTTCAATCAACCCTGATAAGATCAGAGACGTTATTGGTGCTGGTGGAAAGGTAATCAACAAGATTATCGAAGACACAGGCGTAAAAATTGATATTGAAGAGACTGGTCGTGTGTTTATCAGTACAGTTGATAGCGAAGCTGCTGCTAAAGCCAAGAAAACTATCGAGTCAATCGTTATGGAGATTGAACAAGGTATGACATTCGATGGTAAAGCTGTTCGTATTATGGACTTTGGCGTTTTCATTGAGCTAGCTCCTGGTAAAGATGGTTTACTTCATATTTCTAAGCTTGCTAATGAGCATGTTAAAAAAGTCGAAGATGTTGTTAATGTTGGAGATATTATTCCTGTAAAGGTTCAAGAAGTTGATAGACAAGGAAGAATAAATCTTGTGCGTACTGATTTGCCTGAGAAAACTCAAGAGCAAAGAGATGCGTCTAAAATGAACGACAAAGATAATAATAGATCTAAAGATTATAAACCAAGAAAAAGAGAACACAAAAAGTTTAACAAAAAAAGAGATTAAATAATTATTAGAATAATTTGCAGGATAGTCTAGAAATAGGTTATCCTGTTTTTTATTGTAGAAATACAATGAGGATATGAATTATTTGAAGTGTAAGTTCTATAAACGCTTGCAAAAAGTGCTAATTTCTAATATACTAGCCATGAGAAAATAAAAGAGGGATAATATTTTGAAAATTTGTATTGATGCTATGGGTGGAGATAATGCTCCTAATGCTATTGTTGAAGGAAGCGTAAATGCTCTAAAAAAGTTTAAAGATATTACTGTTATATTAACAGGTAAAAAAGAGATGATTGAAGAGCAATTGGACAAGTATTCTTTTGATAATGAACGAATTGTAGTTGTTGATGCTAGACAGGAAATTGAAATGGCAGAAAAGCCTGTTGAAGCTATTAAGAAGAAAAAAGATTCTTCACTTGTACGAGGATTTGAGTTGCTTAGAGATAAAGAATGTGATGTTTTAATTACTGCTGGAAGTACTGGTGCGACTTTGGCTGGTGCGACTTTGATTGTAAGAAGAATAAAAGGTATTTTAAGACCTGCACTTTGTCCAGTTTTACCGAGTTCAAATGGACCGGTTTTATTGGTTGATTGTGGTGCTAATGTCGATTGTAAACCTAGTTATTTGGCTCAATTTGGGCTTATGGGGTCTATATATATGGAATCTGTTATGGGCGTTAAAAACCCTCGTGTTGGGCTTATTAATAACGGAACAGAAGAGGAAAAAGGTAATGCACTGACAAAGGCTGCATTCCCACTTTTAAAGGCTCAAGATGGAATCAACTTTAAAGGTAATGTTGAAGGCAGAGAGATACTATCTGGCGATTATGATGTTGTTGTTGCTGATGGGTTTTCTGGAAACATTGTTTTAAAGTTTTTAGAGGGTGTTGCAAAAAGTATAACTTCTATGTTAAAAGAAGAACTTATGGCAGATACTAAATCTAAAATAGGTGCGTGGCTTTCTAAACCTGCATTTAAAAGGTTTAAAAAGAGAATGGATTATTCCGAGCACGGTGGTGCACTATTGCTTGGGGTTAATGGTGGCGTAATAAAAGCGCATGGTAGTTCTGATGCAAAAACGATTGAATCAACGATCAGACAGGCAAGAGAGTTTGTTAAAAGATCCGTTGTTGAAAATATTAAAGATGAAATTATAAAGTCAAAAGAAAAAGCAAAAGCAAACGAAAACAACTAGAGCCTCAGGAGGTAAAGAAAGAATGGTTTTTGAAAAGATTAGAAAGATTTTAGCAGATCAACTTGAGATTGAAGAGAGTGAAATTACTATTGATTCTAACTTGGTTGAAGAATTGAACGCGGATTCACTGGATATTGTTGAGCTTATCATGGACTTAGAACAAGAATTTGACATCAGCATTCCTGATGAAGATTTACCTAAGGTAGTTGCGGTTAAAGATATTGTTGGATATATTGAAGGTCAAGTTGGCTAAGAAGATATAATAAAGCCTCGAAAGTTTGAGGCTTTATTTTGATTCATAAAATAAGTTTTGGTGATAATACTGTCACTTGGATGAATTATCTATTATTTGCGCATATGAATAAAATCTTTATCATAAGCGTCAAGTGGAAAGAAATGGATATTATTATTTAAAAATGAGCATTAGGTTGCTATTTTTAGACAATAAGAGTAATTTTATATGGAAGAATACAAAAGTTTAGAAAAAATATTAGGGTATGAGTTTGTTGATAAAAAACTTATGCTGGTTGCACTTACCCATTCCTCGTCTTCAAAGACTTATAATAATGAAAGACTGGAATTTTTAGGTGATGCGGTTTTAGACCTCGTTATTAGCGAGTATCTTTATAAGCTTAAAGATGGGTATCATGAAGGGACGTTGACAAAAACACGAGCTGCAATTGTCAATGAAAAATCTCTTTTTGAGGTAGCGAAAAAAATCAATGTATCTATATATCTAAAGCTTGGAAAAGGTGAAGAAAACGGCGGTGGTCGTAATAAATCTTCAATCCTTGCTGATTGTATAGAAGCCTTAATTGGCGCAATTTATATGGATAGTGATTTTGAACATGCAAAAAAAGTAGTAATGAAGCTTTTTGGACAAAATATTGAAGCAGTTTTTTCTGGTGGTGGTTTTAAAGACTACAAGACTAGATTGCAGGAATATTTTCATAAAGTACCAAATTCAAAAATTGCGTATATCGTATATAAACAGAAAGGCCCGCCGCATAGTCGTGTTTTTTATGTTAATTTTATAGTTAATGGTAGCGTTTGTACGTCTGGCACTGGAAAGACAAAAAAAGCAGCTGAACAGATGGCAGCAAAAAAAGCGCTCAAAATAGTTTCGAAAAAATTTATTCAGGAGTGATAATTTAAAATGTTAAACTTTGACACGATTAAAAATGTAGACAAAGAAGTCTACGATTCAATGATGGACGAATTGGCTAGACAAGAAAGCCATATAGAATTGATTGCATCAGAAAACTTTGTTTCAGAAGCAGTTATGAATGCGATGGGTTCACACCTTACAAACAAATATGCTGAAGGGTATCCTGGTAAAAGATACTATGGCGGATGTGAGTTTGTTGATGTTGCAGAGCAATTAGCGATTGATAGAGCAAAAGAGCTTTTTGGTGCTGAGCATGCAAATGTTCAACCACACTCTGGAGCGCAAGCAAATACTGCTGTATACTTTGCAATGCTTAAACCTGGTGACACTATTTTAGGTATGAATTTATCTCATGGTGGACACTTAACACATGGAAGTCCAGTAAATATTTCTGGAAAGTACTTTAACATAGTTCCTTATGGAGTATCAGAAGAAAACAAGACTATTGATTATGAGCAGCTTAGAGCTTTAGCTATTGAGTCTAAACCAAAGATGATCGTTGCTGGTGCTAGTGCATATCCAAGAGCGATTGATTTTAAAATCTTTGCTGATATCGCTAAGGAAGTTGGCGCATACTTGATGGTTGACATGGCACATATTGCAGGGCTTGTTGCTGCTGGAATGCACGAGTCACCAGTACCATATGCTGACTTTGTTACTACAACAACACATAAAACACTACGTGGACCAAGAGGTGGAATGATTCTTTGCAAAGAAGAATATGCTAAGAAAATTAATTCTGCTATTTTCCCAGGAACTCAAGGTGGACCGTTGATGCATGTTATTGCTGCAAAAGCTATTGCATTTAAAGAAGCTATGAGTGAAGAGTTTATCTCATATCAAGAGCAAGTTGTTGCTAATGCTACTGTTTTAGCAGATGCACTGATGGAAGAAGGAATAGACATCGTTTCTGGTGGAACTGATAATCACCTTATGCTTGTTGATCTTATCAAAGATGATGTTACTGGCAAAGATGTTGAAGCTTGGCTTGACGAAGCAAATATTACATGTAATAAAAACACTATTCCATTTGAAAAGAGAAGTCCATTTGTAACATCTGGTGTTAGACTTGGAACTCCTGCTGTAACTACAAGAGGAATGGGTGAGGCTGAAATGAAAAAAATCGCTTCATTTATCAAGAGAGTTATTGCATCAAAAGGTGAGGAAGCGGCTGTTGTTAAAAAAGAAGTTGAAAAGCTTTGTAAGAAGTTTCCGCTATATTCAAAATAAGATAAAATAAAACCATTATGTAAGTGGGCAATAATATTTTGCCTGCTTATTTTTTTTATTAGCTGATTAACTTATAGTTTGGTTGCTAATAGCGGTGCAGAAATATCTTGATAATAAAATAATTAATTGTTATATTATGTACAATGATTAAAAAACAAGGTGAAATATGATATTTTATTTATTAATATTGCCGTTTATAGTTTCAATGATTTTTTTGACATTGTTTATAATTAATATAATCAAAGGAAAATCAAAAACTCTAAGATATATATATTTGGCTCTGAGCATTTTGTTTTTTTTATATGTTATTATGATGCATCTTGGCGTGGGATTTTTATTGAGTTGTTTTGGTCTTTTTAAATAAGCGAGATATTTATCTTTTTAATATTGCCGTCGAAATATTAAAAAATAGTTACAAAATAAATCAATTTCAATGCACCATTGGCTTGTTTTTTTGTTGAATTTATATGTTGAGTTTATGCTAAACTATATTTATGGGGAAAAACAAAACCCTATATGTAGTAGAATTTTGCAAATATGACCAAAGTGAAAACTATATAAGCGGTTTTTTATAGATATTGACTTAATCAAATATACATGTTAGTATATCTAACGAGTATGTTAGTGCTACTAACGAGTAAATACTCTAATTTTTTTTGGAAAGGAGGAAAATGTTTTATGACAAATGAAGAGATATTCGGTATTATTAATTATGTAAATTCTTTTTCTTTCTCTGAGTTTGAAATGGAGACACAAGATATCAAAATTCGTATCAAGAAGGATGGCGCTGTAAATGCTAGTAGTGTTAGCAGTAATGATGTAGTTGTTAAAGATGCCCCGAAGGTTGAGGAATCTAAGGAGCAATTGCCTAGTGTAGTTGCGCCGATTACAGGCGTATTTTATGAATCACCAGCACCTGGTGAAAATGCTTTTGTAAGCGTTGGTGATCACGTTAAAAAAGGCGATACACTTTGCATACTAGAAGCAATGAAAATGATGAACGAAGTAAAATCAGATAAAAACGGTATTATAAAAGAAATTCTTGCAACGGATGGAGATTCAGTAGATGAGTCTGCTGTGTTGTTTGTATTTCAAGGAGAATAATTAATGAATAGTGTATTAATTGCAAATCGTGGCGAAGTTGCGGTGCGTATTATTAGAACATGCAAAAAACTAGGTCTTGAAACAGTTGCAATTTTTTCTGAAGCGGATAGAGATAGTTATTATACAAGACTTGCCGATCATGCGGTCTGTATTGGTCCTGCTAAAGCAGAAAAGAGTTATTTGAACATCGATTCAATTATTGCAGTTGCAAAAGTCTATGATGTATGTGCAATTCATCCTGGTATTGGATTCTTATCAGAAAGTTCAAAATTTCAACGTGCTTGTGAAAAAGAGAATATTATTTTTATTGGTCCAGATGGTAAATCCATGGATCTTCTTGGTGATAAAGCGAGAGCTAGAACCATCATGATAGAAAACGATATCCCTGTTCCTCCTGGTAGCGATGGCGAGATTAACGATTATGACGAAGCTAAAAAATTGGCTGATGAAATCGGTTATCCTGTTATCATAAAAGCTTCTCATGGTGGCGGTGGAAATGGTATAAGAATAGTCTTTAAAGAGCACAAGTTTGAAACTGAATATAAGATGGTTAGACAAGAAGCACTGGCTGCTTTTGGTAGTGATAGTGTATATGTTGAAAAGTATTTAGAAAATACTAGACATATTGAGGTGCAAATTTTAGCTGATGGTTTTGGAAACGTAATACATTTTGGAACAAGAGAATGTAGTATGCAGAGAAAAAATCAGAAGCTTATTGAAGAAGCACCTGCGCCATTTATTTCTGATAGTTTAAGACGTAAGATGGAAAATACTGCTGTTAAGATTGCTAAAACAGTTGGATATAAAAATGCTGGTACTGTTGAGTTTTTATTGACAGAAGACGGTAGTTTTTACTTTATGGAGATGAATACAAGGATTCAAGTTGAACATCCTGTTACTGAAGCAGTATATGGTATCGATTTAGTTAAATGTCAGATTCAAGTTGCATTGGACCACAAGTTTGTTTTAACTCAAAAGGATATTGAAGTTAAAGGACATGCGGTTGAGTGTCGTATAAATGCAGAGAACCCAAGCGAAAACTTTAAGCCTAGCCCTGGAAAAATCAATCATATATCATTGCCGTCTGGTTTTGGTGTAAGAGTTGATAGTGGGTTTATTGGTGGAGACAAGATTTCGCCTTTTTATGATTCTATGATTATGAAGGTTATCTGTTTTGGTGGAGATAGAGATGAGGCTATTTCTCTTTCACATAGTGCACTTAATGAGCTTGAAATCGATGGTGTTGATATAAATTCTGATTTTGCTAAGGCGATTTTGACTCATGAAGATTTCATTCAGGGACATACGCATACAAAATGGATAGAAAGTAAGCTTTGTAAGCAGCTCTTTGGTATAAATTAGAGCTTCTTTTTAAAGTGGAGATAGAATAAATGGAACTTTTTGATAAACCGATTATAACGAAAGATAAAAAATCTAAGCGTGTGATTGAGAGCCTTACATGTGAATGTGGCAAAGAGATGCTTAAAGAGCTTGTTCATGCTAACCATTCAACTTGTGTCTACTGTGGTTATCTTTTCAAAATACCTGCATACAGACGTATTGAGATGATTGCGGACAAAGATAGTTTTGTTGAAATGGATGCAAAGCTTATGAGTACTGATCCTTTGCATTTTCCTGAATACAAGAAAAAACTCTTAAAAGCTAAGAAAAATTCTGGTTTAAAAGAGGCGATTGTCGGTGGTATATGTGAGATTGACGGGATTAAAACTGGCTTGGCTATCATGGAACCTAGTTTTATGATGGGAAGCATGGGAGAGATTGTTGGTGATAAGATATGTAGGCTTGCAAGCGTATGTATCGAACAAAAACTGCCTATTATAATATTCTGTGCATCTGGTGGTGCAAGAATGCAAGAAGGTATGATTTCTTTATTGCAGATGTCAAGAACAAGTATTGCTCTTAATCGTATGGCAGATGCTGGACTCTTATATGTAAGCGTGCTGACTAACCCAACCACTGGTGGAGTTACCGCTAGTTTTGCTATGCAGGGAGATGTTATTTTGGCTGAACCAAAAGCACTTATTGCTTTTGCAGGTCCACGTGTTATTCAACAAACAGTAAAAGATGTTTTACCTGATGAATTTCAAACGGCTGAATATCTGCTTAAAAAAGGTATGATTGATGCTATTGTTGAAAGAAAGGATCTAAGAGCTAGACTGAACCAAGTTCTATCTCTTCATAGGTAATTTTTTATGTTTTTAAAACAAGTAAAAGGTCATGCTTGGGCGTGTGTTAAAAATGCTAGAAGGCAGAATAGACCACAAACAAGAGATTATATTGACAAGCTGACAACTGATTTTTTTGAGGTTAAAGGCGATAGATGTCTTGGTGATGATGATGCTATTGTTACTGGGGTTGGAAGAATTGATGGAAAAGTATTTACAATTATAGGACAACAAAAAGGACATACCTTAGAGCAAAGAAAAGCTTGTAACTTTGGTATGCCAAGTCCTGCTGGATATAAAAAATCTATGAGAGCGATTAAACAGGCAGAAAAGTTTGGAAGACCGATTATCTGTCTAGTGGACACGCCTGGTGCTTCTTGTGGAATTGACGCAGAGGAAAAAGGGCAAGGATATGTTATAGCTCAGCATCTATCGTTGATAGCGGCAGCTAAAACTCCTGTTATTTCAATAGTTATAGGTGAAGGTGGAAGTGGTGGTGCTTTGGCACTAGCTATTTCTGATAGGCTTATGGTTATGAAAAACACATATTTTTCTGTTATATCTCCAGAGGGTTGTGCATCTATATTGTTCAAAGATTCAGCGATGGCAGAGCTTGCAGCTAATAGCTTAAAGCTTACACCTGATGATCTTATGGAACTGGGTATTGCAGATTTCTTGGTGGATGAGCCAGATGATTTTGCAATTGACAATATGGACAAATGTATTTATATAATTAAAAATCAGATTAAAACATATCTGTTAGAACTGGAAGGCTATGAGAGAAATGAGCTTGTCCAAAAGAGATATGATAGAATGCTGAATATGAAAGGATTTAACTAAGTGAGTATTTCGGCAACGATTGTGGGCGTTGGAAGTAAACTGCCTGAAAAAATAGTAACAAATGAAATGTTGGAGCAAATCGTAGATACTAGCGATAAGTGGATAAAAAAACGTACTGGAATCAGTGAGCGTAGAATCTGTACAACTGAAACTTCAGAATCTTTGGCTATTGATGCTGTTAATATGGCATTGGGTAGTGCTGATGTAAAAGCTAATGATGTTGATATTATTATTGGAACAACAGTTACAGCGGATCATGCAACACCGAGTTTAGCAAGTTTTGTTCAAAAAGCTATTGGATGTGAAAATTCAATCAGTTTTGATATGGCTGCTGGATGTACTGGATTTATTTATGCACTTGCGACTATAACATCTATGATGGAAACGATGAACCTTGAAACAGGTATTATTATTTCGTCAGAAGTTCTATCTAACAAAGTTGACTGGACTGACAGAGCAACATGTGTTCTGTTTGGTGATGGTGCGGGTGCTGTTGTTGTTAAGAGAACAAAAGACAATAAGATTAAGTTTCCAGTGCTTAATAATATAATGGACACAAATGATGTTCTTTATATGAAAAGTGCTAAGAACGATAATCCTTGGAGTGAAGGGCAAAAAAACGATGATATAGGACTTTATATGAAGGGTAACGATGTTTTTGCTTTTGCATCTGATGCGCTAGAAAAGACATTAAAAGAACTTTCACAAAAGATGGGGGAGCAAAAGATCAATAAGATTGTACCTCATCAAGCTAATAGCCGTATTATTAGGTTTGCTGCGAGCTGTTCGGACTTTGATTTAGATCAATTTTATGTTAATGTTGATAAATGTGCCAACACATCATCTGCAACTATTCCTATTGCACTTTGTGAGGCAAATGCGAATGGATGGCTTGAAAAAGGTGACCAAGTTGCACTGATAGGATTTGGAGCGGGTCTCTCATACGGCGGAATTGTCGTAGAATGGGATTTATAAAAAACAGAACATTTAGGACATGGGCCTAAAAATATATTAAATTTAAAAGAGGTATTTAAAATGAACGAAAAGATTATTGCAATATTGATGGATCAATTGGATTTAGACAGAGATGAAATCACACCAGAGTCAAACTTTGTTGATGATTTTGAAATGGATTCATTGGATATGATGGAATTAGTAATTGAGATGGAAAAAGAGACTGGCATCAAAGTTGAAAACGAGAAATTAGTTGATATTAAAACTGTTGGTGATCTTTTTGCATACGTTGAGGGTGTAAAGTAATGAATAGCAAAATCTGTGAGCTTTTTGGTATTGAGTATCCAATCATTCAAGGTGGAATGGCTTGGGTTTCTGATGCACATCTAGCGGCAGCTGTTTCTGATGCAGGTGGTCTTGGTGTTATTGCCGCAGGGCATGCACCTGCTACTTGGGTTAAAGAGCAAATTGATATTTTAAGATCTAAGACGGACAAGCCTTTTGGTGTTAATATCATGTTGCTTAGCCCTTTTAAGGAAGAAGTTGCTAAAGTGTTGGCGGATGAAAAAGTGCCTGTAATATTTACTGGTGCTGGAAACCCTGCTGAGTATATTGAGCTTTGGAAATCTAGTGGAGCAAAAATTGCACCAGTTGTTGCATCTCGTGCACTTGCTATGCGTATGGAAGCTATGGGCGTTGATGCTGTTGTTGCTGAAGGTAGCGAAGCTGGTGGACATATTGGTGAGCTAACTACTATGGTGTTAACTCCGAATATTGTGCAAAGTGTTAATATCCCAGTTATTTGTGCTGGTGGTATCCATGATAGTAAAACTGCTCTAGCGGCATTTGTATTAGGTGCGGATGGAGTTCAAGTTGGAACTAGATTTGTATTGGCTAAAGAATGTACTACGCATCAAGCATATAAAGATAAGATCATTAAGGCTAAAGACATTGACAGCAAAGTTACAGGTCGTGTGACTGGTCATCCAGTTAGACTTATTAGATCTCCAATCGTTAGAACTATGTTAAAAGCAGAATATCAACCAAATGCGGTTGAAACGTTAGAAAAGCTAGGTGAGGGGTCACTAAGAGCGGCTGTTGTTGATGGTGATGTTAAAAAAGGATCATTTATGGCAGGTCAAGTTGGATGTATGTTAAAAGAAGAACATTCGGCTAAAGAGATAATAGAAGATATTTTTGATGCTGATAAATTTGAAGTAATATTGAAATCATTAGCTTAGAGCTAGTTTGACAAGTAAAAAATGTTACACATGATGCTATATTCTAAAGGCTTTAGCTAGAAAATAGATAGGGATTAAGCTAGGGATTAAGTATTGGATATGACATGTAAAAAAACGTTGTATATGATGCTGAATTCTGGAGGCTTTAGCTAAAAATTAGATAGATATAAAGCATTGGTTATGACATGTAAAATACAGGAGATAAAATGAAAACTGCAATTATATTCCCGGGTCAAGGTGCACAATCTGTTGGTATGGGAAAAGATATGTATGAGAGTAATGACGTTTATCGTGATACTTTCGACAAGTTAGACGCTACTTTGGATTTTTCTTTAAAGCAAGCTTGCTTTGAGGGATATGAGAAGAGTGAATATGTTCAACCTGCAATCTATGCACACAGCATATCGCTATTTAAAGCGATGGGAATAAAAGCAGATGTATATGCTGGTCTTTCGCTAGGCGAATATTCAGCACTTGCAGCTGGTGGTGTTGTGGATGAAAATGGTTGTGCAAGTTTGGTTAACAAACGTGGAGCTATAATGGATGGGGCAGTTGAATCTGGCACATGCGGAATGGTTTCAGCTATTGGACTTAAAATGGATGCTGTAAGCGAAATCGCGGATAGTATCGATGATATTTGGGTTGCAAATTACATCAGTGAATTACAAATTGTTTTAGCTGGTAAGATTGCGGCTGTGGATAAAGCATGTGAGAAGATTGAAGCAAAAGATGCAAAAGCGATTAAGCTAAATACTGCTGGTCCTTTTCATAGTCCTATGCTTAAATCAGCGAGTGAAGAGTTTAAATCACTATTTTCAAAGGTGGATATTGGGCAAAAATCTGCAATTATATATTCAAATTATACAGGTTTACCTTATGAAGATGATGCGGACTATTCTGACTTGCTTGCTAATCAAATGTGCTCATTAGTAAAGTGGTATGACGTATGCGAGCATATGATCGCTAGTGGGGTTACAAATATTATTGAAGTTGGACCTGGAATGGTGCTTTCTAAAGTACTTAAACGCAGAGTTAAAGGTCTTGACATTAATATAAGTTCAGTTAGAGATGCAAAAACGTTTGGAAAGTTTATGGCTAAACAATAATTTAGCCTGAGAGGTATTAAGTTTTAAAACTTAAAACATTACGCAATGAATATCGCTTATAAAGTAAAAGTTTTATGGCGTTTATTGCTTTTCAGAGTGAGAGGACAGTTATAATTATGACAAAAGTTGCTTTGGTTACTGGTGCATCTGGTGGGATTGGAAGAGCTATTGCTGTTGAGTTAGCAACGCTTGGATATGATGTTGGATTGCATTATCGTAGCAATGAAGAAGAAGCTAAAAAAGTACAAAGTGAGATTGAGAAGATGGGCAGAAAAGCTGTGTTGCTTAAAGCTGATCTTACAAATTCATCTGAGTGTACGAAGATTATAGAAAAATGTAAAGAAGAGCTTGGAGATATCTACGCTCTGGTAAATAATGCAGGGATTACAAAAGACACGTTGGTTATGCGTATGGAAGATGAGGATTTTACTTCCGTTTTAGATGCAAACCTAAACAGTTGTTTTTATATGACAAAAGGCATTATTGGTTATATGCTTAAAAAGAGATGTGGAAGAATTATAAACATATCATCTGTTATCGGAATTATCGGTAATGCAGGACAGGCAAATTATGCTGCTTCTAAGGCGGGAATAATTGGTCTTACTAAGTCAGTTGCTAAAGAAGTAGCAAAGCGTGGAATATGCGCAAATGTTGTTGCTCCTGGGTATATTGAAACGCCAATGACTGATGTTTTATCAGATGATGTTAAAAAATCTATTAAAAGCAAGATACCACTGAACAGAATTGGAAATCCACAAGATATTGCTGGTGTTGTTGGATTTTTATGTGGTGAAAAAGCAAGTTATATTACAGGTCAAGTGCTTAGCGTTGATGGTGGAATGGTTATTTAATGTTTGCTGGATTTGTATTTTGTGAAAGGGAGTTAATATGAGCAATAGAGTTTTAGTTACTGGGATGGGTGGAATTTGTTCCATCGGTGCTAATATCGATGAGATATTTGAAAATGCCAAAAAAGGTGTTTGTGGAGTCGATAGAGCTACTCAGTTTAATACGGAGGAGATCACTAATATGCACTTTACTAGTGAAATTAAAGATTTTGATCCTTCAAAGTATATAAAGAAAAGAGAAATGAAAAGACTGGATAGATTTAGTCAACTTGCAATTTATGCAGGAATGCAGGCATTTGAGGATAGCGGTCTTACTGATTTTGATCCATATAAAGTTGGAACCATTATGGGAAGCGGAATGGGCGGACTTAAAACAATATGTGATAGTGAAGATACTTTGGTTGCAAATGGTGCGAGCACGGTTTCAGCTTTGTTTATTCCAAAAACACTTATAAACATAGCGCCAGGTCTTCTTGCGATAAGATGTGGACTAAATGGTCCTTGTTTTGGTGTGGTTACTGCTTGTGCTTCTGGAACTGATGCTATTGGTCAAGCTTATAGAATGGTCAAAAATGGGAATTTAGATGCTGTTTTGGTTGGAGGTAGTGAAGGGGTTATTTGTGACCTTGCTATTACTGGATTCAATCAAATGGGTGCACTTTCTAATAACGATACTGTTGATCGTGCTTCTATTCCATTCGATGGTGAGCGAGATGGATTTATTATGGGTGAAGGTGCTGGATTTATCGTATTGGAAACTGAAGAATCAGCACTAAAGCGTGAAGCGAAAATATATGGTGAGATCTGTGGATATGGTCAAACATGTGATGCAAATCATATGACAGCCCCAATGGAAGGTGGCGTTTGTGTATCTAAAGCCATGGAGCTTGCAGTTGATGAGGCTGGAATTGACAAGAGTGAAATTGGATATATCAATGCTCATGGAACTGGTACACCGCTTAATGATAAAATTGAAACTCAGGCTATTAAACATTGCTTTGAAGAGCATAGTAAAAAGATGCTTGTAAGTTCAACAAAATCCATGACAGGACACCTTTTAGGTGCAGCTGGTGCTATTGAAGCGATGCTTACATTAAAAGGGTTAAAAGAAGGTGTTGCACTTCCTACTATTAATCTAAAAGTTCCAGATGAAAACTGTGATTTGGATTATGTAGCAGATGGAGTAAGAGATATGGATACCGAGTATGCACTTTCTAATTCACTAGGATTTGGCGGTCACAATGGATCGTTATTACTTAAAAAGTATTAGAGGAGTTTTTTTATGTACGGAATAGAAGATATTAAAAAGGTTTTACCACATAGAGAGCCATTTTTGATGATTGATAAAGTTGTTGAATGTGATCCTGCGAAATCTGCGGTGGCAAAAAAAGCAGTAAGCGGAAATGAATGGTTTTTTATGGGGCATTTTGAAAGTCAAAAGGTTATGCCTGGTGTTTTGATGGTAGAGGCAATGGCACAAACTGGTGCATTTGCACTTTTCTCTTCTGAAGAGATGGAAGGAAAGATTGGATTTTTGGCTAGAATTAAATCGGCTAAATTTTCCAGACAAGTAGTACCTGGTGATGTTTTGGATATCGCTACTGAAATTACCGATTTAAGAGGTTCTATTGGTTATGGTAAGGGTGTTTGTCGTGTTGATGGAAAAGTTGTTGCAAAAGCAGAAATCGTTTTTGCGATTGGTGAAGAAAAAAAATAGTTTTTAAATATTTTAAGGTCATTAGCTTAGAAAAACAATCTAAAGTTAATGACTTTGAAATTATTTTTTTGCAAGAAAAAGGGCACAAATGCATGTGAAAAAAAGGCTTAAAACGCACGTTCAAAATAATTTGAAAAAAAGTGATTTTTTTGTTGACAAGCATTAAGTTATGTTCTATACTAGTTCTTGCGTGCGAGGTAGATTGTTTTTTTTTGAAGAAATATGAAACTAAGTATTGACAAGTGCAATTGATTATATTAAAATAATAAATTGTCAGCGATAAAGAAACAATTAGGTATCTTAAGGTTTGCGTTCGTAGCTCAGCTGGATAGAGCAACGGCCTTCTAAGCCGTAGGTCCTGGGTTCAAGTCCCCGCGGACGCGCCAATTTACTACCTTAGTTGGTAGTGGTGTTTAAAAATAGGACGTTATGTGGTGGGTATAGCTCAGCTGGTTAGAGCGCTAGGTTGTGGTCCTGGAAGTCGAGGGTTCGAATCCCTTTACTCACCCCAACAAAAAAAGTTATAACATTGGGGTGTCGCCAAGCGGTAAGGCACAGCACTTTGACTGCTGTATGCGTAGGTTCAAATCCTGCCACCCCAGCCAAGAAACACATTAACAAGGTATCATATCATGACCCGTTAGCTCAGTTGGTAGAGCACTTGACTTTTAATCAAGGTGTCCGGAGTTCGAATCTCCGACGGGTCACCAGAATAATTTTGAAAATTATCTTTTTTATAAAAGATATACATGCGGGCGTGGCGGAACTGGCAGACGCGCTAGACTTAGGATCTAGTGCCCTCGGGTGTGTGGGTTCGACTCCCTCCGCCCGCACCAAAATTATTTTATATTTACTGCAAAAAGTATTATTTGCGGGAGTGACTCAGTGGTAGAGTGCGACCTTGCCAAGGTCGAAGTCGCGAGTTCAAATCTCGTCTTCCGCTCCAATATTTGCGGGTGTAGCTCAATGGTAGAGCCCCAGCCTTCCAAGCTGGTTGTGTCGGTTCGATCCCGATCACCCGCTCCAAAGAAACTCATCGATAATTCGATGGGTTATTATTTTGCAAGACCCGTTAGCTCAGTTGGTAGAGCACTTGACTTTTAATCAAGGTGTCCGGAGTTCGAATCTCCGACGGGTCACCACCGACAAAGTCGGTTTTATGTTGTGACGTGTATCAGATATGATATACGTCATTTTTTAATTCCACGTATTTAATTATACTGATATAGTTACTTGTTTATGGCTAAGCCTGCACCTATGGACGCGTATTGATTTAATACACTTAAATCCATATGCAAAATGCTGAAATGTCAGCCAGGAGACATCCTAGAATTTGTGGATGATGAGAAAGAAGAATAGAATAAAAAGTAGCCCAGAGCAATATGCTTTGGGCTAATATAATATGTAAGGGATCGGAGGGATTACCTTACAGTTCCATATTTCCAGCTCATAATTCCACCAAAGTTATACACGTTTGTATAACCCAATGACACTAGTTTTCTTGTTGCGGAAGCACTTCTTGATCCGCTTTGACAATAAACCAAAACTGTTTTGCTTTTATCTTTTACAATCTTATTTGCTTTTTTTTCAATATTGCCAAGTGGTGCATTGCTTGCTTTTTTTATATGTCCAGATGCATACTCGTGTGGCTCTCGTACATCTAAAATATATACTTCACCATTCATCATTTCCTTTGCTTTATCCTGAGATATTTTGTTTGGACCGACACCTTTTAGCATCTTTAATCCAAAGTATGCAATAACAGCTATTGCGATATAAGTAAATAGATTCTCCATATTTTTTTAATCCCTTTCAAATCTTATATTATTTATTATCTTCTTTATACTTATTGTATACTAGCGCAAGAATTTTTTATGTTACTTTGTTACATAAGAATATATTATTTATCAATCATAGATCGAGTTGTTTGATAAATGATTATTATTTATTGATAAACAATAAAAATATATTGACAAAAGAATAATATTTATCTATAATCAATTTATAAATAATATTGTTTGGAGAGAAGAAATATGAAATATATAGGAAAAAATTCGATTTCTAATTTAATGAAGGTGTTTATGTTTGTTTTTATGGGGATAACGGTTGCAATTTCTTTGCTGTTGCCTTGGCTCGTTAACCTATATGTTGGACCAAATGGAAGTGGATATGCAAAAATTGTTTTGCTTTGTGTGCTATATCCTTGTGGTATTTGTGGTTTGTTTGTAGAAAACGAGCTTAGAAAAATGTTCAATACGCTTGTTAATAAGGATCCTTTTGTTATTGAGAATGTAAATTCGCTTAACAGAATGGGATATGCGATGATATTGATATTTGTTATATTCGTATTTAAAGTTGTAATGCTCAATACAATTATGACTATGTTTATATGCTTTGCTTCAATCTTGCTTTGTGCATTTTGTTTTATTTTGGCGGATGTGTTTTATCAGGCGGTGCTTTATAAAAATGATATCGATTTGACTGTGTAGGTGAAAATATATGAGTATAATTGTAAATTTAGATGTAATAATGGCAAAAAGAAAAATAAGAGCAGGTGAACTGGCAGAGAAGGTTGGGATAACCAACGCTAATCTATCCATTCTAAAAAACTCAAAGGCAAAGGCTATTAGGTTTACTACACTTGATGCTATTTGTCAGGCTTTGGATTGTCAGCCTGGGGATATATTGGTACATGAGAAGGAGAAGAGTGATGACGGGGCATAGATCAGAAATTATAGATAATAATGTGGTAATAAGAGATAGTGAAACTGAAATGATCGAGGGTAAAAAGCAAAAGTTGGATCGTAGAAATAAACAATTTTCCACTGGTTTTTTTGAGAGTAAATCAAGCAGAACAACTACATTGATATTATCAGTTATTGTTGGAATTATGTTTATGTGGATGTTTTTTGAGAATGGCTTAAATATAAATTACACTATCTTTGCGGTTGTTTTATTAGCAGTTATCGGATATTGTTTTCACCTTGACAAATCACTTGATATAAAGCAGTTTGTTTTCTGGTCAATCATATATTTATCTTATGCGTCAATATTCTTTAGAAGTAGATCAAGTGCCTTTTTGGTTTATGGATTCCTTTGTACACCAGTAGCATTGATGTTTCTTACAATGTATGGTTCAAAAAAGCAAATCGCGCAAATGGCAAAAACATTCTTTCTTCGTATGTTTGGAAGTATTGCATTTATCGATAAGATTTTTATCAATATTAGCACAATAGGCAATAATAAATCTGATAAGAAACAACACGTTAAAGAGATAATATTTGGAGTTTTGATATCTGCTGTATTGCTTAGCATAATCATTCCATTGATGACCAAAGCGGATTATTTTTTCAGTGAAAAATTTGAAGTTTTTATTGAGTTATTTGAGTTTGAAAACTTGAATGAAATATTTTGGAGAATTGTACTCTCTTTTGTAATGTCGATACTGGCATTTGCTTTTATCTATATAATTATGGCTAAAAAGTATGAGGAAGAATATGTAGATAGAAAAGCAAATGATAGAAATCCAACAACAATACTTACTATACTTTTTATAATAGGCATGGTGTATACACTGTTTGCAATAGTGAATTTCAACTATTTATTTGTTGCAAAAAATGCGCTACTTAAAAGTGGATCTTCCTATTCAGATTACGCAAGGAGTGGTTTTTTTGAGATGGCTTGGCTTTCTATAATAAACTATATAATAATAGTGTCGTGCATGCTTATATCAAATAGATTTATAGAAAAATCAAGAAAAATCACCAGCTATATTTTGGGATATTTCAACCTGCTAAGCTATTATTTAATAGCTTCAGCATGGTATAAAATGTATCTATACCAGAGTAAATTTGGGTTTACATCACTTAGAACTTTTGTGTATATAATCCTCATATTTGAGGCAATAATGCTAGTCTTACTTATGATAAGAATATTCAAAATTGATTTTAAATATTTGCAATATTCCATATACTTCTGTGCAGCTTTTTGGGCAGCAATAAGCTTTTTAAATATAGAAGCAATATGTATAAATCAAAATATTAAGAATATGCAGACTACTGGAGATATTGATGTCTATTATGCAATTTCTGCATCTGATGATGCGAGCAAGCCATTAAAAATGCTTTATATGAATAATTCAGAATTGTTGACGCAAGAAGAAAAAAATACGGTTTTAGATTTTTACTTTCCTGGGCATACTCACCGTGGGCTTCCTAGTGAAGAAAAGTATTCGGGTCGATTTGACTTTGACATGCTGGATTATAATATATCAAACCAGAGGGCATATAATGATGGTATTGAGTTGTTAAGGTTTATCGAAGAAAATGAAAAAGCTTTAAGATAAATTGAAACGTTTTTAAAATGATGTAATAGCTTTACCTACAAAATATGGTATTATATTAATAATAGATATGTATCGGAGGAAAATGTTATGCAAAAGAAAAATGCGTTTGGTAAAGCGGCAATTTGGACAGATAAACGTACAATGCAGTTTGATCAGTTTCCTGTACCTGTTGCAAAGAATGGTGGTTTGGTGCTAAAGGTGGATGCTGCTGCTGTGTGCGGTACAGATGGACACTTATTCCCACAAAAACCACCATATCCTTGTATATTAGGTCATGAAGTCACAGGTACTATCGTTGATATGAGTGATGGCACAAATGCTAGTATGAATGTCTATGGTGGACCACTTAAAGTTGGTGATAGGGTTGCACTATATCCGTGGGTTACTTGTGGTAAATGTCCAGAATGTGTTAAGTATGGTTCTGGTATATGCACGGTTTGTAATAACTCGTTTGTGTATGGGGTGCCATATGAAAACTTAGGACTTGAGGGCAGCAAGGGCATAGACTCGGCTGTTAAAAATGATCCGCACTTTATGGGTGGATTTGCTGAGTATTTATATGTGTTTCCAGAGACTTATCTTTGGAAATTACCAGAAGATATGCCGAGTGAAGTTGCTGTGCTTTTAGATCCGATGGCAGTTGCAATGAGAGCTATTGAGATAGCTCAAGTTTGCCCTGGCGTTGTTGAAGAAGCGTTTAATACAAATTCAACAGTTGCGATTATCGGAATGGGTCCAGTTGGCATATTGGCGGCGATTTTATGTAGACTTATGGGCGTTGAAAAGATTATTGCAATCGGTGCAAGACAATCTAGATTGGACGTAGTAAAAGAGCTAGCGGATGTTGATGAGATAATCGATATCAGAAAAGTAAAGCCGGAGGATCGAATTACAAAAGTCAAGGAACTTACTGATGGTATGGGTGCTGATGTTGTTTTGCAATGTGCTAATACTCCTAATGCTTTTGTTGAAGGTCTTGAGATGTTAAGGCGAATGGGTACTCTTATTGAGGTTGGAAACATGGTCAATACAGGCTCAACTATTGAGCTTGATCCAGCTAAACACATATGCGGAAAACATGCACGTGTTATTGGCATGAGTGCAAACTCTCCTGGTGCGTTTGATAAGGCTTTCCACATCTTAAAGCGTCATAAGAAGATAGATTTTACTAAGATATATTCTCACATAGGTAGCCTGCAAGATGTGGGGGATATCATAAATAAAATCGCTGATGATGATTATATTAAAGGACTTATCAGATTCTAGTTTTTTAATCGGCTCAGTTCATAATAAGTGATAAAGTCATCTAAACTGACTTTTGAAATAACATCTTTAATAGTATCTAGGGGTAAGTCATCTAGGGTTTTAAATCTTATACATGACTTGCCCATTTTTAATTTTAGTCCAGCCTTTTTAAAGCCATCTTTTAATGAGTTAAGGATTTTTTCATCGCTGTAAACGCTCATAATATATAGCGAGTTATAGTTTTTTTGAGCCGCTAGTGCAATATTCATAAGAGGTTTTTTGTTATAAGTCTTAGGATAAGTTTCAAGCGGCACTTCATAGCAAATCATACCCCAGTTTATTGTCTCGACAAATCCATGTGGGATATTATCCTTTATTAATGATCTAAGCTTGGATATTATTGGTTTGTTTTTTTCATCCAAAGAGTTTAAATATTCATCTACTGTTTTTGCATTGCTTGAAGACATAAGCTTTTCCTCCTGCGCAGATTAGACTACTTTTTCTTGACTTTAAACCTTAAAATCGTTTTTAATTTTTCTGGAGCAACTTTTCTAAAATCGTTCAAGTATATTTCACGGTGGGATTTTTCTATTCTATCATATCCCTGATCTTGTACAAACTTTTCCATCATATCAAAGCTCTGTTTCTCATTATCATATGAGCCGATATGCATAAACGTACAACATGTACCATCGCAGATTTCTTTTAACTCAATCTCGTTTATAAGCTCATTTTTTTTAGCTTTAACTGCTATTTCTTTCGCTTGCTTAAATATATCTCTCGTTACAAACTCTGGCTGCATTATGCCGATTTCCCACTTTAGATCGTCTTTGTTGTTGATATCATAACCTTCTTCTGATACAACGTCCCAAACACCCTCTAGTGGAGGCACGACAAAATTATAAAAATTAGGGATTGCAAAGTCACCTTTATAGCTCATACTAATAGCATATGAAAGACCGTATAGTGCTCCGATTGCATCGCTAAATTCCCTCGAAGTATTTGGATTTCCAATGCCACGCAAAACAGCATATTGTAAATTTGGGGCATCTACGATTTGTGGTGTTTTTTTTGATGGGTTATATAGTGCTTTATACTTCTTTTTAAAATCAACTTTTTCCATGATTAATCTCCTTTTTTTATCGGCATGCAACATGTGCGCCGAGATATGGGCTTTGCTTTATAAATATTTAGGACATACGTTTCAATATACGCAACTTGAAGAAATGGTTTTCATATTATCACGTATGCTTAAAGATATGATTCGAATTTTTTTGCTGTTAAAATCTCGTTGGTGATAAACTCACCATCTTTATAAAAACTATAAATGGTAAATGGTGTAGGGCAAGTGTGTGCTTGTTCTTTAGTCTCTATCTTATAAACCTTTAATTGCACATTGTTTAGTTTAGCTGTATCGCTTATTATCTTCACATATTTATCAGTATGAGGACATCCATTTGAATAGTATATAACAAATCCACACTCGTCAATTTTACCTGACTTTGCACAATCATTGAATTTTGGAATAACAGCATTCTCGTTGAATGGTAAATATAAAAGTTCAAAGTATGGATTTGCGGTATCGGCCAATTTAAACCCCTTATACTTTAGATGTTTAGGATCGGATAGAAAAGTTCGTTTTTTATCAGATGATAGTATTACAAGTCCATCTTTCCCTTTTGTTTTTGAATCCTTTATGCATTCGTTTAATAATTCATTTGAATGTCCGTGACCTTTGAATTTTCCAGAAACCCAAAAGCAGTTAATGAACATATAATTAGGTGCAGTTATTGGACAAAATGCGTTTTCAGCTGGTATATATTCTATAAAGACCTTGCCACGCTCATCTAGTTTTTTAAAAACAAGCCCGTCTTGCATGCGTGATTTAAGCCATGCTTTTTTACTTCCAACACAGTTTTCGCCTTTTTTTTCGCTGATTGCACAGCAGATATGTTCTTTGTCCAAATTATTTAAATCTATATCAATAATCGCCATTACTTTTACCTCTTTAAATATATCTTAACATTTATAATATGACAAATGTGTGTCATATTATAAATACTTATCCAATGTTTTTTTATGAATAGCAATAATTTTCTTGCGAATCTCAATTGGTTCAATGCAGGTAGCTTTATGACCAAAGGATAAGATATATT
>JMSV01000043.1_pt1 | contig 29488 bp, 31 predicted proteins | sample 179021 | NCBI WGS metagenome assembly JMSV01 (sample SAMN02769581, study PRJNA246767) | bioreactor metagenome | isolation source: Culture-2 Bioreactor Bmz derived from microbial biomass from the upper 2 cm... | place: Germany: Bremen | collected day 87 after inoculation | reverse complement strand
CCCCATCATGTATAATATTACTTTAAACATCCTTTTAACATCGACTTTTTTAACCTCAAATTTTTTCATTAAATACCTCCACATATTCAGCTATATTATTTTTCGCACTGAATTATTCCTTATTTTAACATAGAATCAATTTTATTGCTAACTTCTTGCTTAATAAATACTTTTACTTCAGTATATTCGTTCAAGTATTCTAATTGAGGGTTTTCTGCAACATTTTGAATATAGGCTAAAACATCTCCACGGCTATATGGAACCTTAAAAACCGCTTCGATTGTTTTTGGCTTTAATTTTTCCTCAACTATTTTTAGTAGATTTTCAACTCCATTATCCTCAAGAGCTGATATGTAAATTCGATCGCTTTTAACCGTTGAATCATACTCGATTAAATCACACTTATTATAAACTTCGATTATATTTTCTTCAAGAACACCAAGAGAATGAAGAACGTTAGTAACAACCTCTTTTTGTTCATAAAAATTTGGATCTGATGCATCTATAACATTTAATACTAGATCTGCTAATGCTGTTTCTTCTAGAGTAGCTTCAAAAGCCGCAATAAGATCATGAGGGAGCTTGTCGATAAATCCAACAGTATCAGAAAAAAGTACAGTTTTTGATGAGGGCATTATCACCTTACGGGTTACAGGATCTAATGTTGCAAAAAGCATATCTTCTGCCAAAACGTCCGAATTTGACAGTCTGTTTAACAGTGTTGATTTTCCTGCATTTGTATAACCAGCAAGAGCAACATTTGCAAGACCGCTTTTTTCTCTTGTTTGACGTCTTACTTTACGCTGTTCTTTGATTTTTTTTATTTCAGCACCGAGTTCATAGATTCTTCTTTTAATTAAACGTCTATCTGTTTCAAGTTTTGTTTCACCTGGACCACGAGTTCCGATACCACCACCTAATCTTGACAGATCAACACCTTGTCCGCTAAGCCTTGAAAGTGAGTATTTTAACTGTGCAAGTTGGACTTGAAGAACACCTTCTTTTGTATTGGCATGAGAAGCAAATATATCTAAAATCAATGCTGTTCTGTCTATGACTTTAACGCACAAAGTTTCTTCCAATGTTGTTTGTTGAAGAGGGGAGAGCTCGTCGTTTGTTATGACTAGATCGGCATTTTTTGCTGACACCAATAGATTTAGCTCACCAACGTTTCCTTTTCCAATATAAAACTTTCTATCTGGTGTTGGGCGAGTTTTTGTAACTTGATCAATAACATTTGCACCAGCAGTTTTTGCAAGTCTGGATAATTCATTCATGCTGTTATCCGTCGTATTTAAACCAACTAATATTGCATTTTCAATAGTGTTTTTTGTTTCGGTCAATGCTATTGCATTTCTAACACGTATAGTTGCAAGCTCTATCTCTGCCATTAGACCATGAATTGGAATTTCTTTTACCTTAAATGGTCCTGCTAATTTATATTTATCGAGTTTATCATCTATAAAAGAAACACCAAGACCAGTAACCCTGCCGTCTTTTGTGATACCAATCGCTGCCATTGAATCTAATCTTGAAGACAATAGAGTGCCTATATCAACCGTCGAAGGCATTGGACTACCACCAGGATGTGTATGTATACATCTTACACCAGAAAGACCTAATAAACCTCTTCTAAGCCTTAGATATGGCAATGCCACCTCTCTGTCGCTTCCTATGGAAACATCGCATACGCGTCCAGTTCTGGATAAATAAACTGATATTTCCCTGTTTATTGCTGCTGAATAGTTTGCAAGCAAAAACATGAGCTCGTATGTTATAAACTCATCACTACCTACTTCTACATCATATATCTCTTGAATTTTTTCAAGAAGATTTGTTTTTATACCACTTGTGTTACCGTTTACTTTTAATTTCACTTTTTCTCCGATTCTCTTATATCAACATAATCGCCGTCATCGACGTTTCCGTCAGCAAAGGTTACCATATCCTTCACTATACGTTGTGAGCTTTCTAAAACGTAAAATGCGAAAGGACAGCCAGAACCTTCACCCAATCTCATTTCTAAATCAAACATTGGTGTTAAGTCTATGTATTGCATTGCTGCTTTATAACCTTTTTCTGCACTTTTATGTGATGCAAAAATATATTCTTTTACAGTTGGGTTTATTTCACACGCAACTATTGCTGCTATTATTGAAATATAGCCATCGATTACCACAGGGATTTTATTTGTTGCACATCCTAAAAAAAGTCCTGCCATTCCCGCTATATCAAGACCGCCAACTTTAGACACAACATCTATTGGATCTTTTGGGTTGGGCGAGTTTACTTTTAAAGCCTTATCAATAGTTTCTACTTTTTTCAAAAATTGTTTCTGATCAATGCCGGCACCAAGTCCAGCGATATCCTCTGCTGGTTTTTGTGTAAATGTACAAAGTATTGCAGCAGAAGTAGTTGTGTTGCAGATTCCCATTTCGCCAATGCCGACCAGTTTATAACCTTCATCTTTTAAAGTTTTTGCCATATCATATCCAAAGTCAATGGCTTTTTTTGCAGTTTCATAAGTCATAGCTGGACCTAATGTGATATTGTGCGTCCCTCGCATCAGGTTATAATCAATTATGCTTTCAAAATCAAGATCGTCTTTTACTCCAATATTCACAACTTTTACATCGATATTGTTTTGCTTTGCTAAAACGCTTACACCAGCAACGCCTTTAATCATATTTATCATTTGTGTTGGTGTAACTGATTGAGGTACATTTGTTATTCCTTCATCCCAAACACCGTTATCAGCTCCAAAAACAACTATTGCTTTTTGGTCAAGATCATTATATGTTTTTCCAGTAATACCTGATAGCTTTATTGCAAAATCCTCTAATTTTCCCAAGCTTCCGATTGGTTTAACAAGACTATCTAGATAGTCTTTAGTTTTTTTCATTTGTTCTTTGTTTGCCATTTCAATAGTATACATTTTTATTAAGTCCTTATCAATATATTATATTACACCAATATAATTATAATATTGTTTTGGAAAAAAAATAGCGCTACCTTGCAATAAGATGCAAAATAGCGCAAATACTCATTTAATCGTAATCCATATAGTCTTTATAATCATCTTGCTTGCTCTGTGCTTCTTTGCGAATATCTTTCATAGTATCTCTTAGCTCTTTTGCTTTAGCTTTTGCAATATCTTCTTTTTCATCCACAACATCTTCTAATCTTTCTTCTTCAGCGTCTAATCTTTCATATTCTTCATCTTTGCCATTTGTTGATCTGTGTTCTCTTGTTAATTTGTATGCATTATCATGCTCCGCTTCTGCAGTAATAATATCTAAAAAGTAACCATTTTTTTCTTCTTCTAAATCCATATATTTTTTTTGTAAAAGTAAATATTCGCCTCTTACCTCTAATCCAGTTTTATAAGATCTTACAGAAGTAGATATTGCTTCTGGAGGAGTAATTAGATTTAATCTATCGAGTAATGCTTGATTATCCGTAATAGCTATTTCAGAATAATTTTGTGTCATAAACTTAATTAGTTCTGGGTCATCAGTTTGCTCTCTTGTTGGATATGGTAAATCCATACATTTTCTTTCGAGTTTATCACTCATATTACATATTGATCTTAACTCCAATATCATGTTATAAAAATCTACATTTTCAGAACTAATTTCAGGATTTACAAGAAAAGCTAGATTTTTCTTTTTAATAATTGAAGCATATGAAACATTATTGTTTAAAGTAGACAATTTTTTGTCCATATCAACTGCTTCATCTAAATTTTTATAAAACCCATCAATTTTTTTATTTAATGAATAAGAACTTCTTGGTTTATATTCTTGTGCATCTTCGATAGCTTCAATAACGTCTGAAACATCTTCTTTGATAACAGTAAGTTCGTTTAAATATTCCATTATTAGCATGTAATAATCGTTACTTAGACTGATGTTTTCTATATATGCATCTTTATGTTCTTCTAAACCATTTGGAAAACTTAAAGCAGTAAATTCTGATATGGATTTTTCAGCACTTGTTGAATAGCCGTTTAAAGCTTCAATCATATCAGGAAGAGCCTTATCTGAATTGTAAATACGATTTACATTTTCTACAAACCCGTTACCGTTGCTCATTGCAGATTTGATTTTTGTAAGATCGCTTTCAAGATCACTTGCTTTTTTTGTTATTTCGTTTATGCCTAGAGATTCGACAGTAGCAGGTTTTAAAACCCATTTATATGTGTTGTTTAATTTGTTTAGCTGTTCTTCCATAATTGGACCATTTGCTAAAATTTGATCATATACACCAAGTCCAGATTGAATATTGCTAACTCCGACAACCATATCGCCATCTAGTTTTACATCATACTCACTAATACCTTTTGATAATACATCTATTTTTTCATTATAATACTGAGTATCAATATATATGTTTGTGCCACAAAATGCTAAAACACCAGCTACTACTGCGCAACCTAAAGTGAAAAATATAAACCCTTTTATAGGTAAAGCTTTTGATTTAGATGCTTCTGCTTGTGCATTTTTTGAATCTTCAATTTTTTTATTTAAAGATTCAATTTTGTTTTTTGCATTTTTTTGGAATAAATATTCTCTTTTTTCTGATGGTGTCATAGAAAGTAATGCAATTTTTTCTTGTTGTTTATAAATAGCATCCATTTCTTTTTTATCTAATTTTTCTTGCTTATCTGCGAGTTTTTTATCTAATTCTTCTTGTTTCGAATCAGCAGCAGTTTGTTTTTCTTCTAATTTTTGATTTAATTTATTTTGCTTAAAAGCTATTTGTTTTTCAGGAGATAAAGCTCTAAGAGCTTTTTTCTCTGCTTTTGCTTTTGCGATAGCCTTTTGTTTTTGCATTGAGTTTCTATTCAATATTATCGATTTGATTTTTGATATTTTTTGTTTTTCTCTTTGCAAATCTAGGTTGAGTTTTTTTAGAATTAAGTTTAATTCTTCTTTGCTATTTATTTCACCATAGCTAGTTAAAACATCTTCCCAGAAATCAAAATCCAAATCAGTTTCATAATCTTCTTCATATTTATCTTCTACAAGTTCCATATCAGGTGATTCTTCAATATTTTCTGTGAGTTCAATATCGATTGATTGTGTATCAGTATTATTTTCGATATTTATATTTTCTTGTTCAGATTTTTTCTTCGTCATTAGTATGCTCCAAAATTAATTTTTTGTATCAAAAGTGAATTTTCACGTAAATTCTCGGTTATTTTATCACTTTTTGTTTAATTTTTCAATCTATTCAAATAAAATTAACAATTTATGTTTATTTTTGACTTATTAATTATTATTTAACCACTCGGGTCTGGTAAATATTTCTATATTAAAGAAATCTATATCGTTGTTTTCATTATTAGCTTTATAGTCGTTTATTGTTTTGTTTGTTCCACAAATAAATGCTATATCTATATTTTTTGCTTTCGCAACTTGCTTTCCTATTATTAATCCTTGTTCAAGCGAAGTATAATCAGTTTCAACTGATAAGTTTGAATTGATTATCAATTTAGTAACTTTTAAATTAGATACGTGCTCGATACTATCAATCATCTCAATTACTGATTTTGCATCTGACTGAAGGGGGCGATAAGTGTTCATAACAAAAAACACATCCATATCGTCTATTAAAGTGTTGAGTTTTTTTGATAAAAACCCCATTGCAGTAGCTCCAGCAGGATCACCACCACAATCGATAATGCAAGTGTCGCTATTGTTAATGATAGAATACACCATAGGTGAAAGAGTTGGTAAGTCAACAGCAGTATTTGCAAATGTTGGAGATATTACATCAATCCCTAAATTTTTAAGCATTTCTTTATGATCAGAAGACCTAAAATAAGGATTTACGATATCCATATCATATAATGTAACTTTTTTTGATGATTTTTTTAAATTGATAGCCATGTTTAGTGATATTTCCGTTTTACCACTTCCATAATTTCCAAGAAATACATTTATTCTTTTCATACTATTTATGCTCCTTTATAAATTACTTTGTTACACTAACTGATAAAGATAGATTAGTCAATTCTTTTTGTAGATATAGCGGATATAGTGTGATATAATCGCAGGTAGTAAAATTGAGAATTAAAATTTAATTATAGATGAGGTAATGATGGATATATTTGTTGTTCTAATGTTTTTAGTAGGATTTGTTTTAATAATTAAAGGTGGAGATTGGTTTGTTGAAGCTGCTGTATGGATAGCAGAGATTACTGGTATTCCTAAAATATTAATTGGTGCAACAATTGTTTCTTTGGCTACGACTTTGCCAGAACTTTTGGTTTCATTATTTGCGGTTTTGGGTGGAGCGCCTGGTCTTGGAGTTGGTAATGCGATTGGCTCAATTATATGTAATACTGGATTGATTTTATCTATTGCTTTGATTGTTTTTCCGCCAAAAGTAGAAAAACGACTATTTTTGAGTAAATCATTGATTTTAGTAACTGCGGTTATTGTTTTAGTTGCTGTATCATTGGATGGTGTAGTGTCAGCGGTAGATAGTATATATTTGTTTCTAATACTTGTTGGATATATTGTATTTAATATTAGAAGTGTGAAAAGCAAAAAAGCAAAAGATAATTTTGAAGATCAAACAGAGATAAGACATATTGACACTTCTAGAAAATCTGTGATTGCAAATACACTAAAATTTGTGTTTGGTGCTGCGGGGATTATATTTGGTGCAAATTTATTAGTTGAAAATGGGGTCATAATAGCTGCCTACTTTGGTGTTTCGCAAGCGGTTATTGGTTTAACCGTTGTAGCACTTGGGACTTCGCTTCCAGAGTTAGTAACAACGATTACTTCATTGGTGAAAAAGCATGGAGCAATGGGAGTTGGAAATATTATTGGTGCAAATGTGCTAAATATTGTTTTGGTGCTTAGTACATGTGCGCTTGCATCAAAAGATGGGGTTGTATTGCCTAGAGAAAACTTTGGTAATTTTGGGGATGTATCTAGAACAATGCTGATTGATATACCAGTTGTTGCTTTGATGTTTGCAGTGTTAATTATTCCAGTAGCTATCTCTAAAAAAGGTAAGTTAAAACGTTTCCAAGGATTTTTATTAATCTTGATCTATATCTCTTTTATCGTATTTACAGTGTATAATATATAAGTGAATTTTGTAATATCATTGCAATTGAATATAAACTTTATTTCTTAGGTCTAACCTCGCTGATGTATTTTTCAAAATCTTCATCAATAGTGAGGTTATATTCTTCTAGGTTGGTATTTTTTATTAATAGCAGTGATTTGACTTTTTGTTGTAGATCCACATCATTTTTTAATTTGTCATCCATCATCAATAGGTCTAATAGACTAATAGAAAGACCATCGCATATTATCAGTAGTGTCTCAATAGTGGTGCTTTTTGTTCCTTTTTCAATATATGCGAGTGTAGATTGTGCAATCATGATTTTTTCTGATAAAGCCTCTTGAGATAGATTGTTATCTTTTCTTATTTTTCTTATACTTTGTCCAATAGCTTTTAAATACAACTCTTTATTCATTTTTTTTTACTCTTTTCCCGAAAATTTTACTAAAATAATTATAGCATATTTTGCAATTAATTAAAGAATAATTAAAGATTAATATATAATAAATCTATTTACATATTAATACAGGATAAATTTAATATATATTTTAATAGACCGTATAAATTATTCAATGGTGGAAACAGTTTAACTATGGTAAAAGAAATTATTTTATGGAGGTATAAGTTGTGTTTTGGTTAGGTATGGTATCAGGTGGGGTTGTAACATTTTTTACGTTATTTGTATTTTCAGTGCTTAAAATATCAAGTAAGTAAACTATATTATAAAGCTAGCAACGGTCTTTATGATTGAAATAAAAATAAGCATTAACTCTTTTTTGATTTTTTAAATTCTATATAGCATTATACTAAACAATATGATAATTCTTAATATGAGATTTATTATATACACTTGTGAAAAGATTTTTTGAATAAATATTACACATGGCGAAGTTATCTTGCAATAAAATGGTGTTATTCGTTGACAAAACACAAGGATTTGGTATACTTGTGTGTATTAAATATATTGCTTTAAGAATTTTAAACGTATAAGTAATTTATAGATACATAAAGTAAGTATTTTCAAATTGGAAAGGGTTTTATATATAATTATGGAAAAGAATAAAAAGACAATGGAGCGAATTGTTGCTCTATGTAAAAACAGAGGGTTTGTTTTCCCTGGTTCAGATATCTATGGTGGTCTTGCTAATACATGGGATTATGGTCCATTAGGTGTTGAACTAAAAAACAATGTTAAGCAAGCATGGTGGAAAAAGTTTATCAAAGAGTCACCATATAATGTTGGTTTAGATGCAGCTATTTTGATGAATCCACAAGCATGGGTTGCTTCTGGTCACGTTGGTGGTTTTTCAGATCCACTTATGGATTGTAAAGAATGTAAGGAAAGGTTTAGAGCTGATCAGATTATTGAGGCTTATATTGAGAAAAAAGGTCTTGATGATGATATAAATACTTTCACTGAAAAAGACATGGAAGACTTTATCGTTGATAAGCAAATCGCTTGTCCTACATGCGGTAAAAGAAACTTTACGCCTATTAGAAAGTTCAACTTGATGTTTAAAACATTCCAAGGTGTTAATGAAGATACTGCAAGTGAGATATTCTTGCGTCCTGAAACTGCACAAGGAATATTTGTTAACTTTAAAAACGTTCAACGTTCAATGAGAAAGAAGATTCCATTTGGCATAGGTCAAATTGGTAAATCATTCAGAAATGAAATTACACCAGGAAACTTTACTTTTAGAACTCGTGAGTTTGAGCAGATGGAACTTGAATTCTTCTGTAAACCTGGCGAGGATATGGAATGGTTCAACTACTGGAAAGATTTCTGTAATAAATGGCTATTATCACTTGGGGTTGCTGAAGAAAATGTTAAACTTAGAGATCACTCAGCTGATGAGCTTTCACATTATTCTAATGCTACAACTGATATCGAATATCGCTTCCCATTTGGATGGGGAGAGCTTTGGGGAATTGCAGACAGAACTGATTTTGACTTAAAGCAACACATGGAACATTCTGGTGAGAGTTTAGAATATCAAGATCAAGTTACTGGTGAAAAATTTGTTCCTTATTGTATCGAGCCTTCATTAGGTGCGGATAGAGTAACGCTTGCATTTATCTGTGAAGCTTATGATGAAGAAGAGCTTGAAAATGGCGACAAACGTACGGTTATGCGCTTTTCAAAAGCACTTGCTCCGTTTAAAGCGGCAGTTTTACCACTTAGCAAAAAACTATCACCAAAAGCTGAGGAAGTATTCCAAATGCTAATCAAGAACCACAATGTTGATATGGATATTACTGGTAGTATCGGTAAGCGATACAGACGTCAAGACGAAATTGGAACTCCATACTGTATCACTGTTGACTTTGACACAATGGAAGATAATGCAGTTACAGTTAGAGATAGAGATACTATGAAACAAGTTCGCATGAGTATTGATGAGCTAGATGCTTACATTGCAAAAGAGTGTAGTTTCTAATTTAACAAATAATATTTAATCAAATAGCAGGATAATCGTTTTGTCGGTTATCCTGTTTTTTTATAATTAAAAGTCAAAGTTTAAGTTTGAGTTCTTTTTATATTAAGCCTTCAATATAAATTAGCATGGACTGTTTAGTCATTAAAATAAAGAAATATTTCAAAGAAGAATTCGCGGTTATATTGGATAATTTAGATGCAAAATTTATAAGTGAAGTTGAAGAGATTAGGATAAGGGCAAATAAACCAGTTGTGCTTCATACTGCAAATGATGCATATTTTATCGATTATTCTAGTCGGCTATGTAGACAAGCAAAAGATGCTTATATTTTTAGATTTGATGATGTAGAAAATCTAATCAGTGCATTTTGTAATCACTCAATTTATGCATTCGATAAGGATATCAAAAACGGATTTATCACTATTGAAGGTGGGATTAGGGTGGGTATATCTGGGCAAGGTGTTTTTAATCAAAAACAGCTCTTTTCAATCCGTAATTTTACAGGACTTAATATTAGAATACCGAGGCAAATAATTGGTATATCAAAAAAGGTATTGCCATATATATACACGCAAGATAAATTTTTAAGCACGTTTATTATCTCGCCACCTAATTGCGGTAAAACAACATTGATTCGTGATATTTGTCGTGCTGTTAGCGATGGCGATTATAGTACAAGAAAAAAGACTTTGGTTGTTGATGAGAGAAGTGAGATTGCTGGAGTTGGAATGGACTTAATTTATGATGTGGGTGTTTTTACTGATGTTATTGACAGGATTGATAAAAACACTGCAATATTTATGGCACTTAGGTCATTATCACCACAAGTTATTGTTGTAGACGAAGTGGGGGATAGAAAAGACTTGGATTCCATCTATGAGATTGTTAACTGTGGTGTGAAAATAATCGCGACAGCTCATGCAGACTCGATTGAAAGCTTAAAGACAAGAGTGTTTTTTAGAAATATTTTAGAGGAAAGAGTTATTGATAGATTTATATTTTTAAATTGTGAATTGGGAAGAGGGACGGTTAAATATATTTTGGATAAAAACTTAAATTCTATTACAAGCAAACCCTTTTTACTGGAGGTATAATGAAATTTTTTGTTATTGGATTCGTATTCTTCACATGTGTTTATATAAGCAGGATATTTTCTAAATCCTTAAAGGATAGGATTGTTGTATTGAATGCGTTTTATAGAGATATCACAATGTTTAAAGATTTAGCTATAACACAGGGCAAGGATATCTCTTCGATATTTGAGCTGTTAGCTGATGAGAACGAATATCTATACGAGATATACATTAATGTAAGCTTTCGGGCTAAAAATCGGCCGAATTTAAGTATTGCTAAGCTATGGATTGATACTATTGATGAATGTGGAATTTTATCTGCAAATGCAAAAGACTTAGAGTTAATCAGAGATTTTTCCAACGTATTACTAACACTCAAAAACATCGGTGGGGCAGATATTATCGGTAAATACTTGTCAGATTTATCTATCTATATAAGTGAGAATAAAAAAGAAATAACTGATAAGGCGAGTTTGTTTGAAAAGTTTGGTTATGTTGCAGGAGTATTTTTTGGAATTTTATTGGTATAGCTATCATAGACATCTAAGTATAGTCTTTTAATTTAGACAAGCAAATGAAGAAGTTTTAAAAAAGAGTTTTTTAGAGGGCGAAAAAATGAGTATAGATATTGTATTTAAGATTGCAGCCATAGGAATATTGATTTCGGTTTTAACACAGTTATTAAAAAGAGCTGGGAGGGAAGATATTGCGACAATGACTTCGATTGCTGGGTTGGTCATTGTATTGCTTATGGTGATTGATATTATATCCAATTTATTTGAAACGATTAAAAGAATATTTGGACTTTACTAATGGATATTATAAAAATTGTAGTTATAGGTTTGATGGGTGGATTGCTTGCAATATTTGTTAAGAAGTATAACTCCGAGATAGCTTTTCAGGTAAGCCTTGTAACTGGACTTGTTATATTGGTTTTTATACTGGACTATCTGATATTTGTTGTCGATTTTATAAAGAATCTGGTCAATAAATACAATTTGCCTTTTGAGTATTTGAGTATTGTTTTAAAAATTATTGGGATTGCATATCTTAGTGAGTTTGCTGTGAATCTTTTAAAAGATGTGGGAGAAAACTCGATCGCTTCAAAAGTTGAAACAGCTGGGAAGATAATTATTGTTGTAATCTCTCTGCCGCTTTTTAATTCTTTTTTTGAAATGATTTTTGGGCTTATTAACTGATGAAAATTAAATCGCTTATTAAAACAATATTTATTGTAGTTATTATTTTATTTCCTCTTAAAGCATATGGGCAAGAAAAAATCAATGCTTTTGAAGTTGAGGAAAAAGTTAAATTCAATATACAAAGCAATATTGAAAATCAGCTTGTAATGCTCGATTTATCCGATATAGAAAGCACGTATGATAGTTATTCGGATATATTATCAGATATTACGAATGGTAAATCTGTAAAGAGATTTATAAGTGAAATGACAAGTGGTGAAGCTGATATAGAAATAAAAGATGTACTTACTCTTATTGCTAATTTGTTGTTCGATGAGATAGATAAAAATATCCCATTTATGATAATGATAATTGTTATTATTGCATTATTTTCAATATTGAATAACTTAAATGTACAATCAGCAGAAACGCAAGTAATGGTCATAACTATCTATGTACAATATATTTTGATAGTGAGCATATTAACAAAAGTATTGATATCTTGTTTTAATTTGGGAGCACAGACGATTGGAGGATTATCAGACTTTACACAAAGCTTATTTCCAGTGCTAGCAATACTTACAACAAGCATGGGTGGGATTGTATCGGCTTCTGTTTTTACCCCGATAATTGCTTTTTTGACTTCGTTTATTACATTGATGGTAAAAAACACTTTTATGCCAATGATATTGGTTATGCTAGTCTTTTCGATACTTGGAAATATAAGTGATAAAGTCAAAATATCAAACTTTTCAAAGCTGATTAAGTCGGTTTTTAAATGGGGATTGGGCATAATTTTTGTAATATTTTTAGGTGTAATAAAAATCAAAGGTTTAGTTGGAAGCACTTTTGACGGAGTTTCTATAAAAGTTACGAAATACACTATATCAAAACTTGTGCCTTATGTTGGTGGAGCGATATCGGATACGGTTGATACGGTCGCTGTATGTTCGCTGCTTTTAAAAAATGCAATAGGTATAACAGGGCTTATTATTATGTTTGTAATTATATTAAAGCCTGTTTTGAATATTGCAGGATGTAATGTGCTTATCAGACTTGCATCATCGGTATTGCAACCAATTGCACAAAAACGTGTGATAAGTCTGCTTGATGATTTTTCTGATATATTAACTTATTTGCTTATTTTGGTTATCATCGTTGGTGCGATGTTTTTTATAACAATTGGTCTTATTATATCAACAGGAAACATGAATATTATGATTAGGTGATGCTGGATGGATGAATTTATAAAAGAATTTATTTTTGGAGTGACCATTGGCATTTTGTTTATCACAATTGTCGATATGATCTTGCCAGAAAACAATACAAAAAAATATATAAATATGGTGTGTGGGCTTATATTGATGCTGTTAATCTTTTCGCCTATATTGCAATTTTTTAATAAAAATAGCCGAGATGTTTTTGAAGTGAATATCAATAGCGTGAGTGATGAGCTGTTTTCTTTAAACGACAAGGATGAATCATATGCAAACTACTTTTTTAATGAATATTATTATAAAAATCAAAATAGTAATTAGTAAAGAATATTTTTCAGGTGGAAGATTTGAATAATACTAAAGAAGAAAATATAACTAAAAAAAAGAAGCCAGATGCAATTTCTGGTCAAAAGAAACAAACGGTAATGATAGTACTTGTTGCGGCAGTAGTTTTGCTTATTTACTTTTCAAACCCATTTGGCGATTTGCTAAAAAGTGAGGAGCCAATAAAACAAGAGGTTTTGAGTAGTGATGGATTGAATGGTGATTTAGAGGCAAGTATGGCTAAAAAGTTATCGATGATTCAAGGTGCGGGTAGGGTTGAGGTTATTATCAGTTATGAATATAGCAAAGAACTTGTGCCTGTGTACATAGAGGATATTCAAACGAGTATTATTGAGGACAAAGGCACAGATAGTGAATCTTTATCGCGTACAGAAAATCATCAAAGCGAAATTGTAACCATGAATGATAATTCTGCTGACTCTGCACTTATCATCAAAGAAAAGAGTGCAGTGGTAGGAGGCGTTGTCGTGATTGCCGAGGGAGCATTTGATGTAAGGGTTAAACTTGATTTATTAAACGCTGTTTCAACTCTGTTGAATATTTCACCTGATCAGATTGAAGTTTATCAAATGAATAAGGAGTATTAATATGAAAAACAATAAGAATCTACTTTTGGTAATAGGGTTGGTTGCGTTGCTGGTTGTCGTGGCAATTATAAATTATAACCTTAGTGATGGGACGATTAAGAGCGTTGACGGAACGATTGAAGATAATCAAAGCATGTCTGATGATGCGATAAGATCCACAGATTTAAATGTACCAGTATTGTCGACTGGCGATAGTTTATTAGAGTATAAAACGGATCGCCAAGAAGTTAGGCAAAAAGAGGTTGCATATTTAGATTCAATAATTGAGAATGACAAGACAGAGCAAGAAGTTTTAAATGAAGCGCAAAAGCAAAAAATAGAGATAACTAAAAATATGGAAATAGAATTGACTATTGAGGGGCTTATAAAAGCCAAAGGTTATGATGATGCCATAGTAACAGTTCAAGCGACTTCTGTTAACGTTGTTGTAAGAGTAGAATCTTTGACGCAAATGCAAGCAGCTGAGATTTTAGATATAGTTAAGACTGAAACAGGAAAATCATCCAGTAGTATAAAAATTATGCCACAAGGCTGATTGTAATTATTTGAAATGTTTGATATACTATTGTCGAACTTGTAATAAACACAAATGAGATTTTCTTTTGTGCACGAGGCTCATTTTTGGTGCAAAATACTTTGTAGCATTTTGAGCGTATAAATATTTTTATTATATTTTACATTGTGCTTTTATGTAATGCACTTTATTGGTATAATAAATAATATGTTAATAATTTTTTATTGATATATACTAAAGAAATGGAGGTAAGGTTGTTTGGCTAATATTAATACGATTAATGAGGAACATGGAGTTTTATCATATGCTGATGATGTAGTTGCAACTATTGCTGGATTGGCTGCTGTTGAAATTGAAGGTGTTGCTTCAATGTGTGGAAATATCGGAAATGGAATTGCTGAATTACTTGGCAAAAAAACCATAACAAAAGGTGTTAAAGTAGAGGTTGGTAAAGAAGAAGCAGCTGTTGATTTATTTTTGATTGTTGAATACGGAGCGACAATACCGTCTGTAATTGATAAAGTACAAAAAAATGTTAAAAAATCTATTGAAACAATGACTGGGCTAAAAGTTGTTGAAGTAAATGTGGCTGTTCAAGGTGTTCATATTGAACATGAAGCTGAGCCAGTTTTAGAAGAAGAAGAATCAAAAGAGAAAAAAGAAAAAAAAGAGAAAAAAGTTGAAAAACATCGCGTAAAATAAAATTAAGTTCTTATAACAATCTTATTTATTGGTTGTTATAAGAGCATATTGTTATAAAAAGGGGAAATATTGCTTGTGAAGAATCTATTTGACGAAAACATTGGTACTTTTATTGGTGGTATGATTGGACTAATCATAGCAATACTTATTTTAACAATTAATATTTGGAAAACACTTCTTATCGTTATATTTGTGCTTGTTGGTTCTTTTTTTGGATCAAAGCCAGAAGTAAGACAAGATGTAGTGTTGTTTTTTACAAATATATTTAAACGTAAATAATTATTTGAGGGGTAAAATAAGTAGTTTAAAACTGCTTATATATGGTTTAGATTTATAAACCTAGGGTTGAAAAATGAGTAGAAGAAATGCAAGAGAAGCTTTGCTTTCTTTAATGTATGAGCATGAAATTGTTGGACAAAGAGGACATGAAACATTAACAGTAATGGGCGATGTTTTAGCGAAATCTTTAAATGATAGTGATAATGAATATATTGAAAAAGGCTTTGGTTTTTATTTGGACCAAGTAAAACATATAGATGAAATAATAAAGGCGAGTTTGAAAAGTTGGGACATTGAAAGATTATCAAAAGTTGATGTATCCATATTGAGACTTGCTGTTATTGATATAAAATATTTTGACGGTATTCCGCATAAAGTTGCAATAAATGAAGCTGTTGAGCTTGCGAAAAGATATTCGACCGAAAAATCACCAAAGTTTATCAATGGTGTTTTGTCAGGTTGTCTAAAAATAATAGATAGTGATTAACGTAAAAAACGCCCATTATGTTTGTTTAAACATATATAGGGCTTTTTATATTTTAAGAGAAAAAACATGGGAGGGAATTTATGGCGCAAATTATTGATGGCAAGAAGTTGTCGTTTGAGATAAAAGACAAATTAAAAGTGCGAATTAATAAGCTAAAAGAAGAAAAGGGTATTGTCCCAGGACTTACAGTTATATTGGTTGGTGAGGATCCTGCATCTGAGACTTATGTTAGTTTTAAGCATAAGGACTGTTTAGAAATTGGTGTGAAATCAACAGTTATTAGACTAAAAGAGGAAACGTCTCAAGAGGAATTGCTCAAACTAATTGATGAACTAAATAATGATAATGAAGTTCATGGAATATTGGTGCAATTACCTGTACCTGATCATATTGATGATAAGCAGATTATTAGAGCTATTAGTCCAAAAAAGGATGTTGATGGTTTTCATGTTCAAAATGCTGGAAGCTTATTTGTTGGCAGCGAGGGTTTTGTTGCATGTACACCAAAAGGTATTATTGACCTTATCAAAACAACTGGTAGATCTATCAGTGGTCAAAATGCTGTTGTTGTTGGAAGAAGTAATATCGTAGGAAAGCCAGTTGCTATGCTTTTATTAGAAGAAAATGCAACGGTTACAATCTGTCATTCAAGAACAAAAAACCTTAAAGACATATGTGCTAATGCTGATATTTTGGTTGCGGCTATTGGTATTCCAGAATACTTTACTGGCGAGTATATCAAAGAGGGTAGTATTGTAATTGATGTTGGAACATCGCGTGTTGATGGAAAACTAAAAGGTGATGTTGTATTTGATCAAGCAAAAGAAAAGGCTGGATTTATTACTCCTGTTCCTGGTGGGGTTGGACCTATGACAAGAACTATGCTTTTAGAAAACACAGTTTTAGCTGGAGAAATTTATGGCTGATGATGTCTTTAGTGTTTCAAAAGTATGTGAGTATTTAGAAAAAAAATTACTTTTGGATCCTATGCTTTCAAAATTGAAAGTAAGAGGAGAAGTCACTAATTTTAGTATATCATCAAAGGGACAAGCTTACTTTACGATAAAAGATAGCGCATCTTCGCTAAATTGTGTAATTTTTGATAAGAGTATCTTGATTGATACGATTGAAAATGGATCGATGGTTGTCGTTGATGGTGAAATAGATTTTTATAAAAAATTTGGAAAAGTAAATTTGGTCGTAAATAGTATAACTGCGCAGGGAAAAGGGGACTTGTTTGAAAAGTTTTTGCTTATAAAAGAAAAGCTTGAAAGCGAAGGTCTTTTTGATAAAAGACATAAAAAACCTCTTCCACAATATCCGTTTAATATTGGAGTTATTACTTCATCGGCTGGTGCGGCTATGCATGATATCATAAATGTTGCATCAAGAAGATTTGAAAACATCGATATTAAAGTGTACTCAGCAACGGTTCAAGGGCAGAGTGCACCAAAGGATTTGATAGCTGGTCTGGATTATTTTGAAACCAATCCAGTAGACCTTGTAATCATCGGTCGTGGTGGTGGATCCTTCGAAGATCTGTTTGCATTTAACGATGAAGGTTTGGCAAGGAAGATATTTGAATGTGATATTCCGATTGTGTCTGCTGTTGGACACGAAGTAGATTATTCAATCTGTGATTTTGTTTCCGATATGAGAGCACCAACGCCATCTGCGGCGGCGGAACTGTGTATACCTAGACTTGATGATGTCGAGGCGAGTATTGAGTATTTAAGGCGCATTATTGGCGAGGATTTGAGTAGCAAGATATCTAAAAGTCAGATTAGATTGAATAATAGCATAGTAACTCTTGAAAGAAACTCACCAAGAGATACGCTTTTGAAGATGGAAGCAAAAATATCTTCATTAAAAAAGAGCATTGAAGTTAAAACGGCTGATAATTATAGTAGATCTTTATATAAACTGAATGAGCAAAAAGAAAGACTATTTGCACTTTCTCCAAAAAAAGTACTTTCACGAGGTTTTTCATACATTACAGATGAATGTGGAAACAGCGTGAAATCTGCAAAAGTTTTGAGTGTTGGAGATGGATTTACAGCTACATTCTTCGACGGTAGCATAGATGGACAAGTTGTTGAAAAGAAAGTTGAGAAATAACAGTGAGTGAAAAATTTGGTGATAAGCTAAAAGAATTAGAAAAAATATCACTTTTAATAGAAAAGGATGATATTGACTTAGAAGAATCATTCGAGCTTTTTGATCAAGGAATGAAAATTGCGAATGAATGTGAAAAAAAGTTGAAATCATATCAAAAAAAAATTGAAATAATTAAGAAAGAGAACAATTGAGGTTAGAAAAGATGGCTGAAAGAATATTTATTACTGATTATATTTCTTATGTGAATGAAAGATTAGAGTCGCATTTTGAAAATGATAAAATTGAACAAAAACTAAAAGATTCAATGTGGTACAGTGTTTCTGCTGGTGGAAAAAGAGTTAGACCAGTGCTTAATATGCTAAGCAACAGATTATTAAAAGGAGATTTACAAGAGACGTTGGATTTGGCGTGTGCTGTTGAAATGATTCACACATATTCGCTGATTCATGATGATCTACCAGCTCTTGATAATGATAAGCTAAGAAGAGGAAAGCCAACAAATCACATTGAAAATGGCGAGGCTTTTGCAATATTGGCTGGTGATGGACTGTTAAATATGGCATTTGAAGTTATGATTAAAAATGCACTAAACTATCCAGACAATGCTATAAAGCATTTAAAAGCTATGGATTATCTAGCAAAAGCTGCTGGTGTAACTGGAATGATTTCTGGACAAACTGCGGATATTCTTTTTGAAGATGTTGAAGAAGATAAAATTGATATTGAAGCAGTAGATAAGATTCATATGAACAAAACTGCAAAACTTATTATGGCGTCGCTTATGACTGGTGCGTTAATTACAGATGCAACCCAAGAGCAATTGGATGCTGTTGAAGTGTTTGGAATGAAGATAGGTCTTGCTTTTCAAGTTATCGATGATGTTTTGGATGTTACAGGAACTGAAAAAAGTATGGGTAAGGCTGTTGGCAAAGATGATGATGCTAAAAAAGTTACTTTTCCACACGTTTATGGGGTTAAAAACTCAATTAAAATTGCAGAAGATTTGATTGAAGAAGCTAAAGAGGCACTAAGTATTTTTGGAACTGATGCAAAAGATTTAATTTTACTTGCGGAATATTTCATAAAAAGGACAAACTAAACTTGACAAGTAGTTAACCTTAAATATAAAATGAAATGATATTGTTTGCGAGATGAATTATTTTTAAGATAGTATTAATATAAATAAATAAGTATGGAGGTGGGCGTTATCTTAGTTTTAACTATTATTTTACCGATTGTTGGAATTATTACTGGCTTAATTGTTGGATATTTTTATAGAAAAAACATTGCTGAATCAAAAATTGCAAATGCAGAGGATTCCGTTAGGAAGATGATCCATGATGCACAAAAAAGAGCAGAAGCTATTAAAAAAGAGACAATTCTAGAAGCTAAAGAAGATGTTTTAAAGCTACGTAACGAGCTTGATAAAGAAACAAAAGAACGTCGTAACGAAACCCAACGAATGGAAAAAAGATTGATTCAACGTGAGGAGCTTTTGGATAAAAAGTTCGTTAACATTGAAAACAAAGAAGAAAGCGTTACTAAAAAAGAAAAAGAATTAATTAAGATTAAAGAGGATATACAGGTTACATTTAATAAGCAAGTTGAGCAATTAGAAAAGATATCTGGAATGACTAGTATCGAAGCTAAAGATTTACTTATTGAAAAGATTGAACTCGAAGCAAAAAGAGATGCGGCTGTTATGGTTCGTGAGATAGAATCTCAAGCGAAACTTGATGCTGATAAGAAAACAAGAGTAATACTTGCTAATTCAATTCAAAAATGTGCTGCTGATCATGTTGCAGAATATACTGTTTCGGTTGTTCCATTACCGAATGATGAAATGAAAGGAAGGATTATTGGTAGAGAAGGAAGAAATATTAGAGCTTTAGAAACAGCAACTGGTATTGATCTTATCATCGATGATACTCCTGAGGCAGTAATCTTATCTGGTTTTGATCCAATTCGTCGTGAAGTTGCAAGGTTAGCTTTGGAAAGATTGATTGTTGATGGAAGGATTCACCCAGCAAGAATTGAAGAAATGGTTAACAAAGCTGAAAAGGATGTACAAACTCAGATTCGTGAAGCTGGAGAGCAAGCGATGTTTGACGTTGGTGTACATAATCTTCATCATGAGATAGTTAAACTTCTTGGAAGATTGAAGTTTAGAACTAGTTATGGACAAAATGTATTGAAACACTCAATCGAAGTTGCGCACTTATGTGCTATTATGGCTGCTGAGATTGGTGCAGATATTAAGATCGCAAAAAGAGCTGGTTTGCTGCATGATATCGGTAAAGCTGCTGACCACGAGATTGAAGGACCACATATTCAAATCGGTGCTGATTTAGCTAAAAAATATCGTGAAAAAGATAATATTATTCACGCTATTATGGCTCATCACGGTGATGTTGAAGCAAATACTGTTGAAGCTGTATTGGTACAAGCTGCTGATGCTATTTCTGCTGCTAGACCTGGTGCAAGACGTGAAACGCTTGAAAACTATGTTAAACGTCTAGAAGCTTTAGAAGAAATCGCTAACTCATTTAGTGGAGTTGAAAAGACATTTGCAATTCAAGCTGGTAGAGAAGTAAGAATCATCGTTAAACCAGATGATATTGATGATGCTGGAACTCACTTGATGGCAAAAGATATTGTAAAAAGAATTGAAAAGGATTTGGATTATCCTGGACAGATTAAAGTTAATGTTATTAGAGAGACTAGATCTGTACAATTTGCAAAATAAAATCGTAAAATGATATTGATAAAACGGGTGTTTTTTGACATCCGTTTTATATGTTTTTCGACGTGGAGAAATAATATTGGATAGTTATAAATATTTATCGAAAGTCTATGATAGGTTTATGGAAGACATATCATATGAAAGCTGGGCAAAGTATCTATGTTTGTTTTTTAATCGAGCTGACAAACCTAATGTTATAGAGGTCGGATGTGGAACTGGTAGCTTGACAATTGAGTTGAAAAAAATGGGATTTGATATTACTGGAATAGATATCTCATATGATATGCTAGAAATTGCACAAGAAAAATCAAGAAAATCTGGATTAAAGATACCGTTTATATGTCAAGATGCTTTGGATATTGAGGTTCATAGGAAAGCAGATGTGCTGATCGCTGCATGTGATGTCGTAAATTATATTAATAAAAGTAATATTGACGAGTTTTTGTTGAATATAAATTCTATAATGAACGATGATGGAGTTTTTCTTTTCGACATTAGTAGTGAATATAAAATTTCGAAAATTATTGGCAACAATACTTTTTTTGAAGACGATGATGATTGTACTTATATTTGGAGTAACGAGCTTGCCAATGACCATGTTAAAATGGATATAACAATGTTCTTTAGAGATGGTAAGGTTTTTAGAAAAGCTAATGAAGCTCATGAGCAATATATTTATAAAGCTAGTGATTTGAAGAATCTGTTAATTAAGTATGGTTTTAGTGTTGAAGTTTATGATTTTTTAAGCTTAAATGAAGTTCAAGATGAATCTAATAGGATTCAATTTGTATGTAAGAAACAAAAGGATGTATATTAATACGAGGTAATGTTATGTTGGATTATGAAAAAGAATTTCAAGTATTTTTAAATGACTGGATGAAGAAATCTGGAGTAGTTGATGTATCTGAAATAGATGATAAAGTTCCAGATTTATATGAGGAATGGTTAAATACGCCATCTGAAGCTTTTTTATCAATAAGACCTATCGACTTTTTTAAACCAATTACTGATCCGATTAAGCTTATAGATGTACTAGGCAAGTATATTTTTTCTGATATCCAAGTTCCAGGACCATTACTGAATGAGATTGCTAATCATAGCGATGAAATATATCCGCTTTTAGTTGTTTCGATAAAGAACCATAAAACAAATGATATTGATATGGATGATTATATAAGCTATTGCGTTGAGCTTATAAGTGAGATGGATAAAGCTCACCCAACCGATGATTATCTTAGAATTATTGCACAGGCACAAAAAAGCACAGATTTGATAGAGTCCATGGTCGAGATATTAAGGGCAGAAATTGCCAATGAAGACTTGAATGCAAAAATCAAGAGAGTGTATGATGTGACATCTCATGAGTTTGCAAAAGACTGTTTATTGGATTTATTATCAGAGCTAGTATTTGATAGAGAAGTTTATGATATTGTACTGGATTGTTTTTTAGTTGAGCCTACAAAGTCATGGTTGTATGCACATATGTTAGCAAAAATAGGAATTGGTGAATGTACTGAATATTTAATCGAGAGGTTAAAAGAGCCATATATCGATTATTTTAATTATACGCAAGTTAAAGAAGCACTAGAGGAGCTTGGTGGTGTTTGTGAAATTGACAGAAGATTTGATGATGACACGGACTTTGATCGTATGAGCACAATAGAACAAGAAGATATACAAGATACAGATGATGAGGAATATGATGAGTAATATAACTTATAAGGATATTAGAGAGAATAAAGATATATCTACTCTTATTAATAAAGCAAATCAATGTTTAGAAGCGATTGGCTATACCGATCATGGACCTAGACATGTGGGTTATGTTAGCCGTATTGCAGGTTCGATTTTGGAAAAACTGGGTCATAATGAGCGAAGATGTGAACTGGCAAAAATTGCTGGCTGGGTGCACGATGTAGGGAATATGATAAATAGAAAACATCATGGATTGACTGCTGCAAATATTCTTTTCCCATTGCTTGTAAATGCTGGGTTGGATATTGAAGAAGTATGTGATATCTGTGCTGCTGTTGGCAATCATGAAGAAGAGACAGGAAAAACAGTAAGTGATATATCAGCAGCCTTGATTATTGCTGATAAAGTTGATGCCCATAAAGCAAGGGTTAGGCTAAAAAAATACAATATTGACGATATTCATGATAGGGTTAATTATTCAATAAAGAATACTGAGATGAATATCAATAAGGAAGAAAACGAAATAGCATTTGAATATACGATGGATGAAACGTCGTCCATTACGGAATTTTTGGAAATATACTTAAAAAGAGTACGCATGTGTGAGCAAGCAGCTAGTTTTTTAGGCTGTACTTTTTCACTAAGCTTTAATGGTATAAGAATAAATATGTAAGGTGTAAGTTTAAAACTTACTACAAAATGCATATAATCAGTTGAGCTAATAAAGTTACATGGGAATTTTTGACTAAGTGAAACGAAGGGAATAGTAATAAATATGAAATTTAGAATTTTAGCAACTTGTTCATTTGGATTGGAAGCGATTGTAAAAAAAGAGGCACAACAACTGGGATTTGAAAATATTGAAGTTTTTGATGCGAGGGTATATTTTGATGGCGATGATGCTGATTTAGCAAGAGCAAACTTATGGCTTAGATGTGCTGATAGAGTATATGTTGTTGTAGATGAGTTTATGGCAGAAACATTTGAAGAACTATTCCAAGGTATTAAGAAGATAGAGTGGACAAACTATATTGGAAAAAATTCAGCTTTTCCTGTAACTGGTGATGCAGTTCAGTCAAAGCTTTATAGTGTTAGAGATGTTCAAAAAATAACTAAAAAAGCTATTGTAGAAAAATTAACTTCGAAATTTGGAATCTCATATTTTGATGAAGATGAAGATCCAGTGTTAGTATATATTGCGATTTTGCGTGATAAAGTATCTGTACTTATCAATGCTAGTGGTCCTGGGTTAAATCGTAGAGGTTATAGAAGAATCAACGCAATTGCGCCTATTAGAGAAACATTGGCAGCAGGACTTTTGAAAATTGCACAATATTCAGACCAACCAATTTATGATGCGATGTGCGGGTCTGGAACAATAGCAATTGAAGCTGCAATGATGAGGAAAAAAATTGCACCTGGAATACAGCGAAGATTTGCGTTTGAAAAATACGATTTTGTTGATTATAGCGTGCTAGAAAAAGAACGTAATGATGCAAAAGATCAGGTTATAAAGGGTAAAGTTGATGTGTTTGCTTCTGATGTTGATTCTGATGCTATTGATCTTGCAAAAGTTCATGCAAAAACTGCTGGTGTGTATGATCATATAAACATTCAAAAAGCGGATATCAAACAGGTATTAACTCAAGATATTTATGGGATATTGGTTACAAATCCTCCATATGCAGAGAGAATGGGCGAGAAGAAAGAAGTTGAAAGGCTTTATCGTAAATTAGGTAATCTTACAATTAATAATGACTATTTAAAAGCCTTTATTATTACTGCTGATATGGGCTTTGAAAAATATTATGGTAAAAAAGCTGACAAGAAAAGAAAGCTTTACAATGGAAGTATAAAATGTAACTATTATCAGTATTTTAGAGGGAAGAAATTTAAAAAATAGTAGATTAGATTATTAATCTTAACTTATTATTCGAATATATGATAGATAGTATTAACAATTATTAAACTTATTAGGTTTAACCATCCATAGCCTTTGTTGGGGTATGTACAAAAAACCAATTAGCTGATATACTGTGTTCTATATGTGGACAATTTCTTTGTTCGTTCAATTTTAAGGAAGTGGCGTTTTGAAAAAATATTTTATAACTTGTATTATATTAGTGCTTGTATTGACTTTTACATATAATTTTACTGTTTTTGCTGAAAATGAGACAGAAGAAGAACAAGAACCTTTAACTGAGGAAGAGTTAATAGACCAAAAACCGATTTTTAATGAATCGAATATGAAAGCTGAAAGTGTTATGCTTGTTGATGCAAGAACTGGATTGCTTTTGTATGGAAATGTTCCTGATGAAACGATTTTTCCTGCGAGTACAACAAAAATAATGACATGTCTTATTGCTCTTGAAGAAACTGAAATGTCAGATATAGTCACATGTGGTGACGAAGTAAATTTTTCTTCTGAATATAGTGCAATGGGTTTGGTTACTGGCGAGGTAATAACTGTAAGAGATTTGATTTATGGTTTGATGTTGATTTCGGGTAATGATGCAGCAACAGCTCTTGCTGAATATATAGGTGGTTCTGAAACTGAATTTGCTAAGCTTATGAATGCTAAAGCGCAAGAAATTGGGATGAGTAATACCAATTTTAAAAATCCATATGGTGGTCATGATGATAACCATTTTACTACTGCTTCAGATATGGCTAAGTTAGCTATTACTGCATATAACAATCCAGACTTTATGGAGATTGTTGGAACAACAGTATATAAACCAGAAGATACTAATATGGGCTCGGATAAAAAACTGCTTGCTAATACGAATAGACTTATACGTAGTGATGTTGCTAGTTTTAAAAAATGGTACAATGAATATGCGACAGGAATGAAGACTGGATTTACATCTCAAGCGGGTAATTGTCTTATTGCATCAACATCAATGGATAATCGAGATTTAATAGCGCTGATTTTTGGACATGAAAATAAGGATGCAAGGTTTAGTTTGGCAAATGAGCTTTTCACTTTTGGTTATGATAATTTTAGTCAAGTGGACTTATCAAATGTTTTGGCAGATTCGGTTGTAAGAGAACCGATTTCTAATGCAAAAGCAACTGATCCAAATGGCGGGTATATGGAATTTATACCTAATATACCTGAAAACACATACTTTAGTGAATCGAATAATTTCATAACAGCTTTAAAAGCTAATTTTGATGATATTAATCCAATGGTTGATTTGGATGCAGATCTTAGAGCTCCAATTATTAAAGGTGAAGTCTATGGAAAAGTTATTTATGAGTATAGGGGAAAGATTTTAACGAGATGTGAGCTTGTTGCAGCATATGATATGCTTGATTACTCTACTGATTACCTAACATTTGAAGAGGATCCAGAAATTCAAATTGAGCCACCAAAGGATGTTAACTCAGAAAGTGCACCTGAGTGGTGGTGGATGATATTCCCAGGATTATTGATATCGTTTATTTTATTCAAGGTTGCAACTTATAATAGACGTAAGTATAAGAAAAGACAGAAGTATACCAATTACAACTAAGCGATAACGTAAACTGGTATATGCGAATGATAAAATTATTAAAACATCGCACAAGCGGTGTTTTTTAGAGGGAATACATGTGATTGAAAAAAACAAGGGTTATATTGTAAATAGTGTTGAAGCTAACAGTATTGCTGAGCAAATAGGGATTGAAAAGGGTGCAAGGGTTATCGGGTTTAATCGTGAACCGTTTATCGATATCATTGACTATGTTTTTTTTAGCTCTAAAGAAAAATTTACTTTAAGCTATATAGACTTAGATGGTGATGTGAATAGAGTCAAAATTAAAAAGTTTGAAGATGAGCCTTTGGGTATAGATTTTGAAGATGATTTATTAGGTGATTGTAGATCATGTAAGAATAAATGCATATTCTGTTTTGTCGATCAATTACCGAAGGGGTTGAGGAAATCTTTATATCATAAGGATGAGGACTGGAGATATTCGTTTATTTATGGGAATTATGTTACCCTAGCAAATATCAGTGATGAAGATGTAAAAAGAATTGTTAAAAGAAAGATATCTAACTTGTTTATTTCTGTACATGCTATTGATCATGATGTTCGATCTTTACTTCTAGGGAATAAAAAAGCGAAAAATATAAAGAAAATATTAAGAACTTTTGCTAAAAGTGGCGTTAAAATGCAAACACAAATTGTGCTTTGTAAAGGAATTAATGATGGCTTACAATTAAAGAAAACATTTGATTTCTTATATAAACTTTATCCGTATGTTGAATCAATATCTGTTATACCAGCTGGTCTAACGGAGTGCAGAAATCGGTTATATAAAATTGAGGATTTTAGTGCAAAAGAAGCTTCAATAATAATCGACGATGTTGAAAGTTGGCAAAAGCAATGTAAGCTCAAGGTTGGTTCTGGGGTCATTTATGCATCTGATGAGATGTATATAAAGGCCAAAAGACAGATTCCTGATTATGAAAGCTATGATGGATTCCCACAGATTGAAAACGGTGTTGGGATGGTTAGAAAGTTTGAAAGGGAACTGCTTGATAGCATAGATGAATTTAACAGTAAACGTTTAAAATATAAAAGAGTTTCAATAGTAACTGGTTATGCTTTTTATAAATATTTAAATGAATATTGTAAAATGATTTGTGAAAAATATGATGTTGATATAAAATGCTATCAATCAGAAAATGAGTTCTTTGGTGGCAAAATAGATATTACTGGACTACTAACTAGCACGGAAATAATTAAAACATTGAGTTCGAAGGATATTGGTGATGTAATATTTTTATCATCGACGATGATTAAAGAAAATAAAGATGTTTTTTTGGATAATATAAGTATAGAAAAGGTAGAAGAAAATCTGGGATGCGATATAGTTATCGTTCCCAATAATGGATATGATTTTATAAAAAGTTTTTTTGTAAACGATGAGGAGTAAATTGAAATGACAAAACCAAAACCGCTTGTTGCGATTGTAGGTAGACCAAACGTGGGGAAATCAACGTTTTTTAACAGATTAGTAGGAAGACGTATATCAATAGTAGAGGATACGCCAGGAGTAACAAGGGACAGGATATATTCAGATGCAGAATGGTTATCTTATGGATTTACTGTTGTTGATACTGGAGGAATAGATCCTAATAGTGAAGATACAATAGTGAATCAGATGAAGCTTCAAGCAGAGATTGCAATTGAATCTGCTGATGTTATTTTGTTTTTTGTTGATATTAGAGATGGTGTTATGCCTGCTGATATGGAAGTTGCACAGATGATGAGAAGTTCGAAAAAGCCTATCATTGTTGTAGCAAATAAATCTGATAATATTGAATTTGATCAGCACGTATATTCATTCTACGAGCTTGGATTTGAACATATATTTTCGATTTCTGCGTTGCAGGGATTGGGAATCGGAGATCTTCTAGATTGTGTTGTTGATTATTTTGAAAAGGATGCGGCGTTAATAACTGAAGATAATAGGTTTAAAATAGCTGTTGTAGGAAAGCCGAATGCTGGTAAATCATCTTTGGTTAATAAGATATTAGGCGAAAATAGAACTATTGTGAGTGACATTCCTGGAACAACTAGAGATGCTATTGATAGTGAGTTTGAGCTTAATGGTGAAAAAGCACTGATTATTGATACTGCTGGAATCAGAAGAAAAGCAAAAGTTGCAGGTAAGACAATTGAAAGATATAGTGTTATTAGGGCTTTTACTGCTGTTAGGCGTGCTGATGTTACTATAATCATAGTCGATGCTGATGAAGGCCTTACAGATCAAGATATTAAAATAGCAGGTTATGTACATGATGAGGGTAAACCATGTGTTGTTGTAATCAATAAGTGGGATTTGGTTAAAAAAGATAATCACACTATGAATGAATACAAAAAAGGCATACGAAATGTACTTCAATTTATGCCATATGTATCGATAGAGTTTATTTCTGCATTAACAGGTCAAAGAGTTGAAAAGATGCTGAATGTTGCAAAGAAAGCCTTTGATAATTCTAATAGAAGAATTACAACAGGATTGCTTAATGATTGTATAAATGAAGCGATTACCGTTGTTGAGCCGCCATCTAAAAATGGTAGAAGGCTGAAAGTCTTTTATGCAACTCAAGTTTCTGTTCATCCACCGAGTTTTGTATTGTTTGTTAATAATCCAGAACTGATGCATTTTTCATATGAGAGATATTTGGAAAATTATTTACGAAAAACATTTGACTTTACAGGCACACCGATAAGGCTTATGAAGAGAGATAGAAAAGAAGATAGTAAAAAGTAGGAGGATATTATGGATATTATGGATTATTTGATGTATGCATTAGCTGGAGTTGTTGCTTATTTTATGGGCGGTTTTTCTATTGCTAACATTATTAGTAGGAAAGTTATTGGTAAAAATATAGACGAAGTTGGAAGTGGAAATAAAGGTGCTTCTAACATGATAAGAAATTGTGGATGGCCAGCAGGCTTTGCTACTTTATTCTTTGATGCAGCTAAAGCAGCTTTGGCAGTGTATATTGGTGGACTTATTACTGGTGACAGAACTGGACAGTATGTTGCTGCTGTATTAGTTATTTCGGGTCATATATGGCCACTTATTTATGGTTTTAAAGGTGGTAAGGGTGCTGCTTCAACATTGGGTGCTATGGGATTTTTATTACCATTTGATGTAATGATAATCGTCGTAGTATTAGTTGTAATGACATTATTGTTTAAAACTATGTCACTTACTTCGTTTTCTGGATTGACATTAATGGTTGTATTTGCATTTTTTCATCATAAAGGTGATGTTGGGCTGCAAATTACAGCATGTATAATATTTGCTATTACTATCTTTTGTCATAGGCAGAACATAGTAAGGTTGATTAAAGGACAAGAGGCAAAAGTTGAGATAAAAACTAAGAGTGATAAGGAAGAAGAGTAAAAACGTAAGCTCTTAATATAAAAAGAAATTAGACAATAAAAAATCCCCTTTACTAGTTTAAAGTAGAGGGGATTGCTTTTTGTGTGTTTATTCTTCTATGAAAGA
>JMSV01000042.1_pt1 | contig 30980 bp, 25 predicted proteins | sample 179021 | NCBI WGS metagenome assembly JMSV01 (sample SAMN02769581, study PRJNA246767) | bioreactor metagenome | isolation source: Culture-2 Bioreactor Bmz derived from microbial biomass from the upper 2 cm... | place: Germany: Bremen | collected day 87 after inoculation | reverse complement strand
ATTGGATAATAACAATATTAAAAGGTCTAATAGTGTGATATAATTTTAAGTATATATTGAGGTGGTAAAAAAAATGTTGCTTAAAACTGTTGATAATACTCTTTTGGTGTTAGAGCTACTTAGTGAAAATGCTATGACCCAAAAAGAGGTTGAGAGTAGAACTGGATTTGATAGAAGTGCTGTAAGAAGAATACTATTTAGCTTACAAAGTAGAAACTATATTGAAAAAGATGAGCTAGGATATTTTCATGTTGGACTTAAAGTTGTGGAAATAGCTAGTATAAAATTAAACCAGATGGAGCTTAAAACAGAAGCTGTTCCTATACTTAGAAAGCTTAGTAAATCGCTTAATCAAGTTTGCCATATGGGTGTTTTGAAAGATGATGAAGTTGTATATATAGAAAAAATTGAACCATTAAACTCTATACGTATGTTTTCATCCATAGGTAAGAGGATGCCAGTATACTGTACAGGTATGGGTAAATCGTTATTGATCGATAAATCAGATGATTATATAACCGATATATTCGATAGAAATAAAAAGGCGATAACCTCAAAGACGATTGAAGACAGTAAAGTGTTTTTGGATGAAGTGAAAAGAGCACGAGAAAAAGAATATTCTGTTGATAATGAGGAAAATGAAAACGGTATTTTCTGCATTGCAAGTCCTATATATGATTATCGGGGCAATGTGATAGCGGCGATTAGTTCCTCAGGAAAGTTTGAAGATTACTTAACTGATGAGCAAATAATCGGTCAAGTTAGGAATGCAGCTCGACAAATATCTGAAAAATTGGGTTATTTGAAAAAAAGTCATTGATATATGGCTTTTTTTATTTGACAAATAAAACGCCAAACATTATAATGAGTGTATAATGACAAAGGTGGTCGTATAATGACCGTAAATAAATGAGGTGTGCTATGAATGAAGTAAGTAAAAAAGTTGGATTGATGGGTCTTGTTCCTGTTGTGGTTTTTGATAGAATTGAAGATGCTGTTCCAACAGCAAAAGCTATGATAAAAGGTGGACTTCCAATAATGGAAATCACACTTAGAACTGAGCATGGAATTCCTGCTATTAAAAAAATCAATGATGAATGTCCGGAGATTTTATTGGGTGCTGGAACTGTTTTGAATTTGGATCAAGCTAAGGCTGCTGTTGAAGCTGGTGCAAAGTTCATCGTAAGCCCTGGCTTTAATGATGAGATTGTATCATGGTGTTTGGAAAATGGAATTATGATAACTCCAGGATGTGTAACTCCTACTGAAATTGAACATGCACTTTCAATGGGTGTTGATATTTTAAAATTCTTCCCTGCTAATGTATATGGTGGAATAAACGGATGTAAAGCATTATATGGTCCTTACAGAATGGTTAAGTTTGTGCCTACTGGTGGAGTTTCACTTAAAAATCTATCGGATTTTGCTGATAAAGAGTATATTCATGCAATCGGTGGTGGATGGTTGTGTAGTGGAGCTGATATGAAAGCTGGAAACTATGATAATATCGCTAAGACAATAAAAGATTCTATCGATGTATTGCTTGGATTCGAAGTTGCTCATGTTGGTGTTAATACTGCTGATGATGGCAAAGCGTTGGCTGTTGCAAAAGAGTTGGATGGAATTTTTGGATTAGGCGTAAAAGAAGGGAATTCTTCAAACTTTGTAGGATGTGGCTTTGAAATTATGAAAGGTCAAGGAATTGGCGAAAATGGTCATGTTGCTGTAAAAACAAACAATATTGATAGAGCTATTTACTACTTAAATGATAGAGGTTATGAGGTTGATGAATCAACTTTAAAGACTAATAACGGAAAAAAAGTAGCTATTTACTTGAAAAATACAGTAGGTGGTTTTGGAATTCATCTATTACAAAAATAGAAGAGAACTTTAATTATAAACTTAAAAAAGCGCAGTAGGTGTTGGATTTTATTCAATCCCCTATTTGCGCTTTTGTTTTTTTAGTTTTATCCAGTATAATGTGATGCTATTTATATGTTCCTCTAACACCCCAATGAGAATGTTCGACTATATTTAAGTAGATATTTGAAACAGGCATATCGAGTATCGATGATAATAAATGATTTGTTTCTTCAACAAACAGTTTATTGTGTTCAAAATGCGCAGATTTATATGCGCAAACATCGACAAAAGCTATTTTTTCCATTTCTTTGCCTCGAAAGTATAGATCGCAACCATCGGTTACTTGAACCATTAGCCCCTCTTGCGTTTTGCCTGGGATAAGTTGGATTGCCTTTCCTAAACCCTTCATGATAGCAAGCTTTGTATCTTTTGATATTGATTGTTTTAGATTAACGTTTATATATGGCATTTTAGTAGTCCCCTCTTTTCTTATTGATTTATCATATTTAAATAGTATCATCATAATAAAAAAATGTAAATATTGATGCTTGGATAAAATACTTTTGTACACTATTTGTGGTTGATAGATTTCGCGATTATTTAGTTTTGAACTTCAAATATTAAAATTATAAAAATGACATTGACAATATGTATGATTAATAATATCATAAGATGTAATGTCATAACATTAAACAGGAGAATAATAAATGTCGTTTGAAAATAAGAGTATTGATAAAAATACTCCTATACCTATGTATTTTCAGTTGAAAAATATCATATTAGATGAAATTAAAGATGGACACCTTCAAGCTGGTGATATGTTGCCTACTGAAATTGAACTGGGTAATATTTTTAACCTTAGCAGAACAACAACACGCCAAGCTATTATTGAGCTTGTATCAGAAGGTTATTTATATCGCATTAAAGGAAAAGGAACTTTTGTTGCTAAACCCAAGCTAGTTCAAGATTTTATGCGAAAGATTGAATCATATGATGCTCAAATGAAGCGGCTAAACATGACGCCTAAGACAGATGTTATTATTAAACAGACTGAGCAAGCATCTAAAGAGGTTGCAGATAGTTTAAATATTAAAAAAGGCGATAAAGTAGTACACTTAAAGCGTCTAAGATATGCAAATGAAGAGCCAATAGTTGTTCTCGATACATATCTTATAATGGAATGTAAGAGTATTTTAGACTTTGACATGAGAAAAAGAGGCATGTATGATTATTTATCGAATAATCTAAAAACCAAAATAAGTAGAATTGTAAGACAGTTTGAAGCAGTTGCAGCAACTTCTGATGTGAGTGAATATTTGCAGATTGACAAAGGTCATCCTGTTCAACTTGTAACGACAGTTGGTTTTAATATTGATGGTAAAGCGATTGAATTTTCTATTGCAAATTATCGTGGGGATAAAAATAAGTTTATAGTAGAGTTGCAATCATAAAAAAATATAGCGTAAAACAATAATTGATATTGACAAAGGTATCAATTTGTTTTATATTATATATGTAATGACATAGTGACATCACTACTATACGATTTAATATAAGGGTGGCTGATTTGAAAACGATAAGGACAGTAGTTGCTGATATAAAACCGAATGAATTGGGATGGTGTCAATGTCATGAGCATATCTTTTTAAAGGAAGGTCCATCTAAAAAGATCAATGATGCGTTATGTATGGACGATTATGAAAAATCAAAATTGGAAGTTTTCTCCTATAAAGAGGCTGGCGGCAATAGTTTTGTTGACTGTCAGCCTGGATATTTTGGTCGTATGGCTAAAAGTCTTATAAACGTAAGCAAAGAAACGGGAGTTAATATAATATCGACTACGGGATTTCACAAACTGGAATTCTGTGAGGACTTGGAGCAATTGAAGCGAGTTAGCGTTCAACGCCTTATATACTATTTTACTGGCGAGATAAACGTTGGAATGGTTGAGGGTTGCAAGCGATTGGATGGAAAAGCAGGATTGTTAAAATGTGCCATGATTTGTGGAGATGATTGGAACTGCGGTGTGTATGCAAAGCTATTTGATGCTGTTGCATATAGTGCCACTGAAACAAATGCTCCGATTATTGTGCACCTTGACAGTGATGCTGATGTGCTTAGCCTTATAAGATATTTTGAAAAGCATGGAGTTAAAGCACAAAAGCTGATACTCTGCCACTTGGATAGAGCTAAATATGATTTTTCATATCATAAGGAAGTGGCGAGTACTGGTGCATATTTGGAATATGACACGATAAATAGACTTAAATATCACAGCAATGAAAAAGAGATTGAGCTGATATCACATATGATTGATGCTGGTTATGAGAATCAGTTATTGCTAGGGATGGACACAACAAATCAAAGATTAAAGGCATATGGGGCGGACTTTGGGATGGATTTTATCCTTGCAGATTTTGCTGACCAGATGCTTAAAAGCGGGATTAGTAAGCAAGCGTTAAACAAAATTATGAAAACAAATGCTGCAAAAGCATTAGAATATTAATTACAAACCTAAGGAGATATAAAATGAATTTAGTAAAAGCAACAGTGCCAACAATGTATTTTATTGGAGTTACAACAACAAAGTCTAGTATCATGAAGGTTTTTCCAGAATGGGCAAAATCACTTGGTATTGATGCTGTTATGAAAGGGATTGATATTGAAATCCACGCTGAGCCTGAAGTATATCGCGAAGTTGTTGAGTTTATCAAAAACGATGAGCTTTCAATGGGAGCACTTGTTACAACACACAAGATTGATTTATTTGATGCGGCAAAAGATTTATTTGAATATATGGATCCATTAGCTACAAAATTTGGTGAGTTATCATCAATTTCTAAATTGGATGGAAAATTATGCGGTCATGCAAAAGACCCTATCACAAGCGGATTGGCATTAGAGGACTTTGTGCCTGCTGATTATTTTAAAAACAACAATACTGACGTATTTATCATGGGTGCTGGCGGATCAGCGATTTCTATGGGATATCACCTAATGCAAGAAAAGTATAAGGGTAACTATCCAGCGAAAATCGTTATAGCTAATAGATCTCAACCAAGACTTACTGAGATTGAAGAGATTTATAAGACTTTGGATCCAGGCGGCATTGAGTTTGAATATTGTCTAACTCCACAGCCAGGACAAAACGATGAAGTGCTAGCAAGAATGAAGCCGGGTTCGGTTATTATCAATGCGACTGGTCTTGGAAAAGATAGACCTGGTAGCCCACTTACTGACGATTGCGTTTTCCCACAAAAAGCATTGGTTTGGGAGATCAACTACCGTGGTGATTTAAGATTTATGCATCAAGGTATTGAGCAAAAAGATGCTAAGAGCTTACACATCGAAGACGGTTGGAGATACTTTATATATGGCTGGACATCAGTTATTTCGGAAGTTTTCCACATTCCTATTGTAGGCGATGTGCTTGATAAGTGTGATGAGATTGCAAGTAACTTTAGATAAACATATTGGATATAATTAAGGAGAGTAAATATTATGAGTGGTAATTCAAATAGTGGTAAATTTGATTGGGTAAAAGGCTTCACATTGGGATTTGATAAAGAGTCTGGTCATTCAAAAGGTGCCGATAGCACAAAGAGAATGTTATCAGCGATGAAAGGTATGTTTGCTGATGATAAAGCTTTTGACAAGATTGTTGAAAGTGATGACCCATTAGTATATGAGTTTTATGAGCTTGGAGCACCAGAAAAAGAGGGTGACTTGGCATATGGAACTTCTATCACATATCCTGGTAAAGTTGGCGATGAGTATTTTATGACAAAGGGTCATTTTCATACAATTCTAGAAACAGCAGAAGTATATTACTGCTTATCTGGTAATGGTTATATGCTTATGGAAAATCCTGAAGGGGATTGGAGTGCGCAGGAGTTATCAGCTGGTCAATCAGTGTATGTTCCAGCAAGGTATGCACACAGAAGTATCAATATTGGGTCTACACCGTTTGTGACTTTCTTCTGTTTCAGAGGTGATGCTGGACATGATTATGGAACAATTGAGACTAAAGGATATCGTAAGCTTATCGTAGAAAAAGACGGAAAGCCAGTAATAATCGACAACCCAAAATGGAAATAGGGCAACAAGTTGCCTTTTTGTACGCTTAATCTATGCCAAGTGAAAGCTATGTAATTTAGTTGAATCTTTAGTTTTTAGTTTGTGTGCTCGTCATAGATATAGCATGGTTGATAAATTAGTATATAAATTATTGTGCTAACAAGTTAGTACATAAGGAGATAAAATGAAGATATTAGTTACTCCAACATCTTATAAGAAACCTCAAAATGATGAGGCAAGGATGATGTTGGAAAAATTTGCAGATGAGATAGTATATAATCCATATGGAAGACCGCTTGAGCCAAATGAAGTTAACGAGCTTCTTGATGGTTGTGATGGATTTATTGCTGGACTTGATTATATAACTGCTGAATCGCTTGAAGGAATCGATGGATTAAAGATGATTTCAAGATATGGTGCTGGGGTTGATAGAGTTGATATTAAGACTACTAAAGCTAAGGGTATTGTTGTTACAAACACGCCTGGAACAAACGCTGTTGCTGTTTGTGAGCTAGCATTTGGATTGATGTTAAGCTTAGCAAGAGCGATTCCTAGACTAAACAGCGCTGTTGAAGAAGGGCAGTGGCCAAGAAACAATGGTGTTGAGCTGAATGGAAAAACACTTTCAATCTTCGGATTGGGTGCTATTGGTAAAAATTTAGCAGTGCGTGCTAAAGCTTTTGGTATGAAAGTTTGTGCTTATGACCCATTTATAAATAAAGCTTATGCAAAAGAGCAAGGGATAGAAGTTTGTAGTTTTGAAGATGCTTTAAAGATGGCTGATTTTGTGTCATTACACATGCCACTTATGGAAGCTACAAAACATTGCATCGATGAAAAAGCGATTGCATCCATGAAAGATGGCGCATATATCATAAACACAGCTCGAGGTGGGCTTATTGATGAGACAGCCGCACACAAGGCACTGCTATCTGGAAAACTTGCTGGTTTGGGTTTGGATGCATATGAGTGTGAGCCTGTAACAGATTCGCCGCTTGTAAGCATGGATAATGTAATATCAACACCGCATACTGGCGCGCATACTAATGAAGCAATAAGTGGAATGGGTATGATGGCAACAAAGAACTTGATAGATGTTTTATCAGAAAATGAATGTAAATACATAATTAAATAGATGTTATATAATATAATATTTGATTTTGATGGAACACTTTTTAGAACAGAAACAGTAGACATATCCGCCATAAATATGTCTCTTGAAAAATTCGGATGTAAGACCTTGGATGAAGAGGAAATTCTCTCGTATATAGGTTTGCCGATGAACAAAATATCTGAGAATTGTTTAAAATCAAAAGATAGAGAAACAATAGAAAAATTTAGTAAACAAGTTATAGAAAACGAGTTATTGCTCATTCCTCGTTTTTCTAAAATGTACCCTTTTGCTATATCCCTCCTTGATATATTAGTGCAAAAGGGTCATAAGCTTGCAATCTGTTCTAATGGAGGCAAGCGATATATTTTAAAACTTATTGATCATTTTGATATCGCCAAGTATTTTGAAACTATTAGGTATAAGCGTTATGGATTTTCTAAGCATAGAGCTGCAAAAATTGTCAATGCAGGATTTAAAAATGAGCGATCCACAATATTCGTTGGTGATAGAAAAGAAGATATGGATGTTGCTAAAGACAATGGGTTTATATCGATAGGTATGCGTCATGGGTTTGCAGCAAAAAATGAGCTTGATGGCGCTGATTATATTGCTAAGGATCTAAAAGAATTAAATGAGATTATTAATGATTTAGAGATATCATAGATACAAATTCACTAATAATATAAGAGTATAAAGTGCCCCTTGTTATGTAGGCTATACTAGCGAGGGGTTTTGCTATATGGTAAAGTATATTGATTGTGGTTAGGTTTGTAACAAAAAGATTTAACAAATGATGGGAAATGCATAATATATACACAAAAATCAGAATATGATATAATTGACGCAGGATTTTTAAAACATGTAGATAAAGACCTTGTTGGGGGTTATGTAACTAAACTGTTTGGAGGCTATTATGGTTTGTAACGAGTGTGGCAAAAAAGTGCGTAAAGGAACGGATTTTTGTAGTTTTTGTGGTACAGAAATTCAATGGACAGCAGAAAACAATGCTATGAGTGGTAATGTTAGCGGAGAAGAAGCACAAGTTGACGGTGAAAAAAAGAGCTTTAAGAAATTATTGTTGCCTATAATAAGTGTGGTTTTGGTGATTGCAATTGTTTTGATTCTAGTGATTTTTATTCCCAAAGCATCGAATACTGAGCAAGAATATGTGATATTTGAAAAAGAGGATGAAATAGTAATATACGAAAATAATAAAGAAATTATGACTATCGATTATGAGGGTGAATATACCTTGTTTATAGAGGATGGAAAGTTTGGGCTTATCGATCAAAGTGGTGAAAATAATGGTAGTGTTCTTTATGCTGGATATGTTGACAAGGATGCTGATGTTGAAGAGATAGCGCAAGGACAAACAGAATATGACTTTGCGAAATCGACATTTGCCTATATTGCACAAGATGATTACTCAACGCTTTATGTCGGTGATTTTGACGAAATAGATGATGCTGAAAAAATAGATGAAGATGTTAAAAATGTTATAGTTTCTGGCGATGGAAAAGCGGTATATTATACTAATTATGATAACGATGTCTATGTATATAAAAATGGTGACGAGGATAAGCTTGCTAAAGATGCACAGATTTCTATGGTGGGTAAAGATGGAAATCAAGTTATTTTGATTGAAGATATTGATGATGATGAGCAGAGTTTGGTTTGGTATAAGGGTGATGATGATTTTACACTCTCTAAAGATATTGATGACGTTGTATATTTAGATGAAGAGTCACTTTCTATGATTATGCTTGCCGATAATGATGATGAAGCAAGTACAATTTATTATGCTGATAAATATGGAAAAGATCCAGTTGAAATTATTGATGAAGTGGAATGGCTACTTATAGATACACAACTAAGTGAGCAAGGCGGAGATGCTGAGCACTTATTTTATTTGCAAGATGAAGATTGGTATACTCTAAAAATTGGAGATGTAGGCGAAGGCGAAAAGCTTGCGGATGCACAAGATATGAATATGGTTGCCTATGACAAAGAGCGAGGCTTATATTTATGGTATGAAGATACTGATGAGATTCAGTATTTCAATCTAAAAAAAGGTGAAGATGGTTCATTTGATTTGGAAGATGATCTTGTCATAGTTCAATACAAAGATGGTGAAATGCTTTATGAAAATGAAGATAATGAAGTTATCTATGTTGGAACAAAGGATGAGATTGAACTGTTCTCTGATATGAAATGGGAATTGATTGATGCAAATTATGTATTAGCTATTGATGGTGAGCAGGATGATAATGAAGCGTATGTTTATCATATGCACAAAGGTGAAGCGACAGAATTAGTTGAGAATATTGAAGACTATAAGCTTGTGGGTAATACTGTTTATGCTTTAGCTGATTATGATTTGGAAGACTATGAAGGAACTGTTTATCGAATGGAGCTTGGAGGCAAAGAGGCTGTTGAGGTGGATGATAAAGTTAGAAAAATTATGGTGCTTAAAACAAAATAGCAAACTGTAAATAATATTACATTATGAAAACAAAAAAGCGATAGCTGATTGTAAATATAGCTATCGCTTTTATAATATCAAAGTTTATTTAGTGCTATTTAAACTTTATCTTACTGCTAAAAATCTGTTCAAGTGCCCGTTCAAATGATGCACCCTTTTCATAATCATGTGTGACGAGTATTTTATCATTAGCTGTTTTTAATACAAATCTTCCTGGAATAGTTGTATTAAAATCTCCGCCTTTTACATCCTTTGGTCTGCTTTGATAGACAACATCTAAAGCGTCGTCATATGTAACCCACTTGTTTCTATTGTCTGCATTTAGTATTGCATCTGGTTGTTGCTTTGAAAATTGTTTACCGTACTCCTCTAATCCCTGTTGTATTAATGCTGGTCTTTTTAGTATGCCAATCTTATTGGCTTTTAACTCAGCAGTAATGCGTTTTGTTTCAGCCTTTATCAGCTTTGGCTCAACAACGCAAACAGCTAAACCTGTTGGATAAAAAATAACATAACATGGTATCTTCTTTAAAGCTTTAAAATTATATTCGCCTCTAAAATGGAATAGTGCACTCATAATATACTCTCCTTAGTGTGTTTGAAAATACAAATATCTGTGACATTATTACTGTTGTGATACATATTATACCACAATAAAATATTTAATTGATAGTTTTGACATTTTTAATAGGTGATTTTGCATATTTTTAACAAAATAATAGAGTGAATAAAAAAGTTGAAAAGATAAAAGGCATTGCAAAATATCCTTTTAACATAGTATTATTTTTATAAGTTTAAATATCTAAAATTAGCGGAGCAGAAGCGTTTGTTGATCTCCTTATGATCAATTCTGTACCAAATATTGCTTGTTGGTGTTGCTGTTTTGGTTTTTTGATAGAATGAATCAAAATTTCAACCGCTTTTGTTCCCATATCTATTATCGGTTGCTCAACTGTTGAAATCGAAGGATCATAGATTTTTGACAGTGCGATTCCGTCAAATCCAATAACTGCACAATCTTGTGGAACTCTATATCCATTGTTTATTAAATATTTTACGCATCCAATTGCTAAGGTGTCATTCGCTGCAACTATCGCAGTTGGTGGCGTGGCAAGGTGCATAAATCCTCTTGTAGCATAAAATCCAGTCTTATAACGGTATTTTCCCTCGGCTATATAATCTTTTTGAACTGGTATATTGGCATTGTTTAATGCCTTTTCATAACCACGAAACTTTTCCTTAGAAATCCTACTTTCCCAAATACCACTCACATAAGCGATGTTTTTATGTCCAACTTCAATAAGGTGGTTTGTTGCTTTGTGAATACCATCAAATAAATCCACCTCTACGGAATTAAATCTATCATTGCTGACGTTCCAACTCATTAGAGTGATTGGAATCACATTTTCAATTTCGACAATTTTTTGCATGATTTCATCTTCATCAACGAAAGCCATGATGATGCCATCAACGTTAAGCTGTGAGATGTTGTTTAAAAAACCATCGAGTATTTCTGTATTTTCTTCTGTTGTATATACAATTGGGGTATAACCTTTCGCACAACATGCAGCGCGAACAGCATTATAAACCTCACTATAATAGTCATTAGTAAGTTCAGGTATAATAAGTGCAATGTTTTTTGTTTGCCCAGTTCTCATACTTCTGGCTACGGCACTAGGTGTGTAGTTTAGTTCGTCAATAGCTTTTTGAATCAGCTTTTTATATTCATCTGTCATCTTGTCGGGATGATTAAGATATTTTGATACTGCACTTGGTGATACACCGGCAAGTGCCGCAACATCTTTCATAACGGCCATATTAATCTCTCCAAATATCGAATTACGCTCTTTATATATAATATAATATTGCGATAGTTATGTCAATATAACGTTGTAAAATAGCAAGGGATATAGTATATATCGATATATAACACATAATTTACCATGATAATATACATTATATTACAATGATTAAATAAATAATGTCAGTTTATAATTATGTATCGATATTTATTTGTGTTAAATGCTAAAAAAGTCTTGACAAAGGGCATAATTAAATATACTATATGTGTAAATCGATACACAGAAACAATATATTAAACTATATACGGTGATTAGCAGATTGATAAGGGCTATAAGCGAGTTAAAAGATTTAGCAGAAAAGATTCTGTTTATAAATAAAAATTTATTTACGATTTATATATATTTTCCCAAAATGGGGAACAAAATAAGGAGGAAATTTCAATATGAAAAAAATTATGATTGTTTTATTGGCTTTGGTTATGGTTATGTCATTCGTTGCATGTGGCTCACCTGCACCTGTTGCGGAACAAGCTGCACCAGCTAAAGAAGAGGCTGCACCTGCTAAAGAAGAAGCATCTCCTGCAGATGATACTAAAACTGTTGCTTATACAACAATGGGCTTTGACAGTCCTTACTGGGTAGAAGTTGCTAATGGTGTTGAAGATGCTGCTAAAGACTTAGGTTGGGAAGCTATTATTCACGATGCAAAAGGTGATGTTGCATCTCAAATCGCTGCAATGGAAAACTTTATTATTCAAGATGTTGATTTTATCATAGTATCAGCTTTAGATGCTGCTGCACTTGATCCATTAATTAAAAAAGCTATGGATGCAGGGATTGGTGTTATCGGACAATCCACAGTTAATGAATCTCAAATTTTAAGAGAAGGTCCTGATCAAGCTGACCTTGGTAATGCTGTTGGTAATGGTGCTGGAGCATGGGCAAAAGCAAACCTCGATGGTGAAATGATTAAAGGTGTTACATATTTCGTACAATGTGACCCACAAACAGTTATTCGTGAGCAAGCTATCAGAGATACATTTGAATCATACTATCCAAACATCACTTGGGTTAACGAAGTTGGAACAATAGACTCACTAACACTTGAAGATGGAATGAACAATATGGAAGGTTTAATTCAATCTGATCCTGATATCCAAGTTGTATTATCTTGTTGTGATGATGGTCTAGTTGGATCATACGAAGTTGCTAAATCTAACAACATGGATTTAAGTAAAATGATATTCGGTGGAATCAACGCTTTACCACAAGTTCTTGACATGATGAAAGAAGAAGGTACTGATGGAGCATACAGAGTTACTGTTGATTCAGATGCTTACATGTGTGGAAGACAATGTGTTGAAGAAATTGCTGTAAAGTGGCTTGATGGTGAAGAGTTAGAAGACGCTTACGGTGCGCCTGCAAAAGCTGTTACTCTAGAAAACCTTGATGGATACTTTGATGCTGATGGAAACTTGATTTCTGGTTCACAAGCATACAGATCAGAACACTACTAGAAATTAGATTAAATACATAAACAAATTTACTTGGAGCGTGCAGAGATGTATGCTCCAAATAAATATTAAAGGTGATAATATGGCTTCTGATATCGTATTAAAAATGAATAATATATGTAAATCCTTTCCGGGTGTTAAAGCATTGGATGATGTTAACATCGAACTTAAAAGTGGAGAGGTGCATGCAGTTGTCGGAGAGAACGGAGCGGGAAAATCTACGCTTATGAAGATTCTGACCGGTGTGCTTAAAGCAGATGAAGGGACTATCACTTACCTAGGTCAAGATTACTCTAACTTTGGAATAATGCAAGCTAAAGAGCTGGGCATTGGGATGATATATCAAGAACTGAATCTGATACAAAAACTTACAGTAGCAGAAAATGTTTTTATGGGTAATGAACCTAAAAAAGGTTTGTTTTTAGATAAACAGTATATGAACGATGAAGCAGGCAAAATAATTCAAAGCATGGGCGTTCATATTGAACCAAAAGCGTTGGTTGAAACTTTAACGGTAGCGTACCAGCAAGTGGTTGAAATTGCAAAGACCATTTCTCATAATATGAAGGTTTTGATTATGGATGAACCCACAGGTCCTCTTACAAACGACGAGGTAGAAATGCTTTTTAAGCTTGTAAATAACCTAAAGAGTAAAGGTGTTTCAATACTATACATATCTCATAGATTGGAAGAAATATTCGAGATATGCGATACCGTTACAGTTTTAAGAGACGGTCAGCACATTGAAACTCTGCCGACTAGTGAAGTTGATAAGAATGGACTTATTAAGTTGATGGTTGGAAGAGAGCTTAGTAATTTATGCCCACGTGTTGAAGCTACTACTGGTAAAATCGTTCTTGAAGGGAAAAACCTTTGTAACCACAAACTTAAAGATGTATCTATACAAGTTAGAAAAGGCGAGATACTTGGACTTGGTGGGCTTGTTGGTGCGGGTAGAACTGAAACGGTAAGAGCATTATTTGGTGCTGATAAACTTGACTCTGGGCAGATTATAGATGGTAATGGTAACAAACTGCACTTTAAAGAGCCTATTGATGCTATAAGAAAAGGGATTGTGCTTATTCCTGAGGACAGAAAACTTCAAGGTTTATTGCTTCATATGTCTGTTAAAGACAATATGATTTTTCCAAACATGGATCTTATGACGGACAAGGGATTTATGAGCAACAAGAAGATAAAAACAGCTGTTGATGATTTTGTTGAAAAATTGAGTGTTAAAACACCGACTAATGATCAGATAATAAACAACCTTTCTGGTGGAAATCAACAAAAAGTTGTTATAGCAAAATGGCTAATGCGACAAGCGGATATCTTGATTTTTGATGAACCAACAAGGGGTATTGATGTTGGTGCAAAGTATGAGATTTACTTGCTGCTTAATGAACTTAAAAAGCAAGGCAAAGCGATTATCATGGTTTCATCTGAGATGGAAGAGCTTGTTGGTATGTCGGATAGGTTGATCGTTATGTGTGAAGGAAAAGTTACTGGTGAACTTTCACGTGATGAGATTGAGCAAGAAAAGATTTTATGGCTTGCTTCTTTGACGGAAGAAGAAGGCGCGTAAGAGTATAGTAGCAAAAAGTATAAATAATAAAATGAGGAAAATAAAATGAAGATAAAAACGAAATTTAAATTTGATATTAAAGATTATGGAATATTGTTCTTCTTTATATTATTGTTTGCAGTGTTATCAATGACGGCAAATAACTTTGCTTCATCGGGTAATATATTGAACGTTTTAAGACAAGTGTCGGTAACAGGTATTGTTGCAGTTGGTGAAGCTATGGCTATCATTACATCTGGTATTGATTTATCAGTTGGTTCTGTTCTTTCCGCTTCTGGAGTGCTGACAGCATACCTTATGGTTGTTGTTGGAATGCCGCCACTACTTGCATGTTTGTGTGGAATAATGCTTGGTGTTGTAATTGGTATGATAAACGCACTATTTATTACAAAAGTTGGTATTCCACCATTGATTACAACTTTGGCTACAATGACAGGAACTCGTGGTATTTCATATATCATAACAAAAGGTGTTCCGATTTATGGATTCCCAAAAGGTTTTTCATTCATAGGTCAAGGGCATATATTTGGAGTGATTCCTGTTCCTGTTGTAATAATGCTATGTGTATTCGTTATTGGTTGGATAATCCTAAATAAACTTCCTATTGGAAGATATATATATGGTCTAGGTGGAAACGAAGAGGCTGTTAGGCTTTCTGGAATAAACACAAACAAGGTTAAATTCTTTGTTTATACTATGAGTGGTCTTCTAACTGGTTTTGCTGGAGTTATCTTCTTATCACGTGTTAATTCTGCGATGCCTTCGAGTGGAACAGGGTTTGAGATGGATGTTATCACAGCGGTTGTTCTTGGTGGTGTTAGTATCGCTGGTGGTACTGGAAAACTTAGAGGAGTTGTTATCGGTGTATTGATGGTTGGATTCTTATTGAATGGTCTAATTATTTTAAAGGTTCCTGAGTATTATCAATATATAGTAAGGTGCGTTGTTCTTCTATTGGCTGTTGGTATGGATAAGGTTTATGCGCTAGATTTTAAAAAAAATAGAAAAGTGGCTTAAATAGAATTTGACATAAAAATATATGCGAGAAATTTAGAGGTGTAAAGACATGAAAGTAAGCTGTTTGCCTGTAAGTCTGTTTAGTGATATTTGTAACAAGAAAATGTCACTAAAAGAGTGGGCGGGTTTTGCAAAAGAGTGTGATTTGGACGCAATAGATATAAGTATGATCTTTTTAGAAAATCACACTCCAGTATATTTGGATAGCGTTAACAAGGATATGGAGCAGGCAGGAGTTGCTATAAAAATGGCTACTACTTATCCAGATTTTACTCATCCAGATGAGATTCAAAGAGAAAGAGAGCTGGATTTTTTAGCTCGAGATATTGCAGTTTGTTCTAAGCTTAATATTCAATATTTAAGGGTGCTTGCTGGGCAAGCTCATCCTGAAACTTCGAGAGAAGATGGTATTAAGTGGGCGATTGAGTATCTTAAAAGAATAGCACCGATTGGTGAAAAGTATGGTGTTGAGCTTTTGTATGAAGATCATGCAAAGCCTGGTGCTTGGGATTATATCGATTTTTCACATCCAACAGATATTTTCTTAGAAATATGTGAAGGTATAAAAGATACAAGTCTTGGCATAAACTTTGATACTGGAAATATTGTAGCTTATGGGGATGACCCATTAGAAGTTTTAGAAAAAGTAATTGATAAAGTTGTAACGATTCATGTTTCAGATACATCAGAATTAGGTGTGTTTAACCCTGTTGCTATCGGAGCCGGAGCTGTTCCTAATAAAGAATTATTTAAAATGTTAAAACAGCATGGGTTTGACGGTTGGCTTTGTATTGAAGAAGCGAGCGGTAATGGAATTAAAGGTATAAAGCAAGCCGTTAGTTTTGTAAGAAAAGCATGGGATAGCGTATAATGCTAAACCCAGAGAGTGGTGGATTATATGGGTAGATTAGATGGTAAAGTTATAGTGATCTCTGGTGGTACAAAGGGACTTGGCAGAGGTTTAGCAATAGAAAGTGCAATGCAAGGTGCAAATGTTGTTATCGGCGGTAGAGATAAAAAAGCTGGGGATGAGATTTGTGCTGAAATAGAAAAAAAGGGTGGCAATAAAGCGATATTTGTGGCATGTGATGTTACTAATGTGGCTGATTGTGAGAATCTCATTGCGGCAGCAGTTAAGGAATTTGGAAAGATTTCTGGACTTGTTAACTATGCTGGGGTGCTTCCTGTTTGTGATTTGGTTGATACAAACGAAAAGGTATTTGATCAGGTATTTGATATAAATGTTAAGGGTGCATATTTTTGTACTCAATATGCTGTAAAGGCTATGCAAAAGTGTGGTGGTGGATCGATAATATTTATCGGTTCGATGCATGCTTATTGTGGAGATAAGGACAGAGCAGCATATGCTTGTTCAAAAGCTACATATCTTACATTGAATACTCATATTGCCAGACATTATTCAAAAGACAAGATTAGAAGTAATTTTGTATCTATGGGTTGGGTTGCAACTCCAGGTGAGCTTGCACTAAGACAGACACAAGGAAAAGATTTAGCTTGGCTAGAAGAAACTGCTGCACAAGCGATTCCGCTTGGAAGGTTGCTTACTAATGAAGATCATATACCAGGCATAGTTTATCTGTTGTCAGATGAAGCGGCTATGGTGACAAATTCTGAACTTCGTATAGATGGTGGTTTAATAAGTAGTTGACATAAATAAGGAGAATATTTACATGTTAAATTTTGAATGGAATTTACCTACACAAGTTGTTTTTGGAAAAGAGCAAGAAAAGGCTGTTGGAGTCAAGATTAAAGAATATGGTGGTAGTAAGGTTTTGCTTCATCATTATGGTGATGTTTTTTCTGAAAAGCTTATATCCGATATAAAAACTTCTATTGAAGAGGCTGGACTTTCTTGGGTAGAGCTTACTGGTGTAAAACCAAACCCTAGGGTGTCATTGGTTTATAAAGGTATAAAGATGTGCAAAGAGCAAGGCGTTGATTTTATTTTAGCAATTGGTGGTGGAAGTGCTATTGACTCATCAAAAGCTATTGGAATGGGTGCGTGTACCGAAAAGGATGTTTGGGATTTTTATCTATTAAAAGATTCACCAAAGGATGCACTTCCTGTTGGTGTTGTGCTTACGATTGCTGCGGCTGGTAGTGAATGTAGTAATGGTTCGGTTGTTACAAACGAAGAGGGTTGGAAAAAAAGAACGGTTACTGCACCTTGCATTAGACCTAAGTTTGCTATCATGAATCCTGAAGTCACTTATACGGTTCCTAAATATCTTAGCAACTGCGGTAGTGTGGATATTATGGCGCATGCTATGGAGAGATATTTTACTAACGAGAGAAATGTAGAGACTACTGATAGAATTATCGAAGGACTACTTAAAACAGTAATAAATAATGCTCCAATTATCAGTAATGACCCTACAAATTATGGTGCGCGTGCTGAAATTATGTGGACTGGAAACTTAACTCACAATGAAATTTGTGGAACAGGACGAATGGGAGATTATGCTTCTCATTATTTGGGTCATGAACTTAGTGCAATGTATGATATAGCTCATGGGGCTACTCTTGCAATCGTATTCCCAGCTTGGATGAAGTATGTTTATAAGCATGATGTTAAGCGTTTTGTTCAATTTGCGAGTCGAGTTTGGAATATAGATATTGATCATTATGATCTTGAAGCAACTGCACTTAAAGGTATTGAAGCGTATACATCGTTTGTTAAGTCTTTGGATGTTCCTGTTACAATGAAGGAAGCTGGATGCAAGCGCGAAGATATTCCTGAGCTAGCTAAGAAATGTACTGAGCTTATGGATACGGTTGGTGAGTTTGTAAAGCTTGATTATGATGATATTGTAAAGATATACGAAATTGCATTTGAATAGGTGCAGATATGAAATATAAACCAGAGTTGGTTTTAGACAGCAGATGCGTAATTGGTGAAGGTCCGCTATGGGATGCAAAAGAAAATCTATTATACTTTGTAGACCTTTTGGGCAATAGTATCTATCGCTTTAGCCCACAGGAAAACCTTGTTGAACTTGTGGATTGTGGACAAAACACAGGTAGTATAGCTTTTAGTAATAAACATGATCTTATAGCTGCATTGCAAAATGGTTTTTACTATGTTGATATCGTAAGTGAAACGCTTATACCGATAGTTGACCCTGAATCTGATAAACCTAATAACAGGTTTAATGATGGAAAAGTCGGTCCTGGTGGAAGGTTTTTTGCTGGAACAATGTGCAAAGACTTAGATACTGGTTATGGTTCGCTTGAGCCTCGTGGGAAACTATATCGTCTAGATAGTGACTTTAGCTATAAGGTTATTGAGCAAGAGACGATAATATCCAATGGGATTGCTTGGACTGCTGATGAAAAGACTATGTATTATATAAACACACCGACGAATACTGTTGTAGCTTATGATTATGATAAGGCGACGGGTGATGTTTCTAATAAAAGAGTTGTTATTAAGGTTGATAAAGGTATGGGTGGACCTGATGGGGTGACCATTGATAGTGAGGGTATGCTGTGGATTTGTCATTGGGGAGGAAGCTGTGTTAATCGCTGGAATCCTAAGATCGGTAAAGTTGTAGATAAGATCGATATGCCAGTTTCACAACCTACATGTTGCGTCTTTGGTGGAAAAGATATGAATGAGCTTTATATTACGTCTGCAAAGATAAATGCTGAGAATGAACTTTATGCTGGTGGAGTGTTTTGTGTAAAAACAGATGTAAGTGGACTTGGTTCATATACATTTGATGATTGATTAGGAGATATAAATAATGAAAGCTTTAGTGCTAACGGATGTAAACAAATTTGAGTATAAGGACGTTGCTTGCCCTAGCGTAGGTGATGATGATGTTCTTATCAATATAAAAGCTGCTGCGATTTGTGGTAGTGATGTTCATGGATATGATGGTTCTTCTGGAAGAAGAAGACCGCCACTTATCATTGGACATGAGGCTAGTGGAGTAATTGATAAAATTGGAAGCAAAGTTGTTGGATATAAAGTTGGTGATAGTGTAACTTTTGATTCAACCGAATATTGTGGAGTTTGTGGATATTGTAAATCTGGAAAGATTAACTTGTGTGATAATAGAAAAGTTTTTGGTGTTTCATGCGGCGATTATGAGCGTGATGGTGCAATGGCTGAATATTTAAGTGTTCCTTCAAGGGTTTTATATAAAGTGCCTGAAGGGGTTTCGTTTGTTGAGGCGGCTATGGTAGAACCATTATCAATCGCGTTTCATGCGATTAATCAAACAGATCTAAAGTTGAATGATACAGTTTTGGTTGTTGGTGCTGGAACAATCGGCATGCTTACAATTAAACTTTTAAAACAATCCAATTGTGGAAAAGTTATCGTTTCTGATTTAGACGAAGTAAAGCTAGAGATGGCAAAAAAAGCTGGTGCTGATGTATGTCTAAACCCAGCTAAAGATGATGTAAAAGGCATTATTCTTGATATGACAAATGGCAAGGGTGTTGATGTTGTATTTGAGGCAGTTGGTGCATCACCTACGGTTAATACTGCTGTTGAATGTGTTAAAAAAGCAGGGATTATCACTTTGGTTGGAAACATTGCTAAAGAGATTAAATTTCCACTTCAATCAGTCGTTACTAGAGAAATTTCATTGAACGGCTCATGTGCATCTGCTGGTGAATATGATAGATGCCTTGATATGATTGCAAATAAAAAAATCGATATGAGCGACGTTATTAGTAAAGTAGCACCTCTTGCGGATGGGCAAGAATGGTTTGACAGACTACATGCGGCTGAAAAAGGTCTTATGAAAGTCGTACTTACTACTTAAAAGATATAGCAATCATTTGCTAATTCTATATAAATTCTTCTTTGGATTATTTTATAGATTTGGTCGGTGATTGCTATTAATCGTTTATAGAGTATACTATAATTTAAAGATACAAAATTATTCAAATAAATTGATGTAATAACATTGGAGGTTTCTTATGAAGCATGTAGCTGGTAAAGTTGAAATATGGGAACAAAAGGTGACTATACCTACTTATGAAGTTGGTGAACCTGATAAAAACCCTATGTATTTTGAAAATCGCGTATATCAAGGTCAATCTGGCAAGGTTTATCCTTTGCCTGTAATAGAAAAGATTTATGATGAAAAGGTTGATAAAGATTATAATGCGGTGTTTTTAGAGAATGATTATTTACAAGTTATGATTTTCCCAGAAAGAGGTGGAAGAATTCAGCGTGCTCTGGATAAAACTAATAACTATGATTTTATATATTACAATGAGGTGGTAAAGCCAGCATTGGTTGGACTAGCTGGACCGTGGGTTAGTGGTGGAGTTGAATTTAACTGGCCACAGACTCACAGACCGACAACGTTTTCGCCTGTTGATTATACTATATGTGAAAATGAAGATGGAAGTAAAACAGTTAAAGTAAGCGAAACTGATCAGATGTATGGAACAAAAGGAATGGCGAGTTTTACGTTATATCCGGATAAGGCTTTTATTGAGATTAAAGGTCAACTTTATAATCCGACAGAGCTTCCGCAAACTTTCTTGTGGTGGGCAAACCCTGCGGTTGCTGTTAATGAAAACACTCAATCGGTATTTCCTCCAGATGTTACTGCTGTTTTGGATCATGGAAAATCAGCTGTTTCAAAATGGCCAATCGCTACTGGTGAGTTTGGCGTTTATGATAAATATGATTTGAGTGATGGAGTGGATATTTCATATTATAGGAATGTTCCAGTTCCAATGTCATGCATGGTTCACAAATCCGAATATGGGTTTGTTGGAAACTATGATCATAAAGTTAAAGGTGGGCTTTTGCATCTAGCTGGTCCGCACGTTTCTCCAGGAAAAAAACAATGGTCATGGGGTACTGGTAGCTTTGGTAATGCTTGGGAGCTTAATCTTACTGATGAAAATGGTCAATATAATGAGCTTATGGCAGGTGTGTTTTCTGATAACCAACCAGACTTTGCATGGCTAAAACCTTTTGAAGAGAAGAAGTTTACACAATATTTTATGCCGTATAAAGAAGTTGGTTTGGTTAAAAACGCTAGTACAGATGTTGTAATGAATGTTGAAATAAAAGATGATTCGGTTGATATTATCGTTTATGGTGTGGCGGAGTTTGACAATGCAAAAATAGTTCTTAGTACTTTGGATGGGCAGATATTATTTGAAAGTGTTCAAAAGATCTCGCCTGTTGATATCGTGTCAGCAAACGTTCCAATTAAAGGGCTGGTATCATATGAAACGGTTTTATCAGTTTATGATGAAAATGGAAAACTGCTTCTTGATTATGTAGCTAATAAACCGAAGATTGAAATTCTGCCCGATGCAGATGAGCCTTCTGAGTTGCCTGAAAATATTAGAACAAATGAAGAATTATACCTTACGGGTATGCATCTTGAACAATATAGACATGCGACATTTGCGCCTGATCCATACTATTTAGAAGCGATTAAGCGTGATGATGGTGATATTAGAAATAACACAGCATATGGAATGTTGCTTATGCGTCGTGGACAGTTTAAAGCCAGTGAAGAGCATTTTAGAAAAGCTATGAAGAGAGCTACCATGAAAAATGGCAACCCATATGATAGTGCTCCAATCTTTAACCTTGGACTTTCACTGCTTTATCAAGGCGATAGAAAACAAGCATATGAGAGATTTTATAAAGCGACATGGACTAGTGAACATCAGGAAAAAGCATTCTTCTATCTTGCAGTTATCGATGGATATAATGGGAATTATGAACAAGCGTTATCCCATGTGGAAAAATCATTGGTTAAAAATAGTCACAATATCAAAGCTCGTGGTTTAAAGGCGATACTTTTAAGATTGCTTGGTAAAAATGAGCAAGCTATCGCATGGGCAAAGAGCAGTGTGCAGGTCGATCCATTCGATTATGTTTCTAGATTAGAGCTTTATAAGCAAGGAAAAATGCAACTTGATACAATATTGAGATTTATGAGAAACAATGCTGATACATTTATGGCGACAGCGAAAGATTATGCGGCTTGTGGATTGTTTGAAGAAGCGATCGAAATCTTGGAAATGTGTAAATCAATGAGCCCTATGATTGCATATTACTGTGCTTATTATAAGAATGAAGCTGGTAAAGATTCTTCAGCATACTTAGCTGAAGCAGCTTTAAGAAGTCCTTTATGCTGTTTTCCTAATAAACTCACTGATATTTTGGTGTTGGAGTATGCGATCAAGGCTAATGATAAAGATGCAAAAGCACCATATTACTTGGGTAATCTGCTTTATGATTCGAAGCAATACAGCCAAGCAAGAGATCTTTGGGAAAAGTCAGTTGCTATTGATGATAGCTTTCCAACTGTACACAGAAACCTATCGCTTGCTTATTATAATAAAGATAAAGATGCGAACAAGGCTAAAGCATCACTTGAAAAAGCGTTTTCATTGGATGAAACGGATGCTCGTGTGTTTATGGAATTGGATGATCTTAGAAAAAAACTCAACTATTCAATTGAAGAGAGAAAGGATTTCTTTGATAAGTATACAGATGTTTTTGAAACGCGTGATGATCTTTGCGTTGAATATATAACCTTGCTTAATCTTATTGGTGATTATGAGCAGGCTTATAGTAGATTGAAAGGGAAGATATTCCACCCTTGGGAGGGTGGCGAAGGCAGAGTTACAAGGCAATTTGTTATTACACTGAAGCATCTGGCTGATGAAGCTTTGAAGGTTGGGGATGCAAAAGCGGCCAAGCAGTATATGCTTGATACGCTGGAGTTTCCAAGAAACCTTGGTGAAGGTAGGATAAAGGGAACTGCAATGAATGATCTTCATTATAAGCTTGGAATAATATGTGAAGCGCTTGGAGAGCAAGGTGAAGCGAAGAAATACTTTGAATTAGCAACAGAGCCGCTTACAAAGTTTTCAGATATGTATCTATATCAAGGTTTTGCATATCAAAAACTCGGCATGGATGGTAAAGCGCATGGAGCGTTTTATAGGCTTGTTGACCACGGTGAGCGTCATATGTTTGATAAAGTAACGCTTGGTTATTTTGCAATTTCGCTTCCTGACTTACAGCTGTTTGACGGTGATTTGAGCCTTATAAACAAAGCTAATTGCTATTACATGATAGCTCTTGGAAGTTATGGTCTTGGTGATAAAGCTCGTACATCAGAGTGTTTTTCCGAAACTTTAAAGATCGATTGCTCGCATATAGATGCAATCTTATATAAGCGTGATTTTGAAGCTTAAATATTAAAATATTTTTTAGGTAGAGTGATCATAGGTGGACACTCTACCTTTTTTAAAACAAGGAGATAATAATGGAATATAAACCAGAATTGATTTTGGATAGCAAGTGTGTGTTGGCGGAGGTTCCTCTTTTTGATGATAAAACAAAACGTTTATATTTTATTGATATACTGGGTTGTAAATTGTTTTGTTTGGATACATTGACTAATAAAGTCGATGTTATGGATGTTGGGAAGAATATTGGAACTATTGTCTTTTGTCAAGATGGAAGATTGATTGCGGCTCTTAGAGATGGATTTTACTATGTGGATTTTGACAAAAAAGAGCTAGAGTTTATCTGTAATCCAGAAGAGGATTTGCCAAACAACAGATATAATGATGGGAAAATTGACCCTAGAGGGAATTTTATTGTTGGTTCAATTTCTACAAATTGGGATAGAGGTTGTGGAACGGACGATCTTTTGGCTAAATTATACAGCATGGATGCAAGTGGTAAAGTGACGATTCTTGATAGTGATGTGCTTACACCAAATGGGCTTGCATGGAGTTCTGATAATAAAACAATGTACTTAGTTGATACTGGCAGATTCGTAGTATATGCGTATGATTATGATATAAACACTGGGATTTTAAGCAACAGGCGTAATGCGATTGAAATTCCTGATGGCTATGGATACCCTGATGGTATGACTATCGATAATGAAGATATGATTTGGGTTTGTCAGTGGGGTGGAAGTGCTGTTCACAGATGGAATCCAAATACTGGAGAGCTTTTAGATACTGTTAAGATTCCTGTATCTCAGCCGACATGTTGTATTTTTGCTGGTGATAATATGGATGAAATGTACATAACATCTGCTAGTATTGGAGCTGAGGATGAAGCGGGTGCTGGTGGAATTTTAAAGGTTAAGATGAATGTTAAAGGTAAAGCACCATATATATTTGCATAATAAATTATTAGCAACAGATGATATCTTTACTGATTGAATAATTTGAATATATATCGTATATATTTTTAAAAGCTAGAAAGCTTCGTTTTTTTCAAACTAATAAAAACAAAATTGTGAAAGCCTAATTGTAATGCCATATGGCGATATTGCTTTAATATCTAGGGATATATGTTAAAAGTGATATTGCTTTATGGCATGTATTGTGATATCATAATGATACTATGTCATGACATGTCGTGATAGGTGAAAATTTGAATTATTGCACAATTTTTTTGTGTTAGAGAGGTTAAAGATGTCTGAAATTAATGTAAAAGTTAATGGAAAAGAATTCAAGGCACAGAATGGTCTGACAATTATGGAGGCACTTTTGGCAAATGGAATAGATATTCCACATTTGTGTTATGATCCACGATTGCCAGAGTCTAATCGTTCATGTGGTCTTTGTATAGTCAAGCTTGTAAAAGAGAACAAAATCGTAAGATCGTGTGAAACTCCACTTCTTGATGGAATGGATATTATCACATCAAGCGTTGAGCTTGACAGTTTTAGAAAAGTACGTATGGAGCAATTCCTTTGTGATCATAATGCTGATTGTGATCCACCATGTAAGCAGACCTGCCCAGCCGAGATTGATATTCAAGGATATTTAAAACAAGTAAGCCAGGGAAACTTTGTAGCGGCTCTTAGGATTATCAAAGAGAGAAATCCTTTCCCAATGACATGTGGAAGAGTGTGCCCACACCCATGTGAAGAAAAATGCAGACGTAACCTTACTGATGATCCTGTTGCAATAAACTATGTTAAAAGGTTTGTTGCAGATTTGGATGCAAATGGTGAGCAGTTTATGCCTCAGATTGCAAAGGATACAGGAAAGAAAATTGCTATCATAGGAGCTGGTCCTTCAGGGCTTTCAGCAGCATATTATAGTAGAATTTGTGGACATAGTGTCACTGTTTTTGAGCGTCAACCAAAAGCTGGTGGAATGATGCGCTATGGTATTCCTGATTATAGATTGCCACAAGAAACATTGGATCAGGAAATTGCAACGATGGTAAAAATGGGGGTTGTGATTAAAACTGGGGTTAGACTAGGAACGAATATCACTCTGGACAATCTACAAAGGGATTTTGATGCGGTTTATGTAGCTGTTGGTTCATGGCAGGCAAGCTCGATGAGAGTTGAAGGAGAACAATTACCAGGAATATGGAAAGGTATTGAATATTTAGAACAGATCGTTAAAGGCAAAAAACTTGATCTTGGAAATGATGTTGTAGTTGTTGGTGGTGGTAATACTGCTATTGACTGTGCTAGAACAGCTTTGAGAATGGGTGCAAAAAACGTAACTGTATTATATAGAAGAACAAAGGACGAGATGCCAGCGGAAGACTTTGAAATTGAAGAAGCTCTTCATGAGGGTATTGAAATGTCGTTTTTAGCTGCTCCTGTTGGATTTGAGTCGGATGAAAAAGGTGTTGTAAATGGCATAAAATGCATCAAGATGGAGTTGGGAGAGGCGGATAGATCTGGTAGAAGAAGACCTGTTGTTATTGAAGGTAGCGAGTACACTATGCCTGTTACAGCAGTAATCGGAGCTATTGGTCAAAAGACTAATACTTCATACTTGTGGGATGATATACCGCTTACACTTAATAGATGGGGCGATATTGAAATCAATGGAAAGACAATGGAAACATCGGCACAAAAGATTTTTGCTGGTGGGGATTGTGTTACTGGACCTGCTACTGTTGTTGCGGCTGTTGGTGCTGGAAGAAAAGCGGCACAAGCTATGGACATGTACGTTGAGTCTGGGTATATTTCTGAATTTAAAGAGGACTATTCTTGTAGTCGTGGTAGCTTTGAAGATCTGCCAAGATATGAGTTTACTAATTTGCCAAAACTAAAAAGAGCAAAGCAAGAGGCGATGAATGTTGATAAAGCAAAAACTTGTTTTGATGAAGTTGAATGTGCAATTACAGCAGAGCAAGCGATAGCTGAAGCTGAAAGATGTTTGGAGTGTGGTTGTAATAAACGTAATGAGTGTCAGCTTCGTGAAGAGGCTACTAAGTTGGGTGTTGTTCATGATAGTGAACTGAGTGTGAAGCGTAATTATCCAATGGCAGACGATCATCCGTTTATTATAAGAGATACGAATAAGTGTATATCCTGTGGTAGATGTGTCAGTGCATGTAATGATATTGAAGGACCGAGTGTTTTGGGGCTATATATAAAACACGGAAAATTCTGTGTTGGAACAAAGAGTGGATTGCCGCTGAGTGAATCTGGATGTGTATCGTGTGGTCATTGTGTTACGGCTTGTCCTTGTGGAGCTTTAGATTACAAACGTGAAAGCGATAAAGTCTTCAAGGCGCTTAATGATAAGAAAAAAACAGTAGTTGGATTCGTTGCACCTGCTGTAAGATCGTTAATATGTGATCACTATAACCTAGAATATGATGAGGTTTCGGCGTTTATGGCTGGAATGTTAAAGGTTCTTAAATTTGATAAGATCTTTGACTTTACTTTTGCTGCTGACCTTACGATTATGGAAGAAACAACAGAGTTTTTGGGTAGAGTATCGGAGGAGAAATTACCACTGTTTACGTCATGTTGTCCTGGTTGGGTCAATTTTGTAGAAACTAGATATCCAAAGATTATACCTTATCTATCAACATGTAAATCACCACAACAGATGATGGGGGCTACTGTTAAAAACCATCTACCGATGTGGTTAAAAGAAAACACGGAAAATGCGCCTGCAAAAGAGGATGTATTTGTGGTTTCAGTTGTTCCATGTCTAGCAAAGAAAGCTGAGGCGGCAAGGGATGAGTTTGATCGTGATGTTGATGCAGTGCTTACATCCAGCGAGCTTATTGAAATGATAGAACAATCGAGAATTCCAAGAGAAGCGATTGTCCCTTGTGACTTTGATGATCCATATAAAAAGGTATCTGGTGCTGGAATTTTATTTGGAGCATCTGGTGGTGTTGCAGAAGCGGCACTTAGAATGGCTGTTTCTAAAGTTGGACAAGGCGAAGTTAAAAAGATGTTGGATTTTGAAGCGGTTCGTGGATTAGAAGGGGTCAAGACTGCTACTTTGGATCTTTTAGGCAGGCAGGTTAAAGTTGCTGTTTGCTCAGGACTTTCTCATGTTGAACCAATAATAGAACAGGTCATTAACGAGGGTATATCTGAGTATGATCTGATTGAAGTTATGGCTTGTCCTGGTGGATGTATATCAGGAGCTGGGCATCCAGCGCCAAAAACAAAGGCTGTTTTAAAAGAACGTCAGAATGTGCTTGTCGCATTGGATGAAGCAAGCAAGGTTCGAAGATCGGAAGAAAACCCTGATGTATTAGCGCTGTATGAAGATTTTTATGGAGAGGCAAACTCTGAGCGAAGTCATAAATACTTACATACTAGTTATTATGATAGAGCAAATAAACTTGCGGATTCGATAATAAAAAAAGAGGATTCTGCTTGGAAAGTAAGAAAGATTCAAGTTTGCATGGATTCAAAGTGTGCATCTAAAGGGTCGTATAAACTTCTTGAGGATATTGAAAACACAGCAAAGCTGAATGGTGTCGATCAATTCTTTGATATCAAAGGTGGGCTGTTTACAGGTCACTCATATCCAGATGAAATCTTTGTCGCTGTTGATGGAAAAAGGGCATCGAATGAAGAGGTGAAAGATCTAAATAAATGGATTTTGGGACTTGTTTTATAGATTGTTTTTGAATTAAACGATAAAACCAAATGATTTATAATAGCCCGCGCATTTAGGTATATAATAGTAAATGCGTGGGTTCTATTTTTGCTATTTTAAGTAGGTTAATGACAATTTGGTTGAAAGTATTTGGTAAAAGATGTATTCTATAAGCATGGTTATTGTTGAACTTCATACAATATTATCAGCAGTTATATTCAATAAACTGTGACAACAAAGGAGGAGGATTATGTGGATTCCAATTGTTTTAGCGGGATCAATGGTGTTGTTTTTGCCATTTTGTATTTGGGCAGAGTATAAATGGGTGCCGAGAAAGTATTTGTACACAAAGCTTACAAGTTCTTTGTTTTTTGTTTTAACTGGTTTAGCTTCATATATCATGTTTGGTGCAGGAAATACTTATGGGCTTTTTATTGTTGTTGCATTGCTTTTGGGAATGATTGGCGATGGGTTTCTTGTATATGATCAAAATCCAAAGTTTTTTATACCAGGTCTAGTTTCTTTTCTGCTAGGACAATTTGTATATGGCTGTACATTTTTGAATACTAACGGTTTGTTGTGGCATGACTTGTTTGTTTATTTTGCAATTATTGGAATTAGCTTGTTTTTCTACTCTAAGTCAGATATTGAGTTTGGTAAAATGAAACGGCCAGTTTTATTATATTACGTTATTATAATATTTATGTATACGATGGCGATATCTTCTGTTTATAAAGGTGTTATGAGCCCGCTTGCGGCTATAATGGTGGCTTGTGGTGCGACCTTATTTATAATGTCGGATATTATGCTTGCACTTAACTTGTTTGGCAAAAAGAAAATTAAATCTCTAAAGGCTTGGGTTTTAGTGACTTATTACTTTGCACAAATATTATTTGCATTATCAATAATAGTCATTTAGATATAAGTTTTGATTTATCATATTATTATGCGAAATTTGCTTGTAAATAGTTGTGATTGATAATACAATGAATTATAAAAATTAGTTTAGCGATTGAAAATGATACATTATCATGTTATAATGTATCAAATATAAGTTTTAGAGGTTTCTATGATTAATAAAATTCCAGCGTATTTAAAAGTATATACAAAGATTAAAGAACAAATACAAAGTGGGGAATATCAGCCAGATGATATTATACCTCCAGAATATGAATTGGAAAAACAATTCAATGTGAGTAGAATAACTATTAGACGTGCTGTTAGCATGCTTTCAGAGGAAGGTTTAGTTTTTGTAAAACAGGGAAAAGGAACAGTAGTTTTGGATTCTAAGACTCTGCAAAAACTGAATTATGTTACGTCGTTTTCTGAAACGTTGAAAGCTAAAGGACTTGAGGTTTCGTCCAAATCTGTCCATATTGATAAGTTGATACCTGCTCATGGGGTGTTGGAGATGTTGGGATTGCCAGATGAGAGTGAAGTAATTAGGATTCAACGTATACAAATTGCAAATGGCAAGAATATTGCTATAATGGAGAACTATTTAGTTGCAGATTATTTTCCTGGAATACTTGAAAAGAATGAAGAGATGGTTTCATTGTATTCATTTATAGAATCTCAGTACAATGTTTCAATAAACTCGGCTGTTGAATATATAACAGCTATTTCAGCTGATTTTACTGAATCGGAGATGTTAGGGGTTGAGGTTGGAACACCGTTGTTGTTGGTTAGACGAGTTACTAATAGTGAAGGTAAGCCAATAGAGTATGCGATATTGAAAATTATTGCTAACAAATATGAATACTGTATCAATTTAAGAGACCGTCCACCAATTGATATAATTTAATTAATCTGAAAATATAATAGTATTATCAATGCGTGTATAATGTGCATATTTCTTGCTGGAAAACACAGTAAAAGATATGTACATTTTTTATTAGCGGCAAAACATTATAATGTTATAATTTATTGAGTTGAAAAAGGATGCTTGTACATAGTGTAATTAAAGTAGTTTATATCATATATGTATTGTTCTATTAGTTAATTGAAGGTGCAAGAAGATTTAGAGTTAACTTAGAAGCTGGCGTAAGAATTTAAGAGTAATGTAAAGTGCATGGCGGTTTGGCACAAGCTAGCATGCAAAAAAGGATGTCATATTAAATATCCATGTTGTATGAGGATGATTCCTAATTCTAAGCATGGATATTTTATAGTTTGTTTTTAGCTGCTTAGAGATAGCTAGGTTTGGTTTGTTATGTTTGTTCGTATATGAGCTTTAGCAAATGAATTAAGCATGTATATGCGATTTAATTTGTTTTTGGTGGATTTGTTGGACTTTCGAAGAAATATTCATTATAGACCCTATATTTTATCCATGGATTGTACTGTTGGGATATTCATATGTACTTTGGGTTATTAGAAGCTATAAGTGGATTATGTTTTGCTTGAGTATTTGTGTAAGGGCATGAATATATTGAGGATAAAGATAATCTAGTGGATATTATCAAATTTTTTATTTACTGTTAGGGCAGTTTTTTGTAATTAGAAATATATTGTAATTTGAAGTTTTATCTATAAATTCTTTTTTTAGATGTGTATAGGACAAAAAAACACTATATATAATGAAGGAAATATACTTGAAATATATTATGTGAATAAATCTAATAAAAAACAAAAAAAAGTAAGAAAATCA
>JMSV01000041.1_pt1 | contig 31891 bp, 37 predicted proteins | sample 179021 | NCBI WGS metagenome assembly JMSV01 (sample SAMN02769581, study PRJNA246767) | bioreactor metagenome | isolation source: Culture-2 Bioreactor Bmz derived from microbial biomass from the upper 2 cm... | place: Germany: Bremen | collected day 87 after inoculation | reverse complement strand
CCCGCTTATATTGTTTGGTATTATTTATTCGTCATCTTCATCATCTTCTTCGCTATAAAGATCTTTAAATGTAGCCCAAACTTCTTCGGCTAAAATCTCATTGTCGATTGGAACATAAACGTCTTCACCGTCTTTTTCTTCGATTGCAAAGATTATTACGCCGTATTCATCATTTGCATTTAGCTCACCAAAAGCAATATAGTGGTTGCCTTCGTGCTCATAAGTCAATAAGTGTTCAACTTCAATAACATTTCCATCTTCATCAAATAGTTCTACTGCTAAATTTTCGCTCATATTATCTCCTTAATTTGTTGATTAAAAACTGGTTGCATCCATGTAGCTTTGAAGAATCCTCATAGAAGCTAACATATCAGTTACTTTTTTCTTTTTGCTCTAGAAACATCAGCATCAATCATTAATCGTTCGACTTCTCTTGATGTCAACCTTTCATCCCAGTATGCAATAGGAATATTGCAATACTCAGAAAGAGCATCTCCAAAAGCTTTTACCTTTTCTGCTTGTGGTCCAAAACTACCATTCATGTTGAGTGGATTTCCACAAACTAAAATTCCAACATTCTTCTCTTTTATTATGTCCAAGATATGTTTAAAATCTTCCTCTTGCGTAGATTTTCTTGTATAATTTTCTAAACCTTGCGCTGTGATCTTTAAAAGGTCTGAAATTGCAATGCCTATTCTTTTTTCACCAACGTCTAATCCCAATGCTCTATTCAATATTTTCTCCTAAATAATTTTAATCGCCATTTCACTACAAACACTACTGCAATAAGAACAAATGACACACTTATCATGGTCAATTGTAATCTCATCATTTTGAAATGAAATTGCGTTATGGTTACATCTGTCTATGCATTTTCCGCATTTTATACACCAATCGGTATGCACATGCAGTTTTCTTTCTTTATTTGCTAGCTTTTGTTCAAGTGCTTTATCATTAGTTATACCTAAAAATCTATTTACATTATAAATTAGCTCGTCTTGTGATTGGATACCGATGGCGATAGAATCAGCACTTTTCATTGAAAGTGCGAAGTCCAAAGCTTCTTTCTTCTGATTAATAAGATGACCGCCACCGAGTGGTTTCATTGTATAGATGCCGATTCCTTTTGAATGTGCGATATCAATTTGCTCAAGCATTTCATCAGTACTACCATCGACAATTCCGATTCCACTTAGATTAATTAGCGGATGGATTGCATCGATATAATCTGTTTTGATAGCATCTTTTACGGCTTTAATAAAATGGGTTGATATCCCGAAGGATTTGATTACACCTTTTTGCTTCATCTTTAAAAAGTATTCAATCGCTTGCATATGACCTTTAAACGTAAGATTGCTTTCCTGCTCATGAAGCATGAAAACGTCTATAATATCTCTATCCAAACCCTTTCTCGCTTTTTCAAGGCTTAAAATGGCTGTCTTTTCATCATAAGAATATGATTTTGTACTAATAATCACATCATCAATTTTAGAGAAAGCTTTTTTTAAATAATCATAATTATGATAAAGCTCGGCAGTATCATAAAAATTTACACCTAAATTATAAGCGTCCTTTAGCAAGCTTACGCCACTATCTAGGCTTAGATTCTTTTGTAGGGGTGATAAAGTCAAAGTCCCAAAACAGAGTTTTGAAACTTTTAAACCGGTCTTGCCTAATTGATTGTATTTCAAACCTACTTCTCTAATTCCTCGATGTATTTTCCAACGATTTCTTCTAGAAGTTCATCACGCTCAACTCTTTTAATGATTGACCTTGCACCATTATGGCTAGTAACATAAGTTGGATCTCCAGAAATTATGTAACCGACTATCTGGTTTACAGGATCGTAACCTTTTTCTTCCATTGATGCACACACCTGTAACATTATTTCTCTAACAGGGTTTATAACAGTATCCTTTTCCATCGTGAATTGCATTGTATCTTCAAATTTTGCCATCTAGGACACCTCCTAATACTATTTTTTATAAAACAATTATATAATACTAATATGCTTATTTCAAATAAATTAAAGTCTTTTATTTAATTGTTAACAATTAGGAAATATATTAAAAATATATCAGCTGAATTTTGCGTAAAAAATAAAAACAGAATAGCCAATTGACTATTCTGCTTAAATCATAAATTATATGAAAAATTAACTATTCAGCTGCTTTTACCTTATCAGGTACAACTTTTGAACCTTTGTAATATCCACATTTTTTACAAGCTCTATGTGATAGAACTGGTCCACCGCATTGAGGGCATGCAACGATGCCTGGCATTGAAAGTTTCCAATGTGCTTTTCTTGTATTTCTTCTTTGTTTCGATACTTTGCGTTTAGGTACTGCCATAACCTACACCTCCTTATTATTATCGAACAAGTCGCCCAACACTCCGAAAGGGCTGCTTGCTTTTAAGTTTTCGTTTTCACAGCTGCATGTTTCTTTATTTAAATCTTTTCCGCAATACTTACAAAGACCTTTGCAGTCGGGTTTGCAATAACAGTATAACGGCAGATTGAGCACAATATTGTCCATTATTGATTTTTCCAAATCAATCCTATGGCCAGAAAAAGAGTAAATTTCCTCTTGAGAATCAGCGTTCTCGATATAATCTCTTATAAACTTTTCTTTATAATCAAAGCTAAGTTTAAAGTATGCATCATTTAAACATTTATCGCAATTGGATCTTACATCAGCAAAAAATGTTCCAAATATATCTATATGACGAGAAGATGGAATGTAATAACCTTTAAAACTTACCCCATTTATAAAATCAAATTGCTTTGAGTTAAGATCAAATGAGTCGAGGTTTTCGGCTATATCAAACTTAAAAGTTTGTCCAAAATTCTTTTCCGATGCTGAAATATCTAAATACACGTCTCTTTTTCCACCAAAATTCATAAAAATACAATCAGCTAAGATTATAAGTATAAATTACGCAGTTGTCAACACATTTTTATTAATAAATTAACTAATAACTGCTAAAGTTTCTCTAGCAATCTTTAATTCTTCATCAGTACAGATACAATAGATCTTAACTCTTGATTCTGGAGCTGAAATTTCTCTTTCTTGAGATTTGAAATCATTAACAGCAGAGTTGAAAACTGCTCCTAAATATTCCATACCAGTAGATACCATTTCGCGAACACCAGGATCGTTTTCGCCGATTCCGCCAGCAAAAGCGAATGCATCGATTCCACCCATTGCAGCAGCATATGCGCCGATGTATTTTTTAACGTTATAACTGAATACTTCTAATGCAAGCTTTGCTCGCTCATCGCCAGCATCTGCTGAGTCCCAAAGGTCTCTAAAGTCAGAACTTGTTCCAGAGATTCCAAGAACACCAGACTCCTTGTTTAAGTATGAAGTTACTTCGCCGATTGTCATATCTTTTTTCTTCATCAAATACTCGATGATAGCAGGGTCAATGCTTCCGCATCTTGTTCCCATCATTAGACCCTCAAGAGGAGTGAATCCCATTGAAGTATCAATAGATTTTCCACCATCAACAGCACAGATAGATGAACCGTTTCCAAGGTGACATGTAACAATCTTTAGATCTTTGATATCTTTGTCCATAATTTTAGCTACTCTGTTTGCGATATAGCTGTGTGATGTTCCATGAAAGCCATATCTTCTGATTCTAAGTTCTTCATAAGTATCATATGGTAGACCGTAGATGTATGCTTTTTTAGGCATAGTTTGATGGAATGCTGTATCGAATACTGCAACCATTGGTGCATTTGGCATAACCATTTTACATGCATCAATTCCCATGATGTTTGCTGGGTTATGAAGTGGAGCGAATTCTGCACAATCTTTAATCGCATCAATAACTTTATCATCAATCAATAATGAGCCAGCAAATTCTTCAGCCCCATGAACTGCTCTGTGTCCAACAGCATTGATTTCGTCTATGCTCTTGATAACACCGTGTTCTTCACTCAAAAGAGTTTCTACTACAAGCTTAACTGCGCCTGTGTGGTCATTAAGAGATTTTAATATCTCGACCTTTTTACTCCCTACTTTAGTATGTTTTAAAACTGTGCCTTCAGCGCCAATTCTTTCAACGATACCTTTTGCAAGTATGCTTTCATCAGACATATCAAGTAATTGATACTTTAGTGATGAGCTTCCTGCATTAATAACTAGTACATTCATTTTTTTTCTCACTCTCATATTTTATATAATAGCTGTTTCATACAGCCATTTAATCTAGTTTAATGTTTCTCTTATTCTTGGTTCTGTGCTTGTACAGCAGTGATTGCTACAACGCTTACGATATCTTCTACGCTACATCCACGTGATAGATCGTTAACTGGTCTTGCTAGACCTTGGCTTACTGGACCAATAGCTTCTGCTCCTGCAAGTCTTTGAACAAGTTTGTATCCGATGTTTCCTGCTTGTAAGTCAGGGAAAACAAGAACGTTAGCTTGTCCTGCAACAGTGCTGTCTGGAGATTTTAGTTTTCCTACTGATTCAACTAATGCAGCATCAGCTTGCAACTCACCATCAACGCTTAAATATGGTGCGTTTTCTTTAACAAGCTCAGTTGCTTTTGAAACTTTGTCAACTAGCTCGTGCTTTGCACTTCCTTTTGTTGAAAAAGAAAGCATTGCAACTTTTGGATCTAATCCAGCTAGTGCTTTTCCTGTTTCTGCAGATGAAATAGCTATTGCAGCTAATTGCTCAGCAGTAGGGTTAATATTTATAGCACAGTCAGCAAAGATCATTACGCCATTATCACCATATTCTTTTTTAGGTACTTCCATGATAAATGAACTTGATACTACTGATATGCCAGGTGCAGTTTTGATAATTTGAAGTGCTGGTCTTAAAACATTACCAGTTGAGTTGATTGATCCTGCCACCATACCGTCTGCTTCTTTTTCTTTAACCATCATTACAGCGAAGTAAAGTGTGTTCTTCATTGTTTCAACAGCTTTGTCTTCAGTCATGCCTTTGTGTTTTCTCATCTCATAAAACTTATTAGCATAAGATGCAAGTCTAGAATCTGTTGTTGGGTCTATGATTGATACGTTTTTGTAATCGAGCCCCTTGGAAAGCTCTTTGATTTCTGCCTCGTCTCCTAGTAAGATAACATTTGCAAGACCTTGTTTGGATATAAGCTCTGCTGCTTTAATAGTTCTTGGCTCATTTCCTTCCGGTAAACAAATTGTTTTCATTTCGGATTGTGCAGTTGCTTTGATTTTGTCCATCAGTGACATAATTCTTGTTCTCCTTAAAATAAAAATGCTTAAATATATTAAAACCTTTTAAAAGTTTTTAATTTTGATATAATACATTAAGTAATTAAATAAATCATAACTAACAAAAGTTAACGTTTGATATATTGTAAATTACTTTGTAAATCACACTTTCTTATTATATATAATTTTGTCTGATTTGAAAAGGAGAAAATCATGAAAATTTGTGGAGTAATATCAGAATATAACCCATTTCACAGTGGTCATCATTACCATTTGGAAAATACCAAGGAAAAAACAGGATGTGATTACATAATATGCATTTCTAGTGGGTGTTTTACCCAAAGGGGTGAGCCAACAATTTTTGATAAATGGCAAAGAGCAAAAGCGGCAATTATGTGTGGTGCAGATATGGTTTTAGAGCTTCCAACATATTTTGCAACATCAAGTGCCGAAAATTTTGCATTCGGTGCAGTTAAAATCTTTGATAAACTCGGTGTTGATTATCTTTCTTTTGGTAGTGAAGTTGATGATGTTGCAAAACTTACAAAGGTTGCACAAATCCTTGTGGATGAACCAGAAGGGTATAAAAAAATATTGAAAGAGAAATTAGCAAATGGAATCTCATTTCCTATGGCGAGAAAGCAGGCTCTTATAGAATTTGAAAATGATGAGGGACTTAAAAATATTGTTTCTGGGTCCAACAGCATTTTGGCTATCGAGTATATAAAATCCATAATAAAGCTTGGCAGTAAAATTGAACCTAAAATTACCAAGCGAAAGGGCAGCGAATATAACGAAGAAAATATTACACATGAGCTTTCATCAGCAACAGCAATAAGAAATCATTTTTTTGACAATGGTTTTGATGATAAGATTGCAAGCAATATGCCAAGTAAAGCTGTTGAAGTTTTTAATGCGAGTCTTAAACAAGGATTTTGTCCAACGCACAAGGAAGATTTTTTTGATAGCATAATGTATGCGATTAGAAAATACTCTAAAGCTGAGTTGGCACAAATCTCTGATGTTAGTGAGGGACTTGAAAATAGGATTAAGAAAGTTGCCGGGGCTGCAAAGAATTATGATGAGCTTGCTGGTGGTATAAAATCCAAGCGATTTACTTATACTAGGATTCAACGCATATTGATTCATATTCTTTTGGGAATAACCAAAGATGATATTGAAAGATCTAAGGTTGATCCTATAAATAACGTTAAAGTTTTGGCTTATAAAAAGCAAAGCAAGGTCTTGATGTCACAGCTTTATAAAAATAGCGATATCAATCTTTTTCACTCTGCGGTCGGATTAGATGATGACTTCTTTGTTTCTAAAGATATAACAGCTACTGATATTTATAGTCTTAATCAAAAGGAAGAAAAGTTTTATAAGTCCAATAGAGATTTTACATCAAAGACTCAAACGGATTGATTTATATAACGCATAAAGCGTAACAAAGTTAAATAAACATTACCATGAAAAAGATTTTATTTTTGGTGATGTTTTTTATTATATTGATATCATTAGTCGCGTTTCCTTCGGTTTGCGTTGAAGCTGGTGGGGCAAGTATCAACATATGTCTATATACGATTATACCGACCTTGTTACCGTTTTTTGTTGTATCCAATATAATGGTGTCGCTAAAGGTTTTAAAAGGGTTTACAGGGCGCTTGTCGCGGATAACTCGAAGATTGACAGGACTTAGTGGTGATATATGCTTTGTATATGTTACTGCATCACTTTCTGGCTATCCTATGGGGGCAAAGCTTACATCTGAGCTTTATAGCACAAAGCAGATATCTAAAGTCGAGGCGGAGAGGATGGCACTTTTTTCATCTGTGACTGGTCCTGCATTTATGACTGTAATTGCAACATCACTACTAAACATTCCAAATGCATTTATTTATATATTTCTTGCACATCATATTGCAATGCTGTGTATAACTTTTGTATATACTGTTATTTTTGAAAGACCTAAGGCTTTAAATGTAGAACAAAAAATTAAAAGTGAAAATATGAACTTTAGTATTGCACTCAATAATGCAATTTTTTCAAGCGTTAAAACATTGGCGATAATTTCATGTTTAGTGATATTCTTTTATACGCTAACGGCTATTATTGATAAAACTGGTTTGGTTGAACTGTTGTTTGATTTTATATTTAAGTCGGATATAAATAATACTCCGATTAAGCAGATTATCTTTGGTTTTTTTGAAATGACATTAGGGTGCATCAAGACTAGCGAGTCGATAATTGGGTTTAATCAAAAGATTGCATTGAGTTGTGGATTTTTGAGTTTTGGCGGGCTTTCGATTTTATTTCAAGCAAAAACTATATTGGAAGATACAAAAATAAAAACAAAAGGATTCTTTATATATAAACTATGTCATGGATTGCTTGCATATCTATTGTGTAGTCTGATGTTAAAAGTATTCCCACTTAAAATTCCAGCTGCAAAGATTATATATACAACAAAAGCGATAAATTATAGCTATCTATATTTACCGCTTATTATTTTAGTATATTTAATTATTAGACATATAAGAATTAGAAATTCTCGTTAATTTGACGTTTAAGCTCTGATAAAAGTTCTGATTGTGGGACTTTTTTAAGCTTTTTGCCTTTTAAAAAGATTAACCCTTCGCCATTTCCACCAGCAACACCGATATCAGCATCTTTTGCTTCGCCAGGTCCATTAACCGCACAACCCATAACAGCGATTTTGATATTTTTATCCAAACCCTTGAATTCGTTTTCAATGTCAATAGCAAGGTTTTCTACGTTGATACAAGTTCTTGCACATGTTGGACATGAAACTACTTCTATGCCGAATTTTCTAACGCCTAAAAGGTTAAGTATTTTTTTTGCTGCGCCAATCTCACTTACAGGGTCGCCTGTGATTGAAACTCTAATTGTGTCGCCTATTTTATCCATAAGTAGGGGAGCGAATGCTCCGGCCGACTTTATTATTGAATTATCATAAACGCCAGCTTCGGTAACTCCGACATGAAGTGGATAATCCACGCTTTCGGCTAAAATCCTGTTTGCTTCTATCGTTTTAAAGACGGATGAAGATTTTACTGATATAACTAAATCATTAAAACCCATGTCCTCGATTATTTTTGTATTATTAAGCCCACTAATAGCTAGACCTTTTGCACTATATCCATATTCTTTTAAAATATCTTTTTCAGTAGAGCCACTATTAACACCAACTCTTATTGGAACGCCGTGAGCTTTTGCTGCATCAACAACTTTCTTGATCTTATCAACACTTCCAATATTGCCAGGATTGATTCTGATTTTATCAGCACCGTTTTCAATGGACATGATAGCAAGTCTATAATCAAAATGAATATCAGCAACCAATGGTACATCTACCAATTGTTTTATTTTAGAAAATGCTTTTGCTGATAGCTCATCTGGTGCAGAAAGACGCACAATTTCACAGCCAGCATCACTAAGAGCTTTTATTTGATTGACAGATGCTTCGATATCACTTGTTTTTGTATTGGTCATGGATTGGATTACAACAGGATTTTTCCCACCAATCAAAACACCACCAATGTTAATAACTTTACTCAAAATTCTGAATATTCCTTTCGTTTAACTTTAAGTTGCATAACAATATGTTGTTTGGTTAATTCTACATATTTTATTTAAGTTAAGTTTTAAACTTAACCTCCAAAGAATATTCTTGCAACATCTTTAAAAGTTAAAAAGATCATAAGACCAAACAATAAGAACATACCTATTGCATGGATTGTTCCTTCAACTTCGCGAGATACTGGTTTTTTAAATATCCATTCAATTACAATAAACACAAGTCTTCCTCCATCAAGTGCTGGTAGAGGTAATAAGTTTATTACAGCCAAGTTTACACTGAGAAGAGCTGCTAGTTCTAAAACCAAACCAAAGCTTATTCCAAACGCTTGACCTACAACATCGACAACGCTAACAATTCCGCCCATATCCGATGTGCTTGATGCGCCTGTAAATAATCCACCGAGGAATGACAGCATTTCTTTGACGATAAGTGAAAGCCATTTAAAGCTTAAACCGACCGATTCGAAAAATGTAAAATCAACAGGAGTTTGTTCAAAAGTGAATCCTGCTAAATATCTATCCGCTTCTTCGTTATATTCTTTAGGTATATCAAAAGCAACTTCTTGACCGTCACGATCAACTATTAGGTTTAAAACTGTATCGTCGGTATTCTTTGAAAGCAAAAATGACATTTCGATTGCAAAGTCAATCTTTTCGCCTTCATACTCTTTGATAATATCGCCTGATTTAAGACCATATTCATATGCAGGAGTATTATCGCCTACCTCAAACACAACAGGTGCTGTATCGCCGTATATCGACAAGAATAGCGTTGCTAAAATAAGCGCACTAACTAAGTTTGCAGATGCACCAGCAATTAGAACTAAAAAGCGTTTGAATGCAGGTTGGTTATTAAAAGCCTTTGGATCTGATATATCTTTATCTTCGCCTCTAAAAAGGCAAAATCCGCCGATTGGTAAGAGACGAATTGAAAATTTAGTATCTTTCTTTGTCCATTTTACTAATTTTGGTCCGAAGCCAATTGCAAATTCATCAATAGCAAAGCCACAAGCCCTACCCATAAAAAAGTGACCACATTCATGTGCAATAATCATAAATGCGAGTACAAATATTGCATCAATAATTCCAAAAATTGTTCCTATCATAAATCCTCCGTTAGTTCAATTTTTCTGAAAATAAACGAACTCTTCTATCTAATTCCATAATATCTTTTATATCATTAACATGCTCATTTGCAAATTCATTCAAAGATTCTTCCACAATATCAGGAATCTTATCCAATAAAAATTCATCTTTTAAGAATCTATTAACTGCAATTTCATCTGATGCATTAAGTGCAACAGAAACAGCTGTATTTGTATCGTTAAGTGCACTGATTGCAAGGTTTAAACAGCGGAACTTTTCTTTATCTGGTGGATAAAATGAAATTTCTGTATTAGCAAAGTCCAAAAATCCGCTTGGGCATTTTCCTCTTTTTGGATATCCCAAAGCATATAGGATCGGTTCTCTCATATCAGTAACACCCATTTGTGCAAGTACACTACCATCAATATATTCAACCATTGAGTGAACTATACTTTTTTCATGTATTAAAACGTCGATTTTTTCTGGGTCAACGTCGAATAGCCATCTTGTTTCGATCATTTCTAGACCTTTATTCATCATTGTTGCACAATCAACAGTAATCTTATCACCCATATTCCAGTTTGGATGTTTTAGTGCATCTGCCGCAGTTGCATTTGCAATTTTTTCTTTGTCCCAGTGTCTAAAAGCACCACCTGATGCAGTTAAAATAAGTCTTCTTATATCTTGTGTTTCAAAGCCATTATTTAAACATTGAAAAATTGCTGATAGTTCACTATCAACAGGATAAATTACTGCCTTATATTTATCGATCATATCTCTAATTATTCTACCACCACAAACTAAAGATTCTTTGTTTGCAAGAGCAACAGGTATGTGGTGTTTTATACAAGATTCTAATGTCAATAGTCCAGCTATACCGACTACGCAAATTAGAACAATATCCGTTTCAATCTCTGTGCTGATTTTATGAAGACCTTCACTGCCATAGTATACTTTTGTACCAGCAGGAATATTTGCTTCTAGCTTGTCCGATTTATTTGTACCTGTAAGACAAACTGCTTGAGGCAGATATTTATTTGTCTGTTCAATTAAAAGATCAACATTGATGTTTGATGTAAGTGCTGATACCTCATAATGTTCTATATTTTGGTCAATTATATTTAAAGTTTGTGTTCCTATTGAACCCGTAGAGCCTAAGATAGTTACTTTTTTCATATTTCCCCCTAGCAGCATTTCTCTGCTATTTATCTATTAAAATTAAATTATTACAAATTGAAAATAAAAATACACGATTGGACAAACAAAAAGACCGCTGTCGAATCTGTCCATTATTCCGCCATGACCTGGAAAAATTGCTCCAAAGTCCTTAATGCCAAAATACCGTTTTACCATTGATGCGAATAAATCACCAAACTGTACTAAAGCTGGGATTGTTGCACCCAAAATTATAAAATGGATTATATCTATATTTGTTCCAATCAAGTTTTGTGCAAAAAGTCCTATAAGCACAATTGATGCAAATCCCAAAAGATAACCCCAAACAGCACCTTCTACTGATTTCTTTGGGCTGATATGTGGGCATAGCTTTGTTTTTCCAAACAGGCTTCCGAATATATATGCACAAACATCTGTAACCATTGCTGTGAAAAATGCAAGTATTAGCATCATTCTGCTGATGCTATTAGAATTTCCAATATTCATTGTAAAAACGCAAGTTAGCAAAATGGAAGGATAAATTAGCGTAAAAATATTGAAAATAAAAGATTGAATGTCTCTTTTTTTATTTAATATCAATTCTAATATGTATGCGAATATTGTGAGTATATAAACCCAAACGAGTGGACTTATACCCCAAGTGAAAGCTACAATAGGTATCGCTATTACGGCGATATACGGAATAACAACATTGATATTATCAATTTTTGATTTTATAGCTTTGTTGATTTCATATTGAGCGATAATCATAAGAAGTGTTATGAAAATCTTAAAATACCAGTTTTGAAATATTAAAGACAAAATGAAAGCACCGAATATTGGAACAGCTACTAATGTTCTAGTAAGAAAATTATTTTTCATATTCTATACTCCTCCAAAACGTCTTTGTCTTTTTGCATATAATGTCAATGCTTTTGCATACTCTTCGTTAGATAAGTCTGGCCAAAAACAATCTAAGAATATCATTTCGCTATAAGCTAGTTGATATAGTAAAAAGTTGCTTAGCCTTTGCTCGCCACTTGTCCTTATCAGCAAATCTGGATCTGGCTGACCGTATGTATCCAAATTGTTCGAAATCATATCTTCATCGATATCATCAATAGAAATTTCTCCGCCATCGACTTTGGATGCAATAGATTTAACGGCACTAACGATCTCTGATCTAGAGCCATAGTTTAATGCAATGTTCAAAGTCATTCCAGTATTGCTTCCAGTCTTTTCCTTAGAAGATTCAATTTCTGCTCTAACTTTGCTTGGTAACTTTGAGCTGTCACCGAGTATTAATAATTTTACGTTGTTTTGATGAAGCTCTTCGATTTCGTTTCTAAGATATTCCACCAAAAGATCCATTAGTATACTGACTTCGGATTTTGGTCTTTTCCAATTCTCTGTCGAAAAAGCATATAGAGTTAGCGATTTAATACCGATATCTGAACTCATGCGAACGATACTTTTTACAATCTCAACGCCTTGTCTATGACCAGCTGACCGTGGAAGTCCACGTTTTTTTGCCCATCTGCCATTACCATCCATTATACATGCGACATGTTTAGGTAATTTCAAGTTCATTAATGAGTCATAATCAACAGACTCATCATTGCTGGTTTTTATAAAAAGTTTATTTAAAATGCTTAAATTTTTAATAATATTCACTTATCTATTCCTTATTACACATATTTTTTAATATAACCTAAAACTGAATTTTGACACACAATACTATCATAAGCACAGTTAACTTTCAAAGTCTAATTTGTAAACATTGTAAGTTTTTTAATTAAACTCGCTTATTTATGGGATATTATGGCTATAAATAGTATCTCATAAATAATCCCAAGGTCAGTTAACCTTGGGATATATCGTTTATAGTTTAGTTTTAAACTCAGATAAAACCAATTCGACTAGGTTTGGTTCAAGAAATTTTTCTCTAAGTACGATACTTGAGTCGCTGTCTTGAACACCTCGTAGGCTGCGATATAAAACAAAATTTATTTTAATGTCTTTATTATCGGCTAACTCTATTGCATCTTGTTTTCTAAGACCAATAAATGAAACCATTAAACTTCTAGAAGCTCAGCTTCTTTTGCTTTTGATGCAGCGTCGATTGTTTTAACGTGCTCATTTGTTGTTTCTTGGATCTCTTTTTCAAGATCTCTAAGATCATCCTCTGTAATTACGCTTGCTTTTTGATCTTTTTTGAAATGATCAATAGCGTCTCTTCTAACAGAACGTAATGCAACTTTAGCATCTTCACAAGTTTTTTTGATGAACTTTACAAGCTCTTTTCTTCTCTCTTCTGTAAGTTCAGGCATAACCAATCTTATAACCTTACCATCATTAGAAGGAGTTATACCAAGATCAGATTTCAAAATAGCTTTTTCGATATTTGGAATCATACTTGCATCCCATACTGAGATAACCAACATTCTTGGTTCTGGTGCTGAAATATTTCCAACTTGAGAAAGAGGGGACATTGCACCGTAACAATCAACTTTGATATTATCTAGCAATTGTGGGTTAGCTCTACCTGCTCTAATATGAGAAAGCTCAGATCTTAAAACAGAAATAGTTTTGTCCATTTTTTCCATAGCGATTGTTAGTGATTCGTGCTGTACAGTTATATTCATAAAAATTCTCCTTTGTCAAAATATCGTATCTTTACAGACTTATTCTATAAGAAATTTGTTTCAAATTCAAGTCTTTATGATTAATTGCTGATTTTAGTTCCGATATTTTTGCCTGATAATGCTTTAACTATGCCGTCTTTTTCGTTTAGGCAAAAAACCACAATTGGTATTTCGTTTTCCATACATAGAGTAATAGCAGTTGTATCCATAACCTGAAGACCTTTATTGATTACATCGATATAAGAGATTTCATCAAATTTTGTTGCTGTTTTGTCAATCTTAGGATCAGCAGTGTAAACTCCATCTATGTTTTTAGCTAGTAAGATAACATCAGCTTCCATTTCAGCTGCTCTAAGGGCTGCTGCTGTGTCTGTTGAAAAGTAAGGGTTTCCAGATCCACATGCAAATATTACAATACGACCTTTTTCAAAGTGTCTTATTGCTTTTCGCTTAATATATGGTTCTGCAATTTGACGCATCTCGATTGCTGATTGAACACGCGTAGGGATGTCAATTGCTTCTAATGCAGCTTGAACAGCCAATGCATTTATTGTTGTTGCAAGCATACCCATATAGTCAGCCGTTGTTCGCTCGATATCGCTACCTTCACGACCACGCCAGATGTTTCCGCCTCCAACGATGATTCCAACTTCAGCACCCATATCTACAACTTTTTTCATCTGGCTTGCAAAATCTCTTACGATATCAAAATCGAATACATCACTTCCGCCGCCAGATAAGGCTTCCCCACTTATTTTAAGTATGATTCTTTTATATTTAGACTTCATAACAACCTCATATAATCGTATTTTTTATCCAAAAAAAAGGAAACACATAATGTGCTTCCTAATTTAATCATTACTATTTAGAAGTTTGACTCATAACTTCGGCTACGAAGTCATCTTCTTTTTTCTGTAAGCCTTCGCCCATTTCGTATCTAGTAAACTTAACGATAGAAACATCAGCACCTTGTTCAGAAACAACGTTTTTGATTTTTTTATCAGAATCTTTAACGAAATCTTGGTTTAAAAGACATACTTGAGAAAAATACTTATTAATTCTACCTTCAACCATTTTATCAACGATTTTTTCAGGTTTTCCTTCATTTAAAGCTTGAGTTTTAAGGAATTCTCTTTCCTTTTCAATCTCATCAGCAGGAACTTCATCAGCCGCTATATACTTAGGAGCAGCAGCAGCGATGTGCATTGCGATGTCATGCATGAATGCTTTAAAACCAGCATCACTTGCTTTGGCAGCGTCACATGCAAACTCTACTAGAACACCAATCTTTCCACCCATGTGGATGTAAGATTCAACAGCACCAGCATTAGTTGAGTATGAAGCAAATCTTCTTGGTGAAACATTTTCGCCAATAGTTGCAACTTGCTCAGTTACTAAATCTTTAACAGTCTTAGAAGCATCACTTGAGCTAGCTTGTCCCAAAAGTGCATCGATATCAGCTGGAGCACCAGCAACAACGTCTTTAGCAATGCTTGATACAAAACCAACAAAACCATCAGTTTTTGCAACGAAGTCAGTTTCACAGTTAACTTCGATTAAAGCACCTTTAGATAAGTCTTCGCTTACAAAAGCATTAACAACACCTTCAGCTGCGATTCTACCAGACTTTTTAGCAGCAGCAGATAGTCCTTTTTCACGAAGAAAATCCATTGCCTTTTCCATATCACCGTCAGTTTCAACTAGTGCTTTTTTACAATCCATCATACCTGCGCCAGTAGTCTCACGCAGTTCTTTTACCATTTTTGCAGAAATCATAAAAACTTCCTCCAATTATCTAAATTTAAAATTATTCTTGCGAAGCAGCAGCAGGTGCTTCTTCAGTTGCGACTTCTTCTAGCTGCTCACCTTGATTACCTTCTAAAACAGCATCAGCCATTTTTCCAGTAATAAGTCTAACAGCACCGATTGCATCGTCGTTACCAGGGATAACATAATCGATTTCATCAGGGTCACAGTTTGTATCTACTATAGCTACAATTGGGATTCCAAGTGTACGAGCTTCAGCAACAGCAATATGCTCTTTTTTAGGGTCAACTACAAACATAACGCCTGGAAGATCTTTCATGTGTCTGATACCAGCCAAGTTTTTGTTTAGTTTATCATATTGTTGTCTTAGTTTAATAACCTCTTTTTTAGGAAGAAGTTCGAACTCGCCATCAGCTTCCATCTTTTCGATTTCATCTAATTTTTGGATTCTCTTTTTGATTGTTTGAAAGTTAGTAAGCATTCCACCAAGCCATCTGTTGCTTACATAGAACATACCACAACGTTGCGCTTCAGTTTGTACAGCTTCCTGAGCTTGCTTTTTTGTTCCTACGAACAAAATTGTTTTTCCTTCTGCGATAGCATCACGCACAAAGAAGTAACCTTCTTCAACTTTTCTTAGTGTTTTTTGTAGATCGATAATGTATATATCTTTTCTCTCAGTAAAGATATACTTTTTCATCTTTGGATTCCACCTTCTTGTTTGGTGACCAAAGTGTACTCCAGCTTCTAAAAGCTGTTTCATTGAAATTACAGACATGTCTTATTTACCTCCTCGTTATTTCATCCTAATGCGTCTTCTTTTCAGGTAAACTTATAATAATAAGTCACGAGCCCGAAAATCAACATTAGTGCGACATTCCATCGCCGATTATAACATAATGATAAATATAAATGCAATGTTTATTTTGTTTATTGATTCAAATTTACGTAATTAGCTATTATTTCTTAGTTTCTTTCACAAATTCGCCCTACAACAACGGTGATATCGTCTTTTTGAGCTTCAATTTGCAGAGTTTTTTGTAAGATTCGATCAGCAACAACCTGTGGATTTTTTGATTTTCCGATAGTTTCTATAATCCAATCCTTATTTTCTGGCTCGATATCAGCAACTCCATCTGAAAACATTACGATTAAATCACCATCCGCGATATTTTTTTCATCAACCATTGGCTCAAATTCATCCAAAATTCCAATAGGAAGAGCACCAGGTGTAATCTTTATTACATTCCCATTTCTAATCAAATATGAATGAGGAGCGCCTATTTTTGTAAATTTTAGCTTTCCTTTAACAAGATCAATAACGCACATATCTATTGTAGAAAACATCTCATCAGGACTTTTTAATATAAGTAGTTTGTTTATGGTGCTGAGTATTGTTCTGTCATCAAACTCTGCATGGAAGAAGTTTTCAAGCAGAGCTGCAACAGCTTCGCTTTCTCTTCTAGCCTTGCTTCCGCTACCCATACCATCACAAATCAGCATCATATATTTTCCGTTTTCTAGACCATAAAAGGAATGGCTATCACCACATACACCTTTTTTTGCAACGCTAGCAAGTCCAGTATAAATGCTGAATCTCTTTAACTGTTGATATCTAGTTATACAATTTTGCTTTCCGTATCCCATGCACCGTTCATCTGCAAGCATCATTTTTTTTCCGCAAGCTATTGAGACGCATTTTTCAACATTGGCTTTGCACTTTTTTGACCCATTACACGACTTCATGTTGACCATAACAGTCATACCAGTTGAAGAGTTTTCAACGCACACTTCATTTGGACGATAACCTATTGAGCACAGTTTATCATACAAGTTGGACTCTACTTTTTCAAGAAAAATAAATCCATCAGAAATTTTGCTTGATATATCACTGATTACTCTTGATACGCCACATAACTGCTCGCCTGCAACCAGCTTGCTTTCTTCTATTTTATTTTTCCATTGTACATTGATGAAATAATTTGAAAATAGAGCATCTGCATTATCATATAAGTTTTGAGAGCTCGGACATTTATTTAAAAAAGCTTTTGTTTCTTCGTTCATTATTATTTCGCCGTTTTGTTCATAAGAAATAAACATACTGTTTATAGCATTATATGTTTGAAGAAAATCTTGTTCCCAACACTGTTCCATTTTTTCACAATCAGTACACACTTCTTTTGCTAAAAATCCGATTATTTTTGAAACATTACCTTTATAATTCATATTTTCTTTCGCTGCTGATATAAAAAGGTCACCAGTATTTTTAAAAACTTGTGATATTTCATTTAGTCTATTAGCTGTCATTTTTTTAAATCGTGAAAGGTGTAAATCGGTTTTATCAAATGTTTTATCCTTGATTTTAAATAAGAGTTTAGTTTTAACAAAAAAAGCATTTGGCAGTAATAAGAAAATAAAACTTGCCATTAGCATCTCAATGCCATATTTTAAAAACAATTCATTTTGATCAGATATGTATGCGAGTATAATGTTTACTATTATATAAGAGATGATAACGCCAAAATTCTTGAGCTTTATCAGTAGTGATGATATGTATGCTGCAAAGCTTATATACACAAGAAACAGAAAATTCTCGTTTATTGTTATCACATTTAAAAAGCCCAAGAACAAACCTAGCATTGCACTAAATTCTCCGCCTAAAACTGCGCATGCAATAAAGCAGATAAGAATTGATATTATATGTATGAAGTTTATGTCCATATAGCTGAAATTTCCAAAGCCGAGGATTGTTAAAAATAGCAGAATAATAAAACTATAAATCTGATCATTCGATAATTTTTTATTAATATAGATGTTTTCTATACACTCAACGCCTTTTAAAATCAAGTAAAAAGCAGATATGGAAAGTAAGGATTCTAATAGTGAAAAGTAAATACTATCATCAGTATATAATTTGAATATTACTATATTGATAACCTTTACAAATATTATAATTAGGCCTAAGCTCCATTTTTTTAACGTAGTAATTTTCCCGATAACTATCAATAATATAAATAAATCCACAAGCTCTATTAATCTTTGAATTATATCACCGTTTGCAAATAGACTTGTTGATAGTGCGCACCCCAAAAGACAGAATAGGGGACTTACACCTTTTGTCCAAAAACTGAAGGCGAGGATTGCTATTGCAAATGGCATAAACTTGTCCACAAGTGTTAGGTTGGTGATTGAAAATGATACAATCAATAATATAATGTTTTTTAGTAAGACGATTATTAACTTGTTTTTTGTTGCGATATCATTTTGTTTTGAACTGATCATTATGTCTCCTAAGTCTGCTAATATTTCATATATTATGTAATATAATTTAAGTAGCATTAATGTATATGTGTAGTATTCATAATTATATGTATCTAGACTTGAATTCTTTGTCGTTCTGTGGAAAATTTATTTTGCAAAATATGCTTTTTTTATTGCTTGATTTTAAAAAGTTAAAAGATATGTGGAAAATTGGGTTAGCCAATTGATTGGGATTGGTTTAATATTGAATTGTTGAACTTTTTATATTAAAAAAACCTCCATAGCCTGCAAAAAATATGCGATGGCATAGAGGTTTACTATTCACAATTGTAATATTTAGAAGTTTGATGAAAGGTGTTTTTCGATTTTTGTTTTAATACGTTGAAGAGCGTTATCTATGGATTTTACGTCACGGGTAAGCTCGTCAGCAATTTCTATATAGGATTTTCCATCGACATAAGAGGCTAAAACCTTCATTTCAAACTTCGACAGAAAGTCGCTTATTTTTGATTCAAGCGAACTTAGACCTTCTCTGCCTAAAATTATGTCTTCTGGGTTGTTGATTTCATTTGCCATTAGTAGATCAATCATTGTTCTTTCAGATTCGTCATCATAAATAGGTTTGTTTAATGAAACGTATGAGTTTAATGGTTGATGTTTTTGTCTTGTAGCGGCTTTAATAGCTGTTATAATTTGCCTTGTAATACATAGCTCGGCAAAACCACGAAATGAAGCGAGTTTATCAGGGTTAAAATCTCGGATAGCTTTATAAAGACCAATCATACCTTCTTGAAAGATATCATCTTTATCAGCACCAACAAGAAAATATGATCTTGCTTTTAGGTTGACGAGGTTTTTATACTTAGACAGAATATAATCCAAGGCTTCAATATTGAACTCTTTTGCAAGCACAACAATTTCCTCATCGGTTTTTTGTGAGAACATATCTTTAGGAGTCGTTGAAACATCATCAATTACACTCGATTGTAAAAGATTTTTTATATCTTGGTGGTTTGTTAAACTTTCATCGACAGATATATCTTTTAAAGTATCATAAGTTTCATTTAATTCTGAATTCGCCAAGTATTTTTCACTCCTATTAATAAAAGTAATTTCTTGTAAGTTCAAGATAAATTATACGTTATACTGTATATATAGTCAAATATTATGGTGTAAGTTTACTCACCAAGTTCAAAAATATCCTTAGTATCATCTAAAACTTCTACATTTCTAAGTTTTGTTTCAATAGTTCTTGTTTTTGTAGAAGCATCATCCAAATGATTTTGTGCAGTTTGTAGAGTTTTTCTTGTTCGATCAAGAACAGTAGAAAAGTTTGAAAAACCTTTCTTTATTGAACTCAGTGTATTCCAAACTTGAATAGATTTTTTTTCAATCTCTAGAGTTCTAAAGCCCATCTGTAAACTGCTAAGAAGTGCTGAAAGAGTTGAAGGACCAGTGATTACAACTTTATGATTATTTTGAAGATCCTCTAAAAGTCCGCCTTGTATTGCTTCTGCATATAACCCTTCAACAGGCAAGAACATGATAGCAAACTCGGTTGTATTCGGTGGGTCGATATATTTTTGGCTTATCTTCTTTCCTTCTTCTTTAAATCTTGCATGCAGTTTCTTTCTGCTTATTTCCATCATCTCAATGCTTCCAGTTTTTTGAGCATCAATAAGTCTTGAATAATCCTCCATTGGGAATTTTGAATCGATTGGAAGATAAATAGGTTCATCTTGTCTACCAGGCATTTTTATTGCGAATTCAACAGTACCTCGCCCAACCCTATAATTCTTTTCAAATTGATGTTTAGCAAGCATGTCTTCAATCAATATCTCAAGCTGAACTTCACCCCAGCCGCCACGTGATTTAACGTTGCTAAGAACATTCTTTAAATCACCAACACCATTAGCTAGTTGTTTTACTTCTCCCATGCTCTTATATACGAGTTCTAGCTGGTTTGAAACTTGTTTAAATGAAGAAGTGATTCTTTTTTCTAAAGTTTCACTTAATTTATCATCAACTGTTTTTCGCATATCATCCAGCTTTTTCTCGTTTGATTGTTGGATGTTTTTTAGTGATTTATCAACAACACCCCTAAGCCTGTCCATCTGCTCAGAGCTGTTTTTAGAGATATCGTTGATAGCTTTTATATTGGAAGTGTTAAACTCAGAAAAAAGACTTCTAATCTCTTTTCTAATTGCCATATTTTCTTGTAATGATTGTTTTCTAGTCTCTGAGAGTTCATCTTTAAAAGTGTTTCTCTGTGAGTCTAAGTGACCTCTTATTACATCAAGATAAATTGATCCGTCATTATCTTTTTTAAATATAACCTTATAGATAAGAAAAATATTTAATAAAATACTTATTGAAACTAATATTATTATAGTAGTCATAATTTATATCCTTATTTTCATCCTTAATAATTATTATTGATCATCTACTTCAACGTGAGCTTCTTCTCCGTATGGGTCAACTCTAAGTGATAGGTTATACATATATGGATAATGAACTCTCATATGGTTTAGATATTCAATCCACTCTACACATAAAAGTAGATAGACCCTTTCGGCATCGCCGAGTAAATGACGTTTATCTAATTCACTTAACTTGCCTAAATCTATACGCAAACTTAGTTCTTTATACATATGAAAAACCGCCATAAGCAACTCGGAAAATGTATCGTGTTCCAACAGCATCGGGTTTTCGATCATTCGTTGAATATCGTCTTTCTCTGATTCAAGAATGTGCAAAATTTCTTCTAAATCATCACCTGTTAACGCTAAATCTGGCTTATAAGACTTGATCTTCTTTTTAAAAACTCTCTTTTTCCATTTTTCATCAATAACAAAATCATCTTGAATCTCTTCTATTGCTAAATCACTACCAGCTAATATACGTAAGATGTCAAAGCCGATTCCGCCGAAGAAAACCTCAATCATCATATATAGTTTTCTTGAATTTTTCTTTTTTCATTTGATGAAATAACTCTATGTAAAATTATTGAAACAAATATTACTTCGATTGGAACAAATGCAAAATCTTCTAATCCAAATAGTAATAAGTGATGAGCATCATTGAATATAAAAAAATGTATAAAGTATGAAGCTGCTGACATAACAAGTAAAATAAAGATAAAAATTATATCATCTTTATACGTTTGTAGTTTTTCTTTGAACATTAATAAAAAATCCCCTTTTTAAATATGATAGCTATTGTAAATTTATATATTTATGAAACATATAGCTTTTATGATTATAGCATAATTATATAAATTGTTCACAATATAGAAATATTTTTTTTAAGCCTTTGTGATATAGTATGTGATAGGAGGATTTTATTTTATGAATTTATTTATTATAGGGGCAATAATTGCAGTTACTTTATTTTTTGTTTTGGGTTATACACCAACAAGAGAGTGGAAACCAAATGGTAAACAAGCTTTTTCTATCGTTGGTGTTGTTATTATGGCGTTTTCGTTTTTTGCACTTGTACCAGCTAATAATGTTGGTATTTTATACTCACCATTTTCTGGTGGTGTACAAGATGAAGTGTATCAAGAGGGTTTCAACGTTAAAGGACCTTTTGATCAAATGTATATGGTATCAACTGAAGTTCAATCAAAGCAGATTACAAACTTGTCTGGACAAACTAAGGATAGCCAATATTTGACTATTGCTGTTGATGTTAAGTACTTTGTTGATGTCGATAAAGCATTTGATGTTTTTAAAAAGTTTAAAACACTTTCAAACGTAAACAATGCATTGATTTCACCAGCTGCACAAAGAGCGATTGAGAATGCTTGTTTAGATTATAATATCATCGAGATATTGGGATCTGGCAGGGGTGAAGTTTACAAGAAGATTGAAGTTGACCTAGAGGAAAGATTTAGTAGAGATGGTATCACACTTCACTCAATCACATTTATCGATACAGATGCTGGTGATGATGTAGAAAATGCTATCCGTGAAGAAGCGGTTGCTAAAAAAGAAGTTGAGACTGCAAAGCAGAGAAGAACAAGAGCAGAAGTTGAAGCACAGACAAGAATCATTGAAGCAGAAGCTGAAGCGAAAGAAAAAGAGATTTTAGCAGAAGCACTTGGAACTGCTCCACAAATCCTAGAACTTGAGTGGATTAAAAAGTGGAATGGTACTTTGCCACAATTTATGTCAGGCGAATCAACAGGAATTATGGTTGATATGCCAGATATGGCTATTGGAGAATAACTTCTTTAAAAAAGTAATAGTTGAATAAGATATTGATTAAGGGGTCATTTAGATAGGACCTCTTTTTTGATGCAAAAAATTGTTAATATGTATTTTCATTATGTGCCTGAGTGATTTTTATAAATTTTATTTCATATAATTAGGTGAGATTATTTATTTAGGTGATGATATTGAAAAAGAAATCAAGAAAATCAAATCGTTATATTAAAAAACAAAAAAGCCATATAACACAGGTGTTTGAGTTGCCAGCTGAGGCGATCTGTGGTGATTTTAGAATTATATCCATAAGCAATAAGGATATTTTTATCGAGAATCATCTTGGCATTTTGCAATACACACAAAAAAGGCTGATGATTCGCTCAAAAGAAAAAAATATACTTTTTATGGGTGATGATATAGTGCTTAAAAAAATGGGCAAGAAGAACTTGATTGTTCAGGGAAAAATTGACATGATCGAATTTATTGACAATTAGGAGATAATATATGTATCTAAGCGGTTTATGGCATAAAATAATTGGATATGTTATGATAAAAATCATTGGGCTCAACTGTGAAAATACAATCAATTATGCTTGTAAAAATGCGATAAATATATGGGATGTAAAAAGATTATCATATACTTGTATCTGCGTGAAAACAACATATAAGGGATATCGTACATTAAGAAAAAAATTTGATAGTGAAGTAAAGATTACAGTTGTTAGGGCATGCGGTTTGGCTTGCATGGTAAGAAAGTTCTATTTTAGAAAAGCATTATTTTGGGGATTGATTGTTGTTAGCTCAATAATAGTATCTCTTTCCATGTTTTTTTGGGAGATTGATATTTTAGGTGAAAAAACAATAAGTGAACAAGAGATTTTAAGTTTTATAGAAGATAAGGGAATTAAAGCACCTATGCTAAGAAAAAGGGGCGGATATGAGCTTATTGAAAATAGCATAGAAATAAACTTTGACCAGATTTATTGGGCGGATTTTAAACCACGAGGGGTAAAGCTTTGTTTGGAGGTTGTGGAGGAAGAGGCTGAGAGAAAAAGTGCCTGTAAATATACTTGTGCGGATGTTGTTGCAAAAAAAGATGGACATATTACAAAAGTATTGGTGTTTAAAGGTGAGTCCATTATAGAGGAAAATAAATCTATAAAAAAAGGTGATGTTATCATAAAAGGCGAATATTATGATGAAAAAGGCAACTATCGCTCATATTTGGCTGATGGAGAAGTTTATGCAGACATTTGGTATACAGGCGGATATGGAATGTGCATTTATGATGAAGTGTTTGTACGCACTGGGCAATACTTTGATAAAGAATATATTGAAATATTAGGTCAAGTCGGTATTAAGAAAAATAATGCTGATTATGAATATTGCGAATCTGAGATTTTAAGTGAGGATTATGTTTTTAAAAATTTAGCTTTACCGATTAAACATAAATTTGAGCGAGTTTATGAGCTTAAAACTGTAAGGAAGAAAAAAGATATTCGTTTGGTGAAAAGTGAAGTTAAAAACAAAGCATATGAAATTGCATATGATCAAATATTAAACCAAGACATTATTGAAGAAAAGGTGATATTTTATCAAAAAGATGATAAAATAGAAGTTGCAGTATTTTTGAAAACAAATGAAAATATCGCTGAAATAATAGAATATGAAAATTACTATGAATATTTTGAGCAAGAGGAAGATATTTTGGATAAGCAGGAAGGAAATTAATGGAGAAAAACATAATAAGTGAAATAGAATTTGAAAGCATTGATCAATTGATGATTCTTTTTGGAAGTTTTGATGAAAACATCGCATGTATTGAGGAGGAAACGAATACAAAGGTTTCGTCAAATGATAATATATTAAAGATTGTTGGTAGTAAAGAGGACGTAATAGTCTGTGAAAACTTAATAAAAGCACTTTTTTCTCATATTAGAAAAGGCGAGAAGATTGATGCTGCTAAGATATCATATGCTGCGGGTCTTTCTAAAGAAGGAAATTCCGAGGCGATGGACGAGATGATGTCAGGATCGGTAGCAGTTACTGCTAAAGGTAGACAGATTAGATGTAAAACGCTCAATCAGAAAAAATACATTGATTTTATAAAGAAACAGACATTAGTCTTTTGTGTTGGGCCTGCTGGAACAGGAAAAACGTATTTAGCGGTTGCTATGGCGGTTAAAGCGTTAAAAAACAAAGAAATTCAGCGGATTATTCTAACAAGACCTGCGGTTGAAGCAGGGGAGAAGCTTGGGTTTTTGCCTGGAGATTTACAAAACAAAGTTGATCCATATTTAAGACCATTATATGATGCGCTGTATGATTTTTTAGGTGCGGATACATTTGCAAGGCATATTGAATCTGGTGTTATTGAGGTTGCACCGCTTGCATACATGCGTGGTAGAACTTTATCTGATTCATTTATAATTTTAGATGAAGCGCAAAACTGTACAAGAGAGCAGATGAAGATGTTTTTAACTAGGTTTGGTGAAGGATCTAATGTTGTTGTTACTGGTGATATCACTCAAATTGACTTGCCTAAAAAAGGCAGTTCTGGTTTGGTACATGCTGTAAAGGTGCTAAATAATGTTGAGGATATCGGTATTATACAATTTGATCATCGTGATGTTGTAAGGCATAGATTGGTACAAAGAATTATTAAGGCGTATGAAAAATATGATAAAATAAAAGAGAAACCGAGAAGATAATATGGATTTTATTTTTAAAGGCGTTTTTTGTAGACGCAAACGAATAAAGCAAATAGTCGAAAAAGCAGTGAAAGCGACTTTTAGTGATAGCGATGTTGAAGATTATAATATTTCATTTCTTATTACTAATAACAAGCAGATTCAAAAGATAAATAATGAATTTAGAAGTATTGATAAACCTACGGATGTTTTGTCTTTTCCTTCAAGCGAAGAGTTTGATGGTGATTTTGATAATTTTTATGGTGATATAATAATATCGCTAGATAAAGTTAAAGGACAAGCCAAGGAATTTTCTCAATCATTCGATAGAGAGCTTACCTTTTTAACAATACATGGTTGCTTGCATCTTTTGGGGTATGACCATATAGAAAAAGTTGATGAAAAAATCATGAGGCAAAAGCAAAGACAGATTTTAGATATGATTTTGGGGGAAAAACTTTGAGAAAATTTATTGACAGTATGAACTATTCTCTTAGCGGAATAATTCATGCGTTTAAAACTGAAAAGAATATGCGATCACATTTTATTATTGCGATTGGGGTAATCATAGTAAGTGTGCTTTTACATGTTACAAGGTTTGAGCTTATTGCAATTGTAATATCCATAACACTTGTTATGTTTGCAGAGCTTGTCAATACTGCTGTTGAGGCGGTTGTTGATCTTATCACAGAAGATTATCACGAGCTTGCTAGAGTGGCTAAAAATGTTGCAGCTGGTGCGGTAACGCTTACGGCGGTAAATGCATTAATCGTTGGATACCTTGTTTTTTATAGAAAGATAAGCTCGTTTCAATTGACATCATTGTCGTTTTTTTCTGACCTTTCTGCACACATTGCCTTTGCTAGTCTTGCGATAGTATGTTTAATTATTATTGCAATTAAGTCTAGACAAAATGTAAAAAACGTTTCATACTTACAAGGCGGAATGCCTAGTGGACATACGGCGATTGCATTTGCACTTTTTATGGCGGTGACGCTAATATCGAATCAGATCATAGTTTCAGCAGTAACGTTGATATTGGCACTTATTGTAGCAGAATCTAGGTTGGAAACAAAGGTACACAAGGTATCAGAAGTAGCTGTTGGTGCACTTATTGGCGCTGGAGTTACATGGATTATGTTTATATTAGCAAGACTATTAGAGTTTTAGATTGGAGAAAATATTATGGAATATAAAGAATTAGTAAGATTAGCGGACGAAGTTAGAAAACATTCATATTCACCTTATTCAGGATTTAGTGTAGGTGCGGCATTGCTCACCAAAAAGGGAAATGTTTATACAGGAACTAATGTAGAAAGTGCAGCTTATTCTCCATCTATATGTGCAGAATCATCTGCAATTGTAAAGGCAGTATCTGAGGGAGAGCGAGAGTTTGAAGCTATTGCAGTTATATCCAGTGCTGATGATTTCGTAACTCCTTGTGGTGTTTGTCGTCAAAGAATATTTGAGTTTGGAGAAAAGATTACTGTTATTTGTGCAAAAAACATAGATGAGTATTTGGTTTATGGCATTGATGAGTTATTGCCTAGAGGGTTTAATCATGATACGCTTATAAAAGGAAGTAACAAATAATTTTTTAGAAAATTGATACATAAAATAAAAGGAGAAATAATGGAAAATAATTTTAAATCAGCGTTTATAGGGATTGTTGGAAGTCCTAACGTTGGTAAATCTACGATTGTAAACTATTTTATTGGTAGGAAAATTGCGATTGTGTCACACAAGCCACAAACAACGCGTCATAGAATCACAGGAATCCTTACAAAAGGCGATATGCAAATGGTGTTTTTGGATACACCAGGAATAACTGAAGCAAAAAACAAGCTTGGCGAGTCCATGATTAAAACAGCTTATGAATCCACAAGAGATGTTGATGCTATACTTTTTGTTTTAGACTTAAATCATGGTATTGGAAAAAGAGACTTGGAGATTTTAAATAAGATATCTAGAGGTAGTGAGCCTTTGGTTGTAGCATTAAATAAATCTGATGTTGTTAAAAAACAAGATATTACAAAAGTTTTGGATATACTTCGTGAAAATGGAGTTGAAGAAAATATACACACAGTTTCAGCTTTGACTGGAGAGGGAATGGACGAGCTGTTAGCTGTTTTAAAAACATATCTGATTGAGGGTCCTATGTATTATCCTAGGAATATGACTTCTGATCAACCAGAAAAACAGGTTGTTTCTGAGATTATCCGTGAAAAGGCATTGCTGCTTTTAAACGAAGAAGTTCCTCATGGTATTGGTGTTGGCGTTATGAAACTATCACACAGGACGGATAAAGAGATTCTAGATATTGAAGCAAACATTTATTGTGAAAGAGAAAGTCATAAAGGGATTATCATAGGAAAAGGCGCTAGTATGCTTAAAAGAATCGGCAGTGATTCTAGAAAAGACTTGGAAAAGATGTTTGGAAAGCAAGTGTTTTTGCGTCTTATGGTAAGAGTAAAACCAGATTGGCGTGATACTAATAGAGGATTGCAAGACTTAGGTTATAAAGAATAATTGGAAAATTTCATCTCGTATATTTTGTAGATTTTTATCAGAAAATATATATGAGGTGATTGATAATGAAAGAAGATATAAGTGTAGATTTTTGGAACGTGTTTAAAAAAACAGGCAACATTGGACATTATTTACTATATAAAGAGGTAGATAATAAAGAAAAGTAGTTGCTTTTTTGGATGGAAATTAATGGGGAGTAGTTTTGCACACAATACCTGCGATTGTTATTAAAGAAACTGATTATAGAGATAATGATAAAATGCTCACCCTGTTTTCTCCGATTTATGGGAAGACTGATGTGCTTTCTCGTGGATGTAAAAAACAATCGAGCAAGCTTATGGCATCATCACAGCTATTTGCATGTGGAAATTATCATTTAAATGAACGAAAAGGAAGATATTATCATGCTGGTTGTGATATGGAATTTTCCTTTTTTGGTTTAAGACAAGATTATAGCAAGCTTTTTCATGCTTCATTTTTTATAGAACTTGTTCATGCATTTATAGTCGAAAATCAAGAAAATAAAATGCTATATGCATTACTTTTAAATTGCTTATACGCTATGGAGAATTCTATCAATGATGATAAGCTGATAACACAGTTTTTTCTAATCAAGTTTTCTGATTATGTTGGACTTAGACCTAACATAGATGATTGCTGTGAGCATTATAAAGATAGTAAAAAGCTTTTCTTTTGTTATGAAGATGGAATGATACTATGTGAAAGATGTGCAGCGAAATTTAAATATCAAAAAAATATCATATCAAGAAAGTCGATAGAAATAATAAAAGAGACATTTGATCTGCCTACAAAAGCGATTTGTATGCCAAATACCACAGAAATGTCACTAGAGATTATTAAATTATTTTACAGCTTTTTGCAGTACAATATCAATGTTAAGATAAAATCCTACAAATTGATCAATAATTGAATTAATATGCGCAGTTTTTACAAAATTAAGGTTGTAAATAGTTTCAACATACGTTATAATTCTTCTTGGTAATTTAAGAATATAGTCCACATAGAAGTGGACAAAAAAAGAGGAGTGTAAAACATGAATAAAAAGTTTGTATATCTTTTTAGTGAGGGAGATGCAAGTATGAAGAATCTCCTTGGTGGAAAGGGTGCTAACCTGTCAGAAATGACTGGTCTTGGTCTACCTGTACCTCAAGGATTCACAGTTTCAACAGAAGCTTGCACACAGTACTACAAAGATGGCGAAAAGTTAAATGATGACATCGAGAGCCAAATTTACGATGCATTGGAGAAAAGTGAAAAGATCAACGGAAAAATATTTGGGGACATTGAGAACCCTTTTTTAGTTTCTGTTCGTTCTGGTGCAAGAGTATCTATGCCTGGTATGATGGATACAATTTTGAACCTTGGTTTAACAGATCAATCAGTTGTTGGTCTTGCTAAATTAACACAAAATGAAAGATTTGCTTATGATAGTTACAGAAGATTTATCCAAATGTTCTCTGACGTTGTTATGGGAATCGAAAAGCACAGATTTGAAGAGATCTTAGATGATGTTAAAAAAGCTAAAGGTGTTGAGAATGATACTGACCTAGACGCTGAAGATTTAAAAGAAGTTGTTGAGAGATATAAATCTTTATATCTACTACAAAAAAGACAAAAGTTCCCACAAGATCCTAAAGTTCAACTTATCGAAGCTATTAAAGCTGTTTTCCGTTCATGGGACAACCCAAGAGCTATCGTTTATAGAAGAATGAATGGTATCGATTCTGATTGGGGTACTGCTGTTAACATCCAAGCTATGGTATTTGGAAACATGGGTAATGATTCAGGAACTGGTGTTGCATTTACACGTGACCCATCTACTGGCGAAAACCTTATGTATGGTGAATACTTGATGAATGCACAAGGTGAAGACGTTGTTGCTGGAATCAGAACACCAAAGCCAATCAGCTTACTTAAAGAAGATAACGAAAAAGTTTATAACCAATTTTTAGATATAGCTCAAAAGTTAGAAGATCACTATAACGACATGCAAGACATGGAGTTTACAATTGAGCGTGGTGAATTATTCATGCTTCAAACAAGAAACGGTAAGAGAACAGCTTTTGCTGCTCTAAAGATTGCTGTTGATTTGGTTGCTGAAGGAAAAATCACTAAAGAAGAAGCTCTTCTAAAGATCGAGCCACAACAATTGGATGCTTTATTGCACCCAACATTTGTTAAGGAAGCATTGGATAGTGCAACTCCGATTGCATCTGGACTTCCTGCATCACCTGGTGCTGCATGTGGTAAAATTTACTTCACAGCTGCTGAGGCTGCTCAGGCTGCTGAGCGTGGTGAAGAAGTTATTCTTGTTAGAATCGAAACTTCACCTGAAGATATCGAAGGTATGTATGCTGCAAATGGTATATTGACTGCACGTGGTGGTATGACTTCTCACGCTGCTGTTGTTGCTCGTGGTATGGGTACATGTTGTGTTTCTGGTTGTGGTGAGATTATGATCATCGAAAAATCAAAAACTATGACTGATACAAAAGGCGACGTTTTCCATGAGGGAGATTACATTTCACTTGATGGAACAACTGGTAAAATCTATGGATCAGCTATAAAGACACAAGAAGCTGAACTTTCAGGCGACTTTGGAACAATCATGGAGTGGGCTGATGAAGTTAGAACATTAAAAATTAGAACTAATGCTGATACACCTCAAGATGCTAAAAATGCTGTATCTTTTGGAGCTGAAGGTATTGGACTTTGTAGAACAGAGCACATGTTCTTTGAAGAAGATAGAATCCCTGCAATGCGTGAGATGATCGTTTCTAAAGACGAAGATCAAAGAAGAAGAGCGCTTGCAAAACTTTTACCAATGCAAAGAGATGACTTTAAAGGTATCTATAAGGCAATGGCAGAAAGACCGGTTACGATCCGTTTCCTAGATCCACCGTTACATGAGTTTTTACCACATGAAGAATCTGATATCAGAGCACTTGCTAAAGAGATGGTAATTCCACAAATCGAGCTTGAGTATGCTATTGAGTCATTAAAAGAGTTTAACCCAATGTTAGGTCATCGTGGATGTAGATTAGCGGTTACTTATCCTGAAATTGCAGAAATGCAAACAAGAGCGGTTATTGAAGCTGCTGTTGAGGTTAATAAAGAGTTAGGCTACAACATTCACCCAGAGATTATGATTCCTCTTGTTGGTGAAGTTAAAGAGCTACAATATGTTAAAGATATCGTTGTAAAAACTGCTGATGCTGTTATTGCTGAACTTGGAGCAAAGATTGACTATCAAGTAGGAACAATGATTGAGATTCCAAGAGCTTGTTTGACAGCTGATGTTGTTGCACAGAATGCTGACTTCTTCTCATTTGGAACTAATGATTTAACTCAAATGGTATTTGGATTTAGCCGTGATGATGCTGGTAACTTCTTAGATGATTACTATGCTAAGAAAATTTATGAGCAAGACCCATTTGCAACAATTGACCAAAAAGGTGTTGGACAATTGATGAAGTTTGCAATCGAAAAAGCTAGAGCTGCTAAGCCTGATCTAAAGATCGGAATCTGTGGTGAGCATGGTGGAGAAGCAAAATCAGTTGAATTCTGTCATAAGATCGGAATGAACTATGTTTCTTGTTCTCCGTTCAGAGTGCCTATCGCAAGACTTGCTGCTGCACATGCTGCGATTAATAACAAATAATAACAATTTACAATATATAAATTACAGGATGGCTATTATGGTCATCCTGTTTTTTT
>JMSV01000040.1_pt1 | contig 34214 bp, 26 predicted proteins | sample 179021 | NCBI WGS metagenome assembly JMSV01 (sample SAMN02769581, study PRJNA246767) | bioreactor metagenome | isolation source: Culture-2 Bioreactor Bmz derived from microbial biomass from the upper 2 cm... | place: Germany: Bremen | collected day 87 after inoculation | reverse complement strand
TGGATATAGATTGTTGAACTTGGAAGTTCTACTTTTAAGTTATCAATCAGCTTAATATATGATGACTTAAATACTTCAAGCGAATCTTTATCAATTATATTATTTATTCCTACAAGAACGAAAACTTTTTCAGGTTTTATCTCAGTTATCATATCAATTCTTTTGATTAAATCGTTGACTCTATCTCCAGAATTACCAAGATTACAAACACTCACATCATTAAAATAATCTTGAAAATTACTTCCACGTGTTATTGAATCACCAAAAAAAGCAACATCGACATCTAAGTTTAAGCTGACAAGACATGATTGCCAAGATTTAAGCATCCATTCAATTTTGATATTTTCTTTAGTTTTTTCTTCAATTTGTTCTGTTTTCTCTTTTTTAACTTCTTTAGTTTTTTCGTCGTTAATCATTTCAGTTTTTATATTGCTAGTATTTACAGATTCCTCTTTAAGTTTCATTTTTACAAGTACTTTATCTGTATAAGATCCACGTACCCATAGTATAGAAGCCAAAGGTAAAGAAACTATGTTGGTGATTATTAGCAGTAGTATGATTGATTTTTTGCAGCTTATAATAGTTTTTTTAATTTTTATTTCTCCTTTATTATACAATTTATATTATACATGTTTTATATAATGATTTCAATATTATACTTAAATGAAAGCAATAATCATTATATGGTAAAAATAAATAAAAGCTAGGACGAGGGGTTTCTTTTAGAATTGAAGAAAGAAGTGTTGCTTCAAAAAAATTAAAGATGATTTCTTATTCTTAAAAGATTTAAATGATGTATATCTGAAGGCTGCAACGCAACATTATTTAACTGGTCTAAAATTACTTTCCCTTGAAGATGAAGTGTCTGGGCTTATCGATGCGGCATTTATGCAATTTTATCAAGCTTGTGAACTTTTATGCAGAGATAAAGATGGAAGGATGAAGCAATCAAAAAAATTCATTGCAAAGTTAGAACCAAAAGATAGCAGAGATTTGCAAATAATAGCACATCAAGTATGGAGAGTAAGGAATAAAATTTCGGGCATGGTGATTTGGATTTTAACGTACAAGCTAATAGCAATACTGAATCATCAGTATTAGTTGCAAAGCAAGTCTTTGTTGCAAGGTATTTATGTAAAAAACTAATAGACTTATATACTCCTTCAAAAGAGGTTCTTATAAGAGAAATGACGTTCTTTAGTGATGATGCCAACTGTGGAAAATTTGGAGGTACTATAGATGAGCTAGAAACAAGCTTTAGAGTAAATTATGATTGTGAACGAAGAAATTCTGCATTGTATTCTAGTTCAGGTGAAGAAATCGAAAAGTATACTATTAAGTAATTCAATAAAATCATCTCATCAATATATAAAGAGATATCTGCTGCTCCATATGTTATGAAAATAAAAAAGCTCCAGAAAATCGCTTGAACCTCTATTCGAACGAATAATTGAAGATATTAATATCTTCTTTATATAATTCATAAACGATATCTTTGGTCTCGGCATCATAATATTCCTTATAGTCTTTGTGTTTGCTCGAATTATGCTTAATTAAACTTTTTTCAATATCTAGTTTTTTCCTTATTTCTTCATAACTATCCTCTAACAACTCATACTTACCCAAGTAGTCAACTAAAATATTTCCTCTATTATCACAAATATATTTATATTGAGGAACAAAGTGAAGCTGATGAAATACAGCTTTTCTCAATTTTTTATCTTTTAATGCTACAATAAAATCTCTAAAAGATGAGTAATCCGCCAAATATTTTTTTGCAAAATTTGCATCTGAATCATTGCTTCCGCCTTGTGATAGATAAAAATATGATGACACAATTCTATCCCATGGGTTCCTTACAATACCAAATTTATAAAATGAGTCAAATAACTCCTTGTTAAAATACTTATAATTGATTATTTTATAATGCCCTGTAGATTTTTGGTCAAATAAAGATTTTATTATAGCTTTTCCTGCAGTTTTAGGAACATGAATAAATATGAATTTATGTTTAATTTCTAATAAAGAATAAGGATCTACCTTTTTCATTTTTAATATGTCTGGCATTATTTTTTGTAACAATCTTGATGTACTTAACTTACTTAACATTTTTATCCTCAAATTATTGTCATATTAACGGTTTATATCTTCGAGCTAATCAAATCTGCCCTTAACATTTGCTAAAATACTATTCTCTTGATTATCATATACAAAAGACTGTTTAGAATGAAGTAATTATAACAATCTACTCTTCTTTTTGTCAAGACTCTGGGCGTCTACTTACCTTTATTTACTCATAGACACCGCTTCACTCTCTAATACTTCCTCAGTATTTATATAATGTCTTACTACCGACACTATAATTATCGCTTTCTATTCCGCATATTCGATAAAAAGTCCATCCATTCAATTATAGATGGCAACTTATTACCAAACGGAAGTATTTTTTTTATCATCCTATTACACTCACGTATAAGCTTATTATTTTTCCCAAAATTACACTCAATCTTTGCTAATTTAATCGCCTTGTTATTAAAAATATCAATGAATAGTGAATACCATGTATCTACAATTTTAGCTGGATTAAACGTTTTATCCACAAAGTCAATAGCGTTATAACCCATATATTCACGGAGATTTTCATCTTTCAACAACTTAATTATGTTCTTTGATAATTGACTTTTCGTTTTACCAAGCAATCCTGTTTTGCCATGATCAACAACATCAAATAAACCATATTTCCCAAAAGATACTACAGGAATACCACATGCTTGAAATTCTAAAGCCGATCCTGGACAGTTTTCACTCAAAGCAGTTGGGTTTACTATACCGACTTTGGTTGTTTTCAATATATCCAATTTTTCTTTTCCTAATAAACCCCAAAATTTTATGCTAGGTAACAACTCTCCGTTAGAGTCTTGTAAATGATGCATGAACATTTTTTCATAACTTGCATCTGCAATTCCAAGAGACCCTAACTTAGCATCACGACTATAAAGCTGGCCTGTGCCAATAACATTTAATTTGGCATCCGGGACCTCCTTGAGTACAGATTTCCAATTATATGCCAATTCATGAAACCCTTTTGTTTTTATTAGGCTTCCTATGAATGTTACTTCATTTTTTTTACCCTCTAAGACAATGCTTTTTTTATATGGAGCGGTATCAAAACCATTAAAGATATAGGTGCTTTTATTGAACACAGAATGATCTCGTATTCTATCTAACTGTTCTCTACTAACACAAACATGTCTCACTATACCATTATTTGTGCTTATTCTGTTTAATTCTTTAAAACTGAGCATATTATGAGACCAGCTAATAGTTTTTAGCTTTACCTTTTCAATTTTTTTATAGGCGCTAATATACATATCATTAAATAACGGCCTAAATATAAAGATATCAACGTCCATTGACTTTGACAAATCTACGGCATCTTCAATAGATTGAACGGCACAGGTTTTTATTTCTAACGGCAATAAATCTATTGCATTGGCAAACAAATATATATCTAATTCTTGACCTCTAAATTTGTTAAGATAATAACTCAACGTAATGAAATTGAATTGTGTTCCACCTATACCAGGATTCCCTAATTCAGGTTTTTTGCAATCTACGTTGCCTATTTGACTATTTTCTAAATAAAATGCAATTTTCATTCAAACTCCTTTTTTTATAAAAAATACTTGTACTTATCTACTGATAGGTTATATTTAGTCAAAAGCGTTTTATTACTTTCTTTATAAAACTCCTGTAAACTGTTTTTGTTTTTATCATTTATGTTAAATTTCTCACGATTACCTGATTTTAGCTTTTGCTCAAGTCTCTCCCGCATTTTTTTGCTAAAAAACGGTTTTATATATTTCAATTTACTACTATATCTTCTTTTAAATTGACGATATTTATTATATCTACTTGGCACCCCTGTATTCTCGTGTTTGCTCTTAAGAAGAGTAACTACTTCGTCATAATCAATACACATAAAGTTACTTAATTTTTTGCAAAATGATTCAACATTACTCTGTAGCTCTTCCATTAATAAAACACAAACATTGTTAATGCCAAATAAATACACATATTTATCAATTACTTTATCATATTTTAAGGCCTCAAGATAATATACCTCATCGCTAGAAAGTGAAATATCAATAAACTCATTTATATCTACAGGATTTCCTTTAGATAAATCTGTTGGGTTAAATGGATGATCTCTATATTGTGACTTTATCCATTCGTCCTGCTTTCTAATCACAATAATAACTTTTACTTGGTCAAAAACAGCCTTAACTCTATCCGCTTTTTTAAAGTTATCAGAAAATGCAAAATATGTAGAGGTGATGCGTTCATTACTGAATATCACTTGCTTGTCAGTAGGCATAATATACTTGTTATTCAATATATTGTATAATGCCCTTGTGTCTTGCTCATTATAAATAGAACTATCTTTATTGCATAAGCCATAGTAAAAGTCTTTTATACTCTCATCTTTCAAATAAAAAGCATCTTCACTATGAAGGGCTGTATCAACTCCAATATTACGTGTAGGGAAAGTACCTAAATTTAATAATTGCGAATGCTTATTGAACAGTCCTTTTTGTAGAGTAGTACTTGCAGCCTTTGGATATCCTATATGTAGGTATATTGATTTTTTCATAAATTACTCCTCATTATTTATTTTAATCTTTTGCACTGCAACTTAAATATATTAAGATATGATTTCAGCAAATATCTGCCATACGGGGTAAAGATATTAAGGATAAATCCTTGAACTAAAGTTGAGAGAAAAGTAGCAAAAGCAGCCCCATTAATCCCCCAAATAGGGATGAATATAATATTCAATACAATATTCAATATAGCACTTATAAAACTTCTAAAAGCTAAAAACTTTGTCTTCCCATTTAATATATGATATCGTCCAGAAACAATACCAAAGTAAACGAATATTACTTGATATGACAGTATTTTCAATACTGCAGCGGACTCAATATATTGTATGCCGTATAAAAGAGTAATGATAAATTCACCAAAAAGGTTAACGCCTATCGTTATAGTCGCTGCAATAACTGTTAAAACTATAAGAACCTTATTGAGTTCCATTTGAAATTTCTTGTTTTGTTCAGCATTAAATAATTTAACTAAAGATGGGAAAAAACTGTTCACTACTGAAACACCTATAAGTCCCCATATATTAAACTTTGTTCCAATTCCATATATGGCAACCTGAGAGTCTGTACTCATTATGCCAATTATTATTTGGTCTATTCGTAGATGGATAGTAACCGCCATGGTTGAAAGCATCAGTGGCAAGCTTGTCTTTAAAAGTCTTTTTGCCCCTAAAATATCAAAGTTCCATTTCTTAATTGATGTTTTAGAATGTTGCCTATAAAAACAATAATACCCTATTGCATTAATTAAATGAACTAAACTTACAGTAACAATAAAATATAAAGTATAAGCATCTTTCCATATACCAATTACAATTAACAATAAAATCGTTAAGCGGCTATATAATTCAGATAAGACAATTCCTTTATAACTCTCACAAGATATAAAATAGTACCTTATTACTTGGAAACATCTAAAAATTTCGCCTAAAGACAATAATGCTACAATGAAAAATAACTTAGATTCTCCTGGTCTTATAAAAGGTATAGAACATAATATTAATATGAAGCTAATTATACCACCTAGTAATTGGAGATAAAAAACCGTACCCATTGTATTTTTATTACATTTATTTAAAACAAGTTCACGAACAACAATTGTCTCAAATCCAAGGTTTATAAACACTGAAAAGAGTACTATATATGATTGTGCAAATATGTACTTGCCGTATATATCCATATCTAAATATCTGCTCAACAATATACTTTGAACAATACCTAGCATAAGCAATGCTATTTTATTGAATATTTGAATTGTTGAATTTTCTATTTTTTTATTATTCTTCAAATTGATAATCTTATTTTTAATGTTCATTCCTAAATTATTATCTATGTTGTTTTTCCCCTTTCAATATTTATTATGTTCAAGATTATTCAACCCCACATATTAGTTATTTTAGCTTATACCTTATTTTGTTAACAATGGATGAAACAATATAAATCAAAGCTGATTTACTATTGCCCCATAGATTATTATAATAAATATATCGTTTTAAAGTAGTCGAATTTTTATGCTTTTTATACTTTGTTTCAACTATCTCTTTTGTATCATACAAAAAAATGTCATCCCACTCCTTATTATCTAACACAATATTTAACTCATGAGGTCGATATAAAAGAGAATATGTTTCAAGAACTTTATATTCAAGAATATTTGTAGTTAACAAGTATCTTTTATATTGTTTTTTATACCCATATAAATCAACGGTTACTTCTTGATTGTCTTTTCCTAAGTATTGACCTAATCCCTCACGTTCAAAAAAAGAATCATATACAACTGCACTTGAATTTTCCATATTGCAAAATTCATATTGCTTGTTACTATCTATCATCATTTGTATTTGCAAATGATTTTCTTTAACCTTAATATGTTCACCTACATCACAGTAACATGTAGTAAGTCCTTTATATGGATAGACAAAGTAAAAGTTGTTTTCAATGCAGTATTTTATATGGTATTTTAACCAAGATGAACTAGACCAGTTAGTAACATTAAATGGAATATCATATTTAGTCGATTTCATTGATTCGCCATTCTCTTTATACCAGTCTTTGAACTTTCTCCATTGTTTTTTCATCCAAACTTGACCCCAAGACTGTGCATACTGCATGAAAAAAACATCTGCACATCCTTGGTATGGTTCAAACTTTTGATTTACTCCAACATTCCAAGCATGTGTATAAAGTGATATCCCTGCTATATTATCACAATCACTATAATATTCAACTGATTGTTTTACATAAGAATAAAATGCAGGAGATGCTACCAAATCGTCCTCTAAAACTACTATTGCATCAAATTCATCAAGTAAATCCCCACACTTTAAAATATGAGCCCTTAATCCCATCCTTGTTTTATACGTTAATATTCTTTTGTCACCATGATTCCATTCAAAATCTTTAGCAACTTTCTCTACATCATCTTCACCACTTTTATCTATACTAATTATAAGTGAGACTGAATCCGAGCAATAATCAGCTTTTTTTAGTGATTTAAGTAACCTTTTCAGCCCGTCCGGCCGATTATAGGCTATGCAAACTATTGCATATTTATTTTTTGATTTAATCATTAGTAGCTTCCTTTAATAATTCTATACTTTCAAACAGATTTGCTCTTTTTTTTATCCATTCAATATCCTTATCCCACCATTTCAATTTTTGCAAATATTGAATATCTTCTTGTGAAAATCTCATTTTATAAATCTTGGCAGGTACACCCATTACAATTGCATAGTCCGGTACATCTTTTGTAACCATTGATCCAGCAGCTATGATAGCTCCATCACCAATATTAACGCCCTCCATAATATTTGAGTGTGACCCAATCCACACATCATTGCCTATTATAACACTCCATCTATCTTCTACTAATTTATAATCTTTATATTTGATTTTATTAACATAATCTGCTCCACAGGGGTGATTATTAGAATAGAAGTAAGGACTTGTTGACACAAAGTGGACTGGATGTTGACCTCTAACAACTGTTACGTTAGAAGAAATAGAACAATACTTTCCAATACTAGAATTAATAAACTTTGAATTGTCACCTATATAACTTGCATATCCCACATGAGAGTTGCTCAAAAAACAACCTTTCCCTATTAAGTTATGTCCCCCGATAATGCAGTTTTTTAAACAAGCTCTTCTTGAAATTTTATTACTATAGAATAAATTCAACTTACTAGTTTTTAAAATTCTCTTAATTGAATCAAACACTTCTAACCTCACAACATTTTTTTGACATATTACCCACAACAAAACGTTTATTACTCTTATAACTCAACAACCCGATAAAAAAGAAAAAAGTTGGTTCTTGTAAATAAGAGCTCGATATAAATAATTTTATAATAACAAAACAAAACAAGATAAGCGTGGTTTCTCTTAATTGATTGTTTTTATCCGATAATGCTTTTACTGTTGAGAACCCTAAATAAATAGAAATAAATAAACCCACGATAACACCGAAATTCATTATGATTTCCATAATTATATTATGTGAATGGGCATGAAATATATTATAATTTTTAATTCTAAAAAGGTCTCTATCTGAGAATAAACCTTCGCCATATAGGGGAATATCAGGGATAAGCCTCATGAACTGAAAAAATATCCCATCCCTCCCTGTTGTACTGCTTATATTAGAAGATAGTAACAAATCAAGAGTTCTAGATGTTCCATTCATTCTAAGAATTAAACTTTTGAAGGCTCCAGAAACTAATAAAAGCAAAATGATAACGGAAATAAAAGATATAAAAAAAATAAATTTATCAAATCCCTTTCTTGAAAGTGGCTTTCTAAAATATATTTGATACATGAAAAAATATGCAATATTACATAAAAGTGCGCCTCTACTCCCGTATAAAACTATCATTACAGAACAAATTCCCGCTAGAACAAAATATATTGATCGCTTTTTTCTCAATGCTCTATCTAAAAAAATTATAGATGGCAGTAGTAATCTATATCCAAAAGACATATAATCTTGTGCCTTTTCGGTCTGTATTTTTAAATACACACAACAAACTAACCCAAAAATACCAACTATTGTGAATATTTTTTTTATTATCTCATCTGTTTTTACTAAGGAAGCAATTCCATACCCTGTTAATGCATACAGAAGGAAGGTAATATTCTTATTTACTATACTTCTCAAATCTTTATGTACAAGATAATTTAATACTAGTATAGTTAATACTAGTATATAAAAAACAACATTTTTCACCTGAAATAACTCTTTATGACAGAATAACAAAACGCTACCAATAGCCACTAACTTGATTATATCATAAATTATGTTAACATAATTTCCCATGGTAAATGGTAAAGTAGCTATTATAGGAAGTATATACATTCCACCAAAAAATATTAATAATAATAATTTTATAGATTTTTCTTTTAAATTAATTGTATTTACGTTCATAAAAATAATTCCTTAATTCTTTGATTAAAACTTTATATCCTAAAATTGTTGCTTCGCTACTATTTTTGTAATTAAAAACATGAATTTTAATATTTAGAAGTTTTCTTTTTCCTATAATAAATTACATCACTAACTAACTACTTTGCGGATGAATCTAGCAGGATTACCGCCCCATATCTCATTATCAGGTATATCTTTTGAAACAACGGATCCAGCACCAACAATACTACGTTTACCTATAGTTACACCTTTTAATATAATCGAATGAGCTCCTATAAAGGCACCTTCACAAATTTTAATTGGTCTTGTTTTTACGTTTAAATCAGGTTTTTGAATTCTTTGTTCATATTTTATTGAGTGAAAGTCCGTATCATACATCTTAACACACCCACCAATCAAAACATTATCCTCTATACATATTTCACTTGAAGAACATAAAATTGCATGAGATATACCAGAACCAGTTCCTATTGTTATCTTTCCACCGTTTAGTGTTTGTAAAACCGTCTGGTCTCCACCAACAGGATTCAGTTCTTTCTTCGATATTATCTTCACATTATCGCCTATTTTATAAATTCCATGCCCTTGGATGATCAATCGTCCTTCACAGTTAAAATTTTTACCTATACTTACTTTATAATAACGAAACAAACATTTGTTATATAAATTATGTATTAATTTTTTCATAATTCCCTCGATTCACATGCCGCTAAACTATTATATATAACTCTATGTTTTTCTAAAAAGTACTGTGGTAAAAGTTTATTCTTATATTCAATCGCTTTTGAATCATATTTAAAATCACATACACTATCTAAAACCAGCGCTGTGCATTTTATTATTAAATCTTCATTATCGCTATCAACAGTATAGCCTAAATGATTTTCATTTACAATTTTACCCAAACTACCATGTTCACAAGAAAATACAAGTTTTTCTAGACAAATACCATCCGTCATAGGTCCGCTTGCACCGTCAAAATCCTTACCATAAACAGAAAATATTATATCACTTGCAACAATTGCACGCTCATATTCTTCTGTTGTCAAAAAACCTATTTTATATGTTATTTTATTTTTGTCAATATAACTTAAAATTTCTTTTTCACCTATATTTATTTCTTTACCACAAATCAAAACATGGAAATCTTTTTTTACTTTATTTAATGATTTTAGGAAAATCTGAATATTTTTATCTTTTCTCAATGTTCCTACAATTCCTATAATAGGAATATCCCTTGGTAAACCCCAAAAATCCTTACACGCGTTATTATTCATTTGTTTCAATCTATCTGCAGAAAAAACTGGATAATCACAGTGATATACTTCCCGAATGCCTAATTGATATAAAGACCTTTTAATAGAGTCTGTATGAACAATAAAATTGTGATTTCCTCTGCTCATCATACGATACAAAATCCGTTTTACAAAACCGCAAAAATAATGATGATATGTAATGATTATTTTACTCTTTAATAATAAAGTAAAACCCATGCTCATAAATTGCATTATGGAATCACCATCAACAAAATGAATAACGTCTGAATTAACTTTTAAGCTTATTTTCTTTATAAACTTTATCCATTTTATATAATGAATAAAGGATTTTCTATTTTTATAATCATCATACATAAAAAACTGATTTTCACTGATACCAAAATTTTCAGGCGCAATAACAAAAATATTTAAGCCTTTAATTTTACTTAGACATTTGATATATTCTAATCTGTGACCACTTAAAACTCTCTCACATATCAATACATTCATCTATATACCCTACCTATATCAATCCAACAATAATTTCTGCAGTCTTATTCCAAGTAAACTGTTCAATAATTCGCTTATGTGCATCATCATCAACGTTTGAACTTTTTTCTATACACGTAATGATAGCCTCTACATTATCTACCAAATACCCAGAAATATTATCTTCTATTATAAAGCTAGGTCCAGGTGCCTTCCACGCGACTACTTTACAGTCATAGTACATAGCTTCAAGTATAGCCATCCCAAAAATCTCTTGTTGATTTAGATTTATAAAAGCATCGGAGATTCTATAAAATTCCCAAATATCTGAGTTAGGAATTTTTTCTATAAAATTAACACTTTGCTTTATATTTTTCTCTTTTATGCTTGTAAGAACATCATTTTTCAAATGACCAGAGCCTATAAAGATCAACCTATAATCATTATCGGCTTTATATAATTTTTCAAATATTTCAACCATTTTTATAGGCTGCTTTTCTTCAACTAATCGTCCAATAAAGAGCAAAATCTTATCTTTTTTTTCATATCCATGTGTTGCCTTTAAGTTCTCAATATCAGTTTTTCTAAAACTAGTATTAACAACGCTCAAATCCAAACCAACAGGAGCGATTGTTATATTATTTACACCTCTTTTTAATAGGTTTTCTTTAACCGCAGGGGTTTTGACCAAACAACTAGTTTTTTTATAAATCGCTAAGTTTCTTAAAAATAAAGAATTTATGAGTTTTTTTATAATTTTATTTTCGCTATGGCTCTCAATAACGCCTATATATGGCATAAGTTTTACTGAATTTGTCCTGCACCACTTATACACTTTAGTTAATAAAAGCTGAGTATCCGAAAAATATATCATTGCATCAATTGTTTTATCCAAATGACTTGTTTTAATAAGTCCATTTATACCAAAATTTATACTTGGAAGTGATACAACACTTATGTTTGTATCATCCATCCTAGAAAATTGAGGATCTTTTATCCCAGAAACTGCTCTATAAATTATAACTTTATCATATGTTTTTGCTAAGGCCTTAGCAAACCCGATTTCTTGCGAATTATAAAATCCTTTTTCTCCAAAATTGGCGATAGATGTTATCAATAGTCCTATACGCATTATTTAGCACCTTTTCCAAGCAATTTTTCGTGCTCAATTATTTCGTCTTTTGTAAACCTATAAGATATTACCTTTGCAGGGTTTCCAGCAACAATTGTATATGGGTCAACATCTTTTATAACAACACTTCCAGCCGCAACAATTGATCCTTTTCCAATATTAACCCCCGTAAATATAATAGACCCATAACCTATCCAGGTATCCTCTTCAATGACAATTTTCATTCCTTTACCTTTAAAGTTATAAGCTTCATTGTCTCTTATTTCTGGACTATCTATGATGTTTTTGCCAAGGTAAGTATAATCATGATCGTATTTTCCAATAAGTCCGATATTGTTTGCCATCAACACATTATCAGCAATCTCTATATCTGCCTCAAGTGAGCAGTATTTGCCTATATATACATTGTCGCCAATGCTCATCTTATTAGGAGCATAAAAAACAGTTCCTCGTCCAAACGTAGAGTTTGAACCGATTTTTATATTCTTTTTTCTGAGAAGCAAAAGCTTGCATCTTAATACTTTTAGTAATCTTATAAGCTTTTTCATGTCTATTTTCCCCTAATAACTGCATTCCAAATATATTTTGTGTTGGTGGTAAAATATCTTTTAAAAAGCCTTTTAGGCTCTTGGATCAAGCGATACAACCACTCAAGGCTTGTTTTTTGCATCCACATCGGAGCTCTTTGCAGACATCCAGCATGATAATCAAAACCAGCACCAACGCCAACTTTTAAACCACTAACAACGCTATTATGAATGCTCATCCATTTCCCTTGCTTTGGAGCGCCAAGCCCCACCCAAACAAAATCTGCATTGCTATCATTGATTTTCTTTATAATATCATCAGTTTCCAAAACAGCATTTTTCCTGAAAGGTGGACTATACATCCCTGCGATTTGTAGATCTGGATATTTGTCCATCAAGCTTTTTCTAAGCCTGTCCAACGTCTCTTGAGTCGAACCATAAAAATAATGACGATATCCATTTTCCTTTGATATCTCAAATATCTCTTCCATTAAATCTGGTCCTGTTGCTCTGCGCATATCTTTAAAACCACGTTTTCGCCCAACAGCGCTTAGCGGTCCACCATCTGGAATTGCTAATATCGCCTCATTATGCGCTTTTTTATATTCAGCATCTTCAGATACAGTAACTGTTGTATGAACATTTGAAACTATGATGTATTCTTTTTTTAAAGATTTTATATTATTTTTTATATAATCAACAAGCCAGCCCATATTAATCGCTGATATATTTGCTCCCATTATTGTACATACTGGTATTTTTTTATCTTTTATATTAACCATCTCACACTCATATTTCAATAAATTTTTTAAAAGGTCTTGGTAAAATCCTAAAACTTTCGCAAGTGTATATAAACATGACATACTTGCTATCCAAATTACATAACTTTATTTAGACACAGACCAACCCATTATAAAAACCAATGCTAATACTAACATTATCTCACATTTCCTGCAACTTTTTTGTCTTTTTTTGAAATTAGTTCCATAAAACAATCGAATTTAGGCTGATAACTATACTCACACTTAAAATAAGGTATACCCATGCGGTTTTTTAAACAGACAAGTTCAATTTCCCGTGGAGATGCTTTTTTTGCCTGATTGAGCTTTTCCCGCTTTTCGGTTATCTTCATCGCCTTGGAAAACAGATCATCATTTAGCACTTTTAGCTGAAGACCAAAAACAACATCCGCAGTATACTCGATTCCGCCACTTTCCTTAAAGCTCTCAAAATCAATAGGAGCTAGATAATTTCCTCTATTCAAGCTAGAGATTACAAAAACAGTTAGATCTAAATCACGACTCATTCGCTTTAATGTAGTTGTTGTTTGGTCTATCCTCTGTTTATCATTTAGTTTACTGTCACCTTGTACTATCTGTAAGTAGTCGATAAATACAACTGGATTTACACCGTTTGTTTTAATATACTGGGCAGTCGCTTTTTGAATGTTTTCAGCAGTGGTGTTGAAATTACCCTCTATGATATTGATACATTCGGCTACTTTCTTATATTCTTTTATTGATGATAAAACCGAAGTGCTTGAATATCCACTCTTAATTTTAAATGAAGATACACCTTCACTTGCAAACGATGATATTTTAGTCTGTCTTGCAAGACTTTTACAAACAAGCTCGAACTTTGATTGTTCAAGCGAGAAATATAATACATGCTCGCCTTGCTCTGCAATCTGGTCAGCCATCTGATGTGCAAAGGTTGTCTTTCCAACTGAAGATATTCCGCCAATCACATAAAGTCCTGCATGCAACCCTTTTAGCTGTTTATCCAAATTATCAAACCCAGTTTTTCGCTGTCTATTCTTACAAAAACTATTGATATCAGCAGCAAAACCATTATCCAAATATGATGCCATACTATCCGGTTTTCTAAGGTTTTGAATTTGTTGATTTATAGATATTTTAAACCCTTGACTGTCTGCCAAATACCATTCATTGATATCTTTAAACTCTTGTGGAATTTCAATGCTAGGTAATCCAATCTTTTCTGTTGCCTCTTTTCCTGGTTTATCATTATCAAACGCAGTCAATATGAAATTTGGCGATTTTTCAACCATCTCAGCGATTTTTGTATAATTTTGAAGTCCTCCAAGACCTACAGAATTAATACCAATAGTTTCAAGCGTTAAACTATCCATTTCTCCCTCGCAAAGGATGGTCGGGGTAACTGTATTATTTTTTAATATCTGCGCGTTAAATGGGGTAAATTTACCTTGAGGTTTCTTATATTTCGGAGTTTGTCCACTTATTTTTACTATTCTAGCATTATATGTTATTACTTTTTCATCAATCCATACAGGGAATAAAGCTCTTTTTTCTCCATTTATGTCAGTAATACAGAGCTTATATTTTTCAATTATTTCATCATTTAATCCACGATCATAAAAAAATGACCTATCATGTTTGCTTTGAATTTCATAAGCATTCAAAATAAAAGAAGTATAGTCATTATAATTTTCTTGGATTCTAGGAGTTATTGTTTTGAGCGAAGTGTTTTCTTTTATATTTGCAAGGATTTTTAGTTTTTCATATGCCATATCTTCATTCATATTTTTAACTTCCATAAGATATTTATAAACACTACCACCTTTGCAGCAATCCGCAAAGCTCATAAAAGAATTGCTATCCGTATATACTGTAAAGTGATCGTTATGATTACATACAGGACATGGATTTACACGATATATTCCATTACTTATATTTTTGATATTATAATCTTCACTTATTAAATCTAATAAATTAATTCTTTTTTCTAATTCTGATACTTTCATAAACACATAAATGTCCTTTTATTTAATTCTTAAGCAAAACAAAGTTTTGCGATAAAAGTTGTTAATAGACTTTTTTGTAAAAAAGTTGCGATTTCCAAAGGCAAAGTCTTTGGGAGTTGATCCTTAATTCGATTATATATCAGTGGGGGCGGTTGTCAAACAAGCCTCCCCTGCTGTTACATATACTTACGTATACATACACTCAAAATTATAAAGTGCGTTAAACCGTATAACACTGGGCTAAACTAGCCTTTTTTTTTGAGTTGAAAAACCCTAAAAGTTGCATGTAAAAACCCCAAAAGTTGCATGCAAAAACCCCAAAAGTTGCGCTGCTCGGCAACGCCGAGAGGTACTGGCGCGAAAGTAATTCGATATGAATATTAAATTACTTTCCGCGTATATACTTGGCATGTTGTTAATCGATACTACTGACTAACTGACTATGTCAGACTTTTGATACTAATAATATCTGATATAAATATAAAATAATTATCAGCATATATTGTTTGAGCATTAAATACAGATATTACTGACTAAATCAGTTTTTAGATGCAAATCATATTCCTAGTGTCCCTTTAATTATAATAAGTATAGATATTTAAAGAAATAAAAGCAAAAAAGCTTATACTTCTGAGAATCTCAGAAGTATCATATTTGTCGTGCTAATTATTAAAGCTTAAAAACCCCAAAAGTTGCATGTGTATCACCAATTTAAAAAACATCAGTGCATTAATGTGAAAACAAGAACATAATGACTTGTTAATTTGTACATTTTGAAAGATATTCTACATAATATAAAAACATATGTTTGCGTTAATGATCAAAAACCCCAAAAGTTGCGTTGGCTAAACAAGGTTTTAAACGCGAATAATATGTGATATCAATATTACTGATTTATATTTAATTACTACCCTAGTAAATGCAGAAAACGATTATAACGTAGGGGTTCTGTTTCAAAGGATAAACCGGTGGATCGCTTTAATTTCTAACTATTAATAGTAATTCCCTCAAAGCTTCTCTCTTTTTTATACTCAGAATATGAAGTAATATGACCCTTATCCAAAAGTGAGTCCAATATTTTCTTGATACTTATGCGAAGTGCTGATTTTTGCTTTGTAGTTTTTACATCTAAATGACACGATTTTATTAAAGTTGAATATTTGATCTTATTGCTCTGCAAATTGTTTTTAGATTTAATCTGACCAATTCTTTTTAAAAGATAGTTTCTAATAATAATATTTTTTTCAGTAGCACTTGAATATCCCGTAAGATCTAAAAGCTCGATAGGTAAGGTTATCAGTTGAGGGTTTTCTTTTCCAATAGCCTTTGCATATCGATACATGATAGGCTCGTTCAATAGCTGATAGGCTTTGATGGTTTTATCCTTGACCTTACGTTGGACACCTTTAACATTAATCATCTGCTCATCAACCGTTGTTTCAAATCCGTGTAGCTTATCAAAGGTACTAGACGTATCAATATAAACCCTTGTTCGTGCCATCTTATCTATACTATCAATAACCTTTTGAAGCGTCTTAGGTTTTATATATTTATAGGATTTATCTCCCGTCATTGCTCTATAAACTTGCGAAGCATAAAAGACGTTATTTTCTTTTGCAAGGCTGAGAATTCCACTATAAACAGCTTCATCATGTGGTGTTAAGTTTTCGGTAGTGAATATATTTTTATTATCAAGGATATCAATTTTAGCAATAGTGGACATATTATTGCCACCTATGTTTAATGTTATCTCTCCTTGACCAACAAAATCTTTGATGCGCTCATTTGCAAGTTTCGTGTTTTCAAATATAGCATATCTTGGTGGATATGATGTCATATATGGAACTATATTTTCATCATGATCATGATTGTATTTTTTCATATAGCGATTTACCAAATCTGAAAGAGGCATTGATAGGATTCTTTCATCCATTTCAAGATCGGTAAATATCTTTTTAATATCCTCATATCTAAAATTTGATATTTGTTTATGTGTTAAGTTATTGATGAGTTTAAAAAGTATCAGAGAATCTTCTTTTTTTCGTATATCATCTACTAAAAGGTCATCGATAGCTCTTTGAACAACACGCAAATTTTTAAGATATTCAATTGTACTTTTTATATTATTGTCATGGATATTTGTAAAAGTATTTAAAATGTATTTATCAGAAAACAGTTTTGCATAGTTATGAATTACAACAGCGTCTTTAACTGTTGGATTATCTTTAAATGAAATAAATTCTCGTTTTGTTTTTTCGCTTTTGAACAATATATTGTCTTTGATAGTATCAAGCTCGGATTCTTTAGCCTTAGCAACAGACGCCATTGCATGTGAAAATAATTTTGCATAGTTTAACTTTAAAAGTGATACTATATCTTTATATATTGCATCATCTAAAAAGCTTGTAAAGACCTCAATGCCTGTTGCACTATATATCGAACGTTTTGTTTCTTCACAAAGAATATTTTCTTTATAATCTTTATCTATAACATCTAGCACATAAAGATATTTTTGTAATAGGTCTATACTATTCATTTTTTTTAGTCTCACTTGCTTGACTTATTATATCGGTTAAAGAGTAATTTAGAATATCGCAAAGCGTTACGAATCTTCCAAGTGGCATATTATAAATATTGTTTACATACTTTCCCATAGTAACTCTGGAAACATCCATTCTTTCTGCAAGCATGGATATTGTATAACCTCTTTTATTTATGATTTCTTTTATATTTGCTTTTCTTTTTTGCATCTATTTTCCTCATTTATGGTTTTATAAATTAAAATTATTAAGGTCTAAAATTTGAACTGCCGCCGTGGCAGTTCATAATAATTATAGTAATTTTTCTAGTAAGTCGATTGTATTTAAAATATTTCGTCTTGTTTTTTCATCAACTGCCATCGTGGCAGTTGTGTTCTCTTTTAAATCCGATGCTATCTTATAAATCCGATTTGAGGCTTTATTGACATCAAATTCTTTTGCTACTTTTTCCTTCTTAGGAGTTTCCTTTATCGCTTGAGTGATTCCCATCTCACCACTCTCAACAGATTTTTGAACCTCTTCATCCATCTTAGCAAGTTTTTGATAGCGATAGATCATGCGCTGTGACATGTCGATGATTTTTGAAATCCATTCTACAACATTGCCAACATTCTTTTGTTTTGCAATTTCAGTAAGATACTCAACTTCGTTCATTCTTTCAAGAGGTGATCTTTCTCGCTGAGTTACATTGGATGTAACAAGCAAAATCTTTGCATTGAGTTTTTGTTCTTCAGTGGTGGCCACAATCTCTTTGCAATCAACTTCTGCCATTTTGAGTTTCTTACATGCGCGAAGTCTTCGATGTCCAGCAATAACTGTATATCTTCCAGCAAACGTATCGCTTTTTATAATTGTGATCGGATTTAGCAGACCGTTTCTTTCGATATCCTCAAGCAGTAGATCGTCTTCTTCTTGTTTACTTTGATAGATAGCATCGTTCTGCTTGTTGTCATCTATCATCTTAATATCGATGGTTTTTGTTATCGTTTTTAATCCAAGGTTTTCTGGGTTGATGCTGTCCAGTCCAAGGTCCATATTTTTAAAATCAAATTTAGCCATTGTTTTATTGTACGCGACCTAGAATTACGTTTGAATCTAAGTGTAGTGACCGCGTTTATCCTTTCGTATTTTAGCTGTTTTTATTGTTCTCCCTAAAGGCTTTGCCTTTAGAATCCGTAAGGGCGCCACCCTTAACCCGTAAGTTTTTACCCAAAGGGGCAAGCTATTGAAAAAAACTTAATAAAAAACTTTTATATAGCAAAGACTATGTCTTTGCTTGGGTTATTTATTATTTGTTTTGTCAACTGCCATGGTGGCAGTTCATATTTAAACTTAGTATTCTGTATTAAGATATTTAGCTTAAAGTTGGCGACTGACGCCGCGTCAGTTCAATCTTTAGTTGTTACGCCTTCACTTTAGCAAAACGTATGTTTTGCTATAAAGTTTTTAGTCCAGTTTTTTTCAAAAAACTGGTGGTTTCCAAAGGCAAAGCCTTTGGGGGCTACTAATTAATTCTTTCAAGTAGCTCGTCCACAAATGCACGATAGCCGATTGCTGTCTGTGAGTTTGCCTGATAATGATTGATCGGAATACCAACAAATGTTGACTGATCAACCGCTGTTGATTTTGCAATCATCGCATCGTAAACATTTAAAAAATCAAGTGAGCGTAATGAAGCAACAATCCCATCAACAACGCTTCGTCTCTTTTCATGTTTTGTAATTAAAACACCATAGCCTGTGAAGTGTTCCATGTACGGAATATACTTTGTGATAAATTTCACAATTCTTTGAATTCCATCGGTTGAGAATTTATCAGGGGATGTTGGAATAACAATATTAGTAGAAGCCATCAGCGCGTTGGATATAATTTGATCAAGTGCTGGGGGACAATCTATAATGATAAAATCATAGTCTTTCTGACTTCGATTGATTGCTCTTTTAAGAATATTATCCTTATCTGGAATGGTTTCAACAAGTAGTTTTGAAAGCGCCGATACAAAAGATCCAGTTGCTGGTATAAGCTCTAGATTTTCAAATGGAGTGTTTACTGCCACTTCATCGATGCCAGCATCTTCAAAGAAAATATCATATATAGTCAGCATCTCTTTTGTAGGTTTTACTCCAACAGCCGATGTTGCGTTTCCTTGTTGGTCAAGATCAAGTAGCAAGGTCTTGTAACCTCTCTGAGCTAATATGCTAGCTGTTGTTACTGAAGTGATGGTTTTTGCTACTCCACCTTTATTGTTTATTACAGGAATAACTTTTGTCATTAAATAAGTCCTCCAAAATATTTTATTGCATAAAGTGATTATACCATAATTGAATTTATATGAAAAGAAAAGTTTGCACATAAATTATTTTTCGACAATAATAGATGTATATCGTCATTTGTTGTATAAGTAAGTTTGTAAAACAGCTAGAAGTATTGTAAATAAATAGGTTTTGTTATAAAATAAAGCGGTTAATGTATAGACTATCTAAAAAAGTAAATAAAGGACGAAATATCAAAATGAATGAAAATACAAATAATGAATACGAAGAAATTTCGATTATTGAGATTATCAGTATACTATTAAAGGGAAAAGTTATAATAATTATTATGCTATGCATAGGACTATTTGGCGGACTTGGATATAGCTTATATCAAAATTCAAAGGCTATTCCTGTAAGCACCTCAACTATTGAATTAGTGTCATCAATTAATGCAAAAATAAATGAAGAAAAATCCAAGTTAGTTTTTAATGATCAAAGTGTAAAGGCTGGCGCTGTTGAAATTTTACAGTTAGATGAAAATACAAGTTTAGGATCAATTAGGTTTTTATCAAAGAAAAACAACTTATTTTCCATTTCGGTTGCTAATAAAGATTCAGAATTTGCAAATGAGGTTAATTATGCACTAATTGAAAGCTATCAGCAGGCATTGGATGAGGATTACCAATTTAGATATGGTCAAGCAGAATCTAATGTTTTGGCTAGTATTGAATCTATGGAGTCTTCTCTAGGTGATATGGAATCAGAAAGTAACGATGCTGTGATAGCTGAAGCTGTAGCCATAGTTGCACACAAAACAGATATGGTTTATATTAATGTCGTTGGTCCCCCTAGCGTATCAATGCAAGGAAAAGCAAGTCTAACGAAAAACATTGCTATTGGAATAATTATGGGCTTGTTCCTTGGCTTTGTGTTGGTATTTCTTCGGGAGTGGTGGAGTAATAACAAAAAGTTGTTAAAGAGTGATTAGAAAAATATAAAGATCATAAATTATAAGGTTTTTCGTTGATGCATACAATTTGTAGAATCGAAGAACCTTTTTGTATACTAAGATTTAGCGATTTAGCAGAACTTACAAGATTAGTGTCATACACTTCCACTTGGGTTCATCTTTTATCAATTATCATGTAATGTAACACTTTAAACCCCTTACCTAAGGGCTAGGAGGGATTAAAGTGTGTAAATATTACATATTACAATCTTAAATGGACAAAATGTAACATCGTTTGAATGATCAAAAAAAGCATTCGTTACGGGCTTTGCCAGTAATCTGTGAACGGTTTTAACACTAAAGTGTTACGACCCTTATCCTGAACAAACTCAAATATAGCGGTTAAGAGGTTCATTGGGATATATTAATATGTGGTTACATGTAACTGTATGACAGGAAATTAGATATCTTTCAAAGCAAATATTAGTTTGTATAATATGATACTGTACTTGTAAATTAGTGGACCTTCATGGGCTTCAATTTTTTTAAAAACCAGTCTATGAGATTTATACTCTCGTTTCTTCTTTAATAGTACAATAGGTGTTAGGACACAGAACTAAAAAATAAGCATGGAGATATCTCCATGCTATGCTTGCTGTTAAATTTAATTCAAATGTAAAGTATCGATTGGTAATAAATACAATTTAGGTAACTAGTGGTTAGTCAGTACAGCTCCTGTTTAGGAGGCAAGCATCCTGTTTGTCTGACGAAAATAGAGCTTGACGGGGAAAGTCCCCTGTACCCCAATAAAAAGATATTTGCTGTTGTAGATTTTAATCTTTTTTAAATAGATCTCTAGTATAAACTTTATCTTCAACATCTAACAGTTTGCTACTTAGTCTATTAGAAACAATAACATCGGATAATTTTTTAAACTTATCTAAATCTTCAATAACCTTTGAATGAAAAAATTCATCATCCTTTAAAGAAGGTTCATAAACAACAACTTCAATACCTTTAGCTTTGATTCTTTTCATAACACCTTGGATTGAAGATTGCCTAAAATTGTCGGAATTAGTTTTCATAGTGAGGCGATAAATACCAACAACTTTTGGATCTTTAGCAAGCACCATCTCCGCAATATGATCTTTTCTGGTTCTATTAGCATCAACAATAGCTGTCATAATATTTTGAGGAACTTCAGAATAGTTTGCGAGCAGTTGCTTTGTATCCTTAGGCAGACAATATCCGCCATATCCAAACGATGGATTATTGTAATGATCTCCTACTCTTGGATCCATGCACACACCCTTAATAATGTCTTTCGAATCCATGCCACGCAATTCCGCATATGTGTCTAATTCATTAAAGAAGGCAACTCTCATAGCTAAATAAGTATTTGAAAAAAGTTTGATCGATTCTGCTTCAGAAGAATTGCAAAAAAGCGTTTCTATATCTTTTTTAATAGCACCTTTTTGTAAAAGAGATGCGAACTTCTTTGCGCTTTCGGTTTTATCTCCAACAACGATTCTAGACGGATAGAGATTATCATGAAGTGCTTTTCCTTCACGAAGAAACTCAGGAGAAAAAACTATTCGATTCGTATTATACTTTTCACGTATATCTTCTGTAAATCCAACAGGAATAGTCGACTTAATAATCATTGTAGCATTATCATTAATAGATAAAACATTTTCAATCGCAGATTCAACGCTTGAAGTATCAAAGTAATTTCTCTCCACATCATAATTAGTAGGAGTTGCAACAATGACAAAACCAGCATCTTTTATTGCGATATTCTTATCTAAAGTTGCTAAAAGGTTTAATTTATTGTTAGTTAAGTAATTTTGAATATCTTCATCTATGATTGGTGAAATTCTGTCATTTACCATCTGAACTTTTTCTTCTACGACATCTAATGCAACAACTTGGTTGTCTTGTGCCAATAATACCGCATTTGATAAACCAACATAACCAAGTCCTATAACTGCAATTTTCATATACAATACCCTCTTAATTCATATTACTTCTTTTTATATGCTTAGTGCTTATAATCCATAAGCCTCTAATTTCTCAACTAATAAATCTACAGCTTTTTCTAAGCTTATAACAGAAGTGTCTATTTCTATATCAGCTTGCGTAGGTGTTTCGTAAACAGAAGATATACCAGTAAAGTTTGGAATCTCTCCAGATCTTGCTTTTTTATATAATCCCTTAACATCACGTTTTTCACAGACTTCGAGTGGAGTACTAACGAAAACTTCAACAAACTCGGAACCTATGATTTCTCGTGCTTGGGCTCTATCAGATGCATAAGGTGAAATAAAGCTACTAATTGCAATAAGTCCTGCTTGATTCATAAGCCTTGTAACCTCGCTAACTCTTCTAATATTCTCAGCTCTATCAGCTTCTGTAAATCCTAAGTTCTTATTAAGCCCATGGCGAACATTATCTCCATCAAGCAATATTGTATGTTTACCCATAGCAACAAGTCTTTTTTCAAGCTCATTAGCAAGTGTAGATTTTCCAGAGCCAGAAAGACCAGTAAACCATAGTGCAAGAGGTTTTTGATTTTTTTGCTGTGCTCGAATATCTTTAGTTACATCAGTTGCTTGCCATACTACATTTTTGCTTCTTCTAAGGCTGTGCTCGATTGTTCCACATGCAGAAGTCATATTTGTAACTCTATCTATTAATATAAAGCTACCTAATGCAGAAACATCTTCAAATTTATCAAATACTATTGGTTTAGAAGTAACTATATCACAGCTTGCAATTTCGTTTTTATGAAGTTTTTTTGCTGATAGATGTTTACCAGATTGAATATCAACTTTATATTTAATGTTTAAAATTGTTGCAGGAATATTCATTGTTCCACATTTCAAAATATAATTTCTTCCTGGAACAAGATTGTTATTGTCCATCCATAATAAAGTGGATGTAAACATGTCTGAAACTTCAGGATCTTGACCTTTTATCAAAACGGATCCACGAGAAATATCTACTTCCTTATCAAGCGAAATGGTTACAGGTTGTCCTGCAATCGCTGTGTCTACTTCCTTAGTCAATACATGAACAGATTTTACAGTTGCTTTTTCTTCACTAGGCTGGATTAAAAGTTCATCTCCAACATTAATACTTCCAGTCTCAATTTGTCCTTGAAAACCTCTAAAAGTATGATTTGGTCTACATACTCTTTGAACTGGCATCACGAACCCTGATATTAAATTATCTTTTTCAATATCAATACCTTCAAGGTATGATAATAGGGGTAGTCCTTTATACCATCTAGTATTATTAGAATTCTCAGTTAAATTATCTCCTTCTGTAGCAGAAACAGGAATCACATGGATTGAGCTGAAGTTAAAGTTCGCTGAAAGTGATTTGAATTCACGCTTTATTTGTTCAAATATTTCTTTGTCATAATCAACAAGATCCATCTTATTCACCGCTAAAACAATATGCTTTATGCCCATAAGTGAACATATTCTTGCATGCCTTCTTGTTTGAGCTGCAACACCATTAGCAGCATCAACTAGAATAATTGCTAAGTCAGCAAAGGATGCACCAACCGCCATATTTCTTGTGTATTGCTCGTGTCCAGGACAATCAGCTACAATAAATGAACGCTCATCTGTTGTAAAATATCTATAAGCAACATCAATGGTAATTCCTTGCTCTCTTTCAGCCATAAGACCATCTAAAAGAAGTGAATAGTCAATCTCTCCACCACGAGATCCAACTTTAGAATCAAGCTCAAGTGCATTTTCTTGGTCTGCAAAAAGAAGCTTTGCATCATATAACATATGCCCAATAAGGGTGGACTTCCCATCATCAACCGACCCACAGGTCAAGAATTTTAAAATAGATTTCATATATACCTTTCGTTCTACTTATCTTAAGTGAATAATTAAACTAGCAATAATAGAGTTTAAAAATATCCTTCACGTTTACGTCTTTCCATGCTTCCAGCAGCTTCATTATCAATAACTCTTGATGTTCGCTCAGAGGCAATTGCACCAAGTGTCTCATCAATAATTTCATCCAATGTTGTAGCAGTAGATTCAACGCCACCAGTAAGAGGGTAACAACCAAGTGTTCTAAAACGAACGGATTTCATCTGAGGTTTTTCTCCGTCTTCTAATTTCATTCTATCATCATCAACTAAGATAATATTCCCGTCTCGCTCTACTACTGGACGAGTATCAGCAAAATAAAGAGGAACGATATCAATATTCTCACGTTTTATGTATTGCCAAATATCTTTTTCTGTCCAGTTTGAAATTGGGAATACACGAACGGATTCGCCTTTTTTAAGAGCTGTATTAAAAAGTTTCCACATCTCTGGTCTCTGATTTTTAGGATCCCATGCATGGGCTTCATTTCTAAAAGAAAATATTCTTTCTTTAGCACGAGACTTTTCTTCATCACGCCTTGCACCACCAAAGGCAGCATCGTATTCATATTTATCAAGAGCTGATTTTAAAGCCTGTGTTTTCATAATATCGGTATATGCTGCACCATGATCAAAAGGATTTATTCCCTCTTTTACACCTTCTTCATTAGTGTGGGCTATCATTTCAATTCCAAGTTTTTTTGCTGTTTCATCTCTAAACTTAACCATCTCTTTGAACTTCCATGTAGTATCAATATGCATGAAAGGAAATGGTGGCTTTTCTGGATAGAAAGCTTTCATTGCTAAGTGAAGCATTACTGAGCTATCCTTACCGATTGAGTATAGCATAACAGGATTTTCACATTCTGCGGCTACTTCTCTCATTATATATATAGCTTCCGCTTCTAAATTATCTAAATGTGTTAGATTTTTCATATTTGCTCCTAATTTTTATGTTTATTGTATATATTACCAAGGTGTCTATAACCATAATTAACACCTGCTATATTAAATCATAAATGGTAATTAATTTCAATCTTAAATACTAACTATTTCTATTAATCACATTATAAACTGTTTGTCTGGAAACCCCAGCAAGTTTTGCAATTTTAGCTTTACTGTAAATTCCACTCAAATGTAGTCTGATAATTTCATTTTCTGTTGCTTTATTTGTTTTTGGTCTACCTAATATAACCCCTTGCTTTTTTCGGGCTTTGAGCGCTGCTTTAGTTCTTTCAATCGTTTTATCTCTCTCATATTCAGATAGAACCGCAATCATGCGCCACATATATTTACCTTCAGGGGTTGTAGTGTCAACTTTACCTCCATCTATGCAAACAAGTTCGGCTTTTTTTAAGCGAATTAAATCCAGTTTTTTAACAAGATCCAAAAGTGATCGTCCAATTCTTGTCATATCCTTAACTATTACAATATCACCTTCAGTTAACTGCAGTAAAAGTGATTCCAACACAGCACGTTGTTTTGCCCCGCTTTCTTTTTCAGTGTAAATTTTTTCTGCTCCAAATCGCTTCAGTTCAAAAATTTGTTGTTCAAGTGTTTGATCTTCTGTACTTACTCTTGCATATCCATATTTCAAATTTCACCTCAAAAAACTGGTTCATTAATATACTATATTTTTATACAGTATATCATGCTTTAATTTACATGTAAATTAATCGTCCGTTTTTTGGACAGTCATCAGATTTTGTAAATGAAAAAGGAGGGTTTTAACTTTCCGTACTAAAGCTTTTAATGAAAGTATTAACAATCATAAATTTCGTCAAAATCTTCTAATTGTTTTTGTAGATCTAAATAATATTATTGTAAGGTTAGTTATTCCTACAAACCAAAGATGTTGAATTACATTGAGTAACCTGTTATAATTTATCAGATTAGGAGAGACTATGTTATTTAATTCTTTTGAGTTTTTAGTATTTTTACCTTGTGTAATTATATTGTACTATATATTGCCACATAAATTTAGATGGGCTTTATTATTGGCTGCAAGCTATTATTTCTATATGGCATGGAAACCTGAATATATAATTTTAATAGTAATATCCACACTTGTTGATTACTTTGCAAGTATCATGATGGAAAAACAAACAGAAAAAAAAAGGCGTAAAGCATTTCTTTTTCTGAGTTTGTTCGCAAATCTAGGACTTTTATTTGTATTTAAATATTTTAACTTTTTCAATGATGAATTAGGTAAGATTTTCAATTTTATCAGCAACAGACAATACCCTATTGAGGCCTTAAAATTAATATTGCCTATGGGTATTTCATTTTACACATTCCAAACACTAAGTTATACTATTGATGTTTACAGGGGAACCAGGAAGGCTGAACGACATTTAGGTTATTTTGCTTTATATGTGACTTATTTCCCTCAACTTGTTGCAGGTCCAATCGAGCGTTCTAATAGGTTACTACCACAGTTAAAACAAAAGCATAAATTTGATTACGATAATTTTATATCTGCTATTTTAAGAATTTCTTGGGGGATGTTTAAGAAAGTAGTCATAGCTGATAGAGTAGCCGTTATAGCTAATACTGTATATAATGATGTTTACTCATATGACGGAGTATATTTTGTTATTGCAACTATTGGGTTTGCGATTCAGATATACTGTGATTTTTCTGCTTATTCGGATATAGCGATAGGTTCAGCAAAGCTTATGGGTGTTGACCTTATGGAGAACTTTAAGATGCCTTATTTTTCAAAATCAATATCTGAATTTTGGTCGAGGTGGCATATATCACTATCCACTTGGTTTAAAGATTACCTATATATATCACTAGGTGGAAATAGAGTAAATAAACCATGGAAATACTATCGTAACTTAATGATAGTATTTTTGGTAAGTGGTTTATGGCATGGAGCAAACTGGACATTTTTGTTTTGGGGATTTTTACATGGATTTTATCAGATAATTGAAAGGATGATTAGTAGCTTAAATAAAAAATCATATATTAAAAAACTGAATATTAAGGTTCCTAGCGAAATTATGACTATACTTACTTTTGCTCTGGTACTCTTTGCATGGATATTTTTTAGAGCTAATAATATCTATGATGCAAAGTATATAATTACCAATATTCACTTTCAAAACCTATATACCATCTTTGACGGTAAGTCGATCTTTGAATTAGGGTTGGATATTAAAGATTTTTGGTGTTTGATTATTGCAATAATAATATTGACTATAACAGATTATTATAAATATAAATTTAATAAAGATCATATAGTAACAAGGAATTTAAAGCGAAATATTCTGATAATTTTAACCATACTAATTGTAATTATCTTTGGTTATTATGGGGAGTATAACGCTTCTGAGTTTATTTACTTTCAGTTTTAGGAGTTAGATTATGATAAAAAAATTGACAAAAGTAGTTTTGCTTTTTATTTTACTATTAATAAGTATATACTTTATTAGTAGAATTTTGACCAGAAAATCTGCAAATAGTTATGATATTTGGGATAATTTTTATGATTTCAAGCCAAATACTTTAGATGTTATTATAATAGGTTCGTCTCATGCTCACATGACATTTAACCCATTAATAATAAATGAACAGCTAGATATCGATACATATGATCTTAGTACAAATAGGCAACTTATAGAACATTCTTATTATATGATGAAAGAAATGTTTAAATTACAATCTCCAAAAATTGTTGTTTTAGAAATGTTCTCGTTAGCTGATGATTTGGATTATATAAATACCCATAATGCATTTGATGACATGAGGTTATCATGGAATAAGTTTCGAGCAATATCAGACATAACTAGTAAGGAAAACTATAAAAAAAAGAAAGGCTCCAAAGATGAAAGCAAACTCGAATATATTATTCCTTTAATTAGACACCACTTGAATTGGAAAAACTCAGATATTGATAATTATATAGCTGATATAATTATTAATAAATCATACACAGATAATTATGGATATAATATCAGTAATGGAATTTTATCACCAATAGAGGATGATTATTACATAACGCCTGATAAATTATATAAAGAAACTAAAATTATTCAATCAGAGAGATTAGAATTGTTATCAAAAATACATAAATTGTGCGAAGATAATAATGCAAAATTAATCTTTGTTGCAGCTCCGTATTCAAGTCGAATTAATGGAAAAAAAGACTTTGATTATAATACCCAATATGAATATTTACTAGACTTAGATGATTTTTGTAATAGTAAAAATATCGATTTAATTAACTATAATCTTATCACGAATGAACTAGGTCTAGACAAAACATATATGAGTGACATTGGACATTTAAATATTGGAGGAGCAACAAAAGTGACAGATCATATATCAAATTATATCAAGGTAAATTATGGTGAATTGATTAAAGAATGCAAGTGGGAATACAAGAGTGTTTCTATAAAAAAATATAAAGAGTTTTTAATAGAGAAAAACAGATTTGATATAAAAAGAAAAGCTGTTTTAAATGAACAGCAACTTAATGTTGCAAATCATAAGAATAATTTTGTTGAATATATTAAAACTATAGATTCAGAAAGTCATATTGTAATTTTTTCAGCTAAAAATAATTCACCTAAATATATTGATAATAATATTAATACTTATACAAAGCTTTTAGGTCTGAATTTCAATATCCAAAATAACAAAACCAATAATTATGTAGCTATAAAAAATGGAAAAGATATATTATTGGAATTAGATTCTAATAATACGATTGAATTCATAAACAATGATCAAGCTATAAAACAACTTAAATTGCCTTTTACATTGGATATAATTAGTTCTGGCTTAAACACGGGTTCTATTTCTATGATTAAAATCAATGATAAAGAATATTCTGTAAACAAAGATGGAATTAATATTGTAGTATATGATAAAGTTCTTAAAAAAGTAGTAAGCCAAGCTAATTTTAATTTGAATGAGAATAAGCAACATTATTTTGATAGAGAAAAAGCCCCATGTAAATATGATGAAAATAAGGTAATCTATACATTTGATATCAAATCAAAAGTAAAAGGTTTATTAGGAGCGTCTGGAAGTGAAGTTTTGGATTATGGTGTAATGCTACATTCAAACAGCGAGGACATAAGATTTAATTTAAATGACTTCCAAACTGAAAGTCATCATCTTTTATTAAAGGCAGAGATCTTATGTCCAAAGGCTGTTTGGTTTGAGGTTTATTTTGATGGATTAATGGAAAGAGAGCAGCTTGTTACTGGAGAGAACACTATTTTTATAGAAATTAAGTTGGATAACCCAATTAAGAATATAAGAATTGATCCTGCAAACAGCAAGGGGAATTTTTTAATAAAGGGTATTGAGATATGTAATTTATCCAATTAAAATTTCATAACAGCAATATAATAAATACAAACTTGAAATTACGATGTATTATTTATAATACTTAATTTATATTAAAACCTTGCAAAGCACAGATGGTAAGTAAAAGTAAAAAATAGAATACTAGGTTGAAAGAGGATATTATGAAAGAAAAAGAATTGCATATACATAAGGATCTATTTTTACAACAATCATATTTAGACGCATATGATGAATACATATTATCATTAAAGAAAGACAATTACCCAGTATGGGATTACATTGTTCTAACAGCATCTAATGAAGCGCAGGCAGCTGCTTATAGACAGCAGATAGATTTTAGATTGAAAAAAAACAAGCTTCCAGCAAAAACAAAGTATGTTGTTCTTGCTGATCCAGATGGTAAACGTGTTGGATCTGGTGGTGCGACGCTTAATGTTATGAAGCACATACGTGAAAGCCATGAAAGTTTTGCAGACTTAAAGATATTAGTCATCCATTCGGGAGGGGATAGCAAGCGGGTTCCACAATACTCTGCATGCGGAAAACTATTTTCTCCGATTCCAAGAGAACTGCTTGATGGTAGAAGATCAACACTATTTGATGAGTTTATTATAAGTATGACAGGGGTACCTGCAAGAATTAGCAATAGTATGCTCATTTGTTCTGGCGATGTTATGTTGCTTTTCAATCCACTACAAATAGATTTTTATTCAAAAGGAGCTGCTGCAATATCAATAAAAGAAAACGTTGAAACAGGAAAAAATCATGGTGTTCATCTTGGTGATAAAGTTGGTAATGTGGGAAGATTTTTACATAAGCTACCTGTTGAAACATTAGAAAAGTATGGGGCTATAGATGCACATCAAAACGTTGATATAGATACTGGTGCAGTTATACTTGGCAGTAGTATTATAGATGATGTATATAAACTAATAGACACAAAAGATAAATTTGATAAGTTCGTGAATGAGAAAGTTAGATTATCTTTCTACGCAGATTTTCTGTATCCGTTAGCATCAAAAAGTGAATTAGAGGCTTATCTGCTAGAAACACCAGAAGGTGATTTTTCTGATGAGCTTACAGAGTGTAGGACACTTCTTTGGGATGTTATGAGTCCATATAATATGAAGATGATTAGATTTGCACCTGCTTCTTTTATCCATTTTGGAACTACAAGAGAACTACTAAACCTTGTTACACATGAGATAGCCGACTATGTATATTTGAACTGGTCTAATAATGTATGTACAAATTCTAAAGATAAAAACTATGCAGCAAGTAATTCATATATCAGTCATAAAGCAAAAATAGGAAATGATTCATATATCGAGGATAGCTATATAGATGATGATGTTACTGTTGGTAATGGATGTATTATATCCGGAGTAACTCTAAAAAAAGCAAGTGTTCAAGATAACACTGTTATTCATGGACTTAAGCTTAATGATGGGAAATTTGTAGTTAGGACTTATGCGGTTACTGATAATCCAAAAGAAAACAAATGGTTCGGCAAGGATATTGGTCAGCCTCTTTGGACTGCTGATGTATTCAACGCTTATGATACCATGCAAGAAGCTGTTTCGACTGCTATTTCTCTAAAAGTAGAAGCAGGCGCAATGAGCTTGATGGATAGCTTTAATAATGCTGACACATATGCAATTATGCAATGGCAAACAAAATTAAACGATGAGATCAAAGCAATGACTCTAATAGAAAGCATTGATAATAGAGTTGATGTTGATGGAGCTATTAAGATTTTTGAAAATGGAATATCGAATTATTCAAAAGAAATTCTATTAAAAGAAGCGGATAAGCTTAGTATAGAAAACTTAGAAGAGTTTTTGCGAAAAATAAGATTATATTTCTATCTTTCAAAGTTATCCGAGGACAAAGAAGGCGAGAGGTTGATGGACTTGTGCTTTAAAACTATAAGTAATGCTGTCATTAAAGCATCTATAAAAGATATCAACTATAATGAAAGTTATAAAATATCGAAGGAAGAAGTTGTCATAAAACTACCTGTACGCGTAAACTATGGTGGTGGTTGGAGCGATACACCTCCTCATTGTTTGGAAAAAGGCGGAACAGTTATAAATGCTGCTATAACAATAAATGGTGAGTGTCCTGTAGAAGTTGTTGTTAGGAAAATTGATGGCGATAAGATTATTCTTGCAAGCAATGATAATGGCTCTTATCAAGAATTTACTGATATCAAACATCTTCAGGATTGTTCTAATCCTCATGATGTTTTTGCACTTCATAAAGCAACGCTTATTGGCTGTGGGATAATTCCATACACAGAGAATATTTCACTAGAGGAAATCACAAAGAGACTTGGTGGAGGGCTTTATCTTTCAACACAAGTAAAGAACATACCACGTGGTTCAGGACTTGGGACAAGTAGTATCTTGTCAGGAGCTTGTGTTAAAGCAGTATATGAGTTTTTGGGAACTAAGATTAATGATAGTGATTTATATAATAGCGTTCTTTGTGTGGAACAAATTATGTCTACTGGTGGAGGTTGGCAAGATCAAGTTGGTGGTATAGCAAAAGGAATCAAGATGATAAAAACTAGACCTGGTCTGTATCAAGATATAAACTGTTTGAGCGTCAACATAAGTAAAGAAACAATAGATGAGTTAAATAGTCGTTTTTGTGTTTTATATACTGGACAAAGAAGGCTGGCAAGGAACTTGCTTCGAAAAATTATGGGTAAGTTTATAGCATGCGATAGCGAAACCATGCAAGTTTTATACGAAATACAGCAATATGCGGCATTGATGCAATTTGAACTTGAAAGAGAAAACGTGGATGGATTTGCAAAGCTTATGACCGAGCATTGGGAACTATCTAAAAGGCTTGACAGTGGTTGCACAAATACCTGTATCGACCATATTTTTAGTTCTATTGATGATTTGATTGATGGTAAGATGATCTGTGGCGCTGGTGGCGGTGGATTTTTACAAATCGTTGTAAAAAAAGGTATAACGATAGAAAAGCTTCGTCAAAGAATAGACTTGGTATTCTCTGATTCTGGTGTAGAAGTTTGGGATTGTGAGTTGTTTATATAATTTAAATAAATTTAGTTACAAAAATGGCTAAATGTTGGTATAATGTATTTTATGGAATATTTAGACGTATTTAAATCATGGAAAAACAATGACTTTTTCGATACTTCAACAAGGAATGAACTAGCAACCTTGGATGTAGATTCGGACAAGAAGGAAATAGAAGATCGATTCTATAAAGACCTAGAATTCGGCACAGGTGGACTTCGTGGCATTATGGGTGCTGGAACTAATAGAGTTAATAAATATACTGTTGGAAAAGCAACGTTTGGTCTTGCAAGATATCTAATTGAAACTTTTGGAGCGGAGGCATGCCAATCGAAAGGCATTGCAATAGCTTATGATACTAGAAACAACAGCGCTTATTATGCAGACATTGCGGCGGATATATTTACAGCGCAAGGCATACAAGCCTATTTATTTGATAAAGCAGCGCCTACTCCTGAGCTCAGCTTTGCAGTTAATCACTTAGGTTGTATAGGCGGAATTGTGTTAACTGCAAGTCATAATCCAAAAGAATATAACGGCTACAAAGTATACGATGAATTTGGCTGTCAGCTTGTAGTAGAAAAGGCAAAGCAAGTTATATCTCATATAAATGCAATCAAAGATTATAAGACAATTTGCTTTGAGGGCAATGATAATTTAAAGGTAATGACTGATATTACGGTTGACTTTGTAAATGAGGTCATGACACAAAGCTTACTATCTGATAACCAAGCAAAAGCAAATCTAAAAATCGTTTTTACCCCAATACATGGAACTGGAAATATACCTGTAAGTGAAATTTTATCACGTACTGGTTTTTGTGATGTAAATATTGTAAAATCTCAATCAGAACCTGATGGAAATTTTACAACGGTAAGATCCCCAAACCCTGAGGAAAAGGATGCATTAGAGTTAGGG
>JMSV01000039.1_pt1 | contig 34639 bp, 25 predicted proteins | sample 179021 | NCBI WGS metagenome assembly JMSV01 (sample SAMN02769581, study PRJNA246767) | bioreactor metagenome | isolation source: Culture-2 Bioreactor Bmz derived from microbial biomass from the upper 2 cm... | place: Germany: Bremen | collected day 87 after inoculation | reverse complement strand
TAAAGTAAATGTAGATACGCATAAATAGTATCATACAGTCCATTAAACTGCTATTTTGACTTCTTTTTAATTAGTACACTTTAAAAAAGTATATTAATAAGAGCCTAATTGAACGGCTCTCATTGTATATGCTTTCTTTCAGATTGTTTTCTCACTTCAACGTTATCATTAGAATTAATTCGTGTTTTGCAGAGCAACTACCATCAAATGCTAATCCGTGTGAAGCACTTAAATTAAATCCACCTGTTTCTCCTTTATTCAATGCTCCTGCATATGTATTATCAATTTCTACTGCATATACAGGTTCATCAAAAAGTGATTGACTATTTTGCCAACTATCTCTATCTACATACTGGATTCCAAGAGCTATTAAGCTATTAGATTCTTGTCTGTTTAGATTATCCCAATCATAGTCATCTGGTAGCACATCTATAAAAGTATTACCACCTTCTGAACTCGCTAAAAAAGATTCGATATGTATTTTCACTGGTACTTTTGAGTTGTTTTTTATATTAATATCTGGACAATAAAACCCATCATCTATATTGGGATCAATGGTATATGAAATATTTATTGGATGAGTAACTGAAACCGTTAAAGCATTTATTGTACCTATAATAGGAACGACACCTTCTACGTCACCAGTACCTTGAGTTGTTGTGAACCGACCATTTGAAATGATGATAGGGGAAGATTCATCTAATATTGTGTTGTTAGCAAGCTGTCCATATTCATTTGCTCCCCATCCATATATTTTGTTTTCTGAATCAATTGCATATACCGTATCTTTTGCTTTAATAATATCCAATATATTACCTGACATTACTGTCGGAATTAAATTGGTAGAAGTATGTCCAAGTCCCAATTGCCCTTTGTTATTTTTCCCCCAACTATATATAACGCCATCTGTACCCTTAGCATACATAGAATAGATACCGTTATATATATTTTCAATATTACTGATATTTAACTTCTCTACATATCTCAGTCTTCCTGTATCACCTACACCAGCTTCGCCATTTGTATTGTAGCCCCAAGCATATATACTTTTATCTACACTTAGTGCAAGACCAGTATTGCCGTTGAATACAACTTGTTCAATCTTTGGGAGGTTAGGAATAATGATTGGTGTTCTTTTGTCAAATGTACCACCTTCACCAAGCTGATTATATGAGTTATCACCCCAACCATATAGCGTTCCATCGCTCATTAAAGCGAAGCCAGTGTTAGCTTCAATTAATAGATGTTCTACCGACTCATCTAAATCCGATATCTGTCGTATCCTTTTAGGCACTCTTGCATCCTCATAACCATTACCAGACTGTCCCTGCCATCCTGCTCCCCAAGAATATATTTCTTGTCCATCATCACATATAGCGAATGTTGTTTGTCCGTTAGTAACGATATTGTCAACATAAAAATCTGACAGACCAGTTATCAGTGTAGGAATAGTTTGAGCAGAAGTATATATATTAATCCCTAACTGCCAACTGTTGCCCTTGCCCCAAGCATATGAAGCGCCACTTTCGGTAAGTGCAAATACTGTGTTCGTTTCTGTAACAATATCTCGAATATTAGATAACCCATTTATCTTAGCAAATGTGACCTGATTTGTTTTTGTACCGTTACCGATTTGTCCGTATGTATTTGCACCTGCTGCATAAACATCTCCATCTACTGTTATCGCATATGAAGTATATTCACCAAGAACGATTTTTTTCACCTTTGGCAGATTAGGTATTAATGTTGGAACATTTATAGTTCCTACGTGACCTAATACACCACTTCCGTTATATCCCCAACTATACGTATTACCATCGTTATCAATAGCAAAGAAGTAACCATAGCCATAATGATTAGGTATGATTTGCTGTATATCTGTTAATCCCTCTATCGGTATCGGTGTTAATTGATCGATAGTAGTACCAATGCCAACTTCACCTCTTATATTTTGCCCCCAACCTTTTACATCTCCATTTGATTCAATAATGAATGTGGTGTATCCATTGGTCACTAATTTTTCTTGAGGCGTTTTAACCGATTCTGCATGAGCAGTTATTGAGGATATAAATATCAGCATCATAACGAATATCATGCTTAGTTTCTTTTTCATATTTATCATTCACCTTTCAAAAATATTTAGCATGACTGATAGTCATCCGATATGGGTTCAGTCATGCTTTGATATAGCTAACTAAATGTTACACCAAGTTAAACATAAAGATTAAGCTGTGCATAGCAGTGTATGATTGGTCGAAAGCAAGACCGTGGTTTGCTTGTAAAGTCATAGTACCTGTCGCATTAGCAGGCAACGAACCAAACAATGTCGAATCAGCTTTGACTGCATAATGGGTATTGATATCATAACCAACATCCCAGCCCAATGCGTCTTTGATCTTAACGCCCATAGCAATGTATGACTTTGAGTCTGCTAAATTAAGATTAGTCCAATCTTTTGAATCATGAGCGACATCAGTAAACTGGATTGTACCGCCAGTAGCTGTTGCTAGTTCCACAACAGAAACATTGACTGGTACTTTTGTATCGTTTGTGATTGGAATATCTGGTGCAATGAAGTCACCATTTTCTCCAGTATTCGGGTCTATCGTATAAGCAAGTGTTACAGGATGCGTTACGGAAATAGTTAGTGCTGTAATTGTGCCCTCAACAGGAACGGTAGCCGTCACATCACCTTGTCCATTGGCTGTAATATCTTCTGCAAATGCTGGTACTACGGCTGTTACCATTAGCACCATCATAAGTGTCATCGTTAGTGCAATTCTTTTTATTCTCCTGTTCATTCAATATCCTCCATTAATTTATTATTTTACCGAGTTTAATCGGATGACTAGTTAATTTATTACTCAGATAATAAAGCAAATCCATCATTTATATTATCTGACTGTCATATGTATTCTGTATCCTGCCTTTGATACAAATTCTTTTGTTTCAATATCATAATAGTTAAGATAGGCTGTCACCTCATATTCACCGCTATTCACTTCTTCAAGTAACGCAATGCCAGTGATGTGTTGATTTGGATAGATAGGTGTAGATTTTGCAATGAGTACATCATTCAAATATACTTCAGCTTGTACAATGATATTGTTTTCCTCTGGATTCTCGATTATCCAATCACCAATTTCTCCAATATCACTCGATGGAAAGGTAATGTTTGAACTGAGCTTATCAGTAACGATTAACTGTTGTTTTTTTAGTTCGTTCAAGATATCCTCTCGTGTTCTTGCTTCTGCCTCTCCTTCTAATGACTTACCATCATCTTCTAAATGAATAGGCGTTTGAGTTGATATTTCGATTTTGCTATTGCCACAGGATTGATGTGCAATAAAGACAATTAATAGTAATAGAATAACGAATAAGATGATACCTACTATATTTCTTTTCCTATTATGAGCTTTTTGTTGAGTGTTGTTTTTAATCATTTCTTCTCCTTGTTGAATTATGAATTTATACTTTCAGAAAGTATATGAATAGGAGCTACTATCAAAATAGCTCCCATTGTATATAAGTTCTTTCAAATTTTTTATTTTCCAACAAACACATTAGATTGATTAGTATATTAACCACCTAGATTTTACCTCGCCCGTTTTTAAGGAACTGAATTCCTATCGTAAGACCGACTAACGAATAGTAGGTTGCACACTTGAGTTTTCACCGCATTTAACATATAATCGCTTTGCTCACTAAATTATTAATAAAGGTCATGGCATCCTGCTCGATAACAAGTGCTTGTATCTAACGTGTTCTTAAATTCACTTTTCAATGTTCATAAAAAAGGCAAAATAAAAACGCCTTCACTATATAGCGGTGGGATAAATCCAAAATTAGCACCCCTCTTGCGTTGTTCATAAAATGTTAACAATTTACATTGGTCACTTTAATCAGATACTTTCCGCATTAAACAGCAATATCTAGTTATTTCATTTATGAATTAACGATTAATCCTAAGAATTAATTTGTATACATATAGATTTTATGGTAAAATATGCACACAATAATTGTCGGGGGACTATTATGATAAGAATAGCTATTTGTGATGATGATTTATTGATATGCTCACAACTAAAAGAATACTTGAAAGCAGTATCTACAAATCGAAATATTAAGATGTCAACTGATATTTATAATTCAGGTGAAGAATTTTATAGTTCTGTTGAAAAGGGTTTAAAATATGATATAGTATTTTTAGATATAGAACTTGGAGATTCTAAGGGCACTGAAATAGCTTGTGATATTCGGAACACCTTGGGAAATCCATTCACTAAAATTATCTTTATATCAAGTTCAAATGAATATGGACCTGAAGTTGTTGATTCATCACCCGTTAAATATCTTGTTAAACCTTTGAACTTTGACATGGTTGAAGAAGCATATAAAATTGCAAAACAGGCAATAGATGAGGACAGAAAGATTTTTATTTATAATGATGGAACAACTAAAAAAAGTCTGCTTTATAGAGAAATTTACTACTTTGAGGCAAGTGACAAAAAAGTCAAAATTGTAACGAAAAAGGGTGATGTTTTTTTCTATGGCAAAATATCAGAAATAGTTGAGCAAGATATCTCAGGATTTATTTCCATACACAGATCGTATGTGATAAACTATTTTATGCTAAAAGATTGGTCGCCTGTTGAAGTTGTAATGGAAAATGATGATAAGCTCCCAATATCAAAGGCTAAGAAGGAGCAAGTTGAAGAAGAAATTATGAACTATGTAGAAAGTTATGCAACTTATTGTTAGAAAAAGTTTGCATTAGAGGTTTAACCATATGAATGCTATTACATTTAATATTTTATACTTAATTGTTAATCTATTTGGAGCATATACATTATCCAAAGTATTTCAACTTTTTTTTAAAAAACCAATTAGAAGAAAACACATTGTATATGGCTCATATGCTCTATTTTTTATAGTAAATAGTTCTTGCTTTCTTTTATTAGAAAATCCAGCTATCACTGCAATAGTCAATTTAGCATTATATATTGGTATTTCACAAAGCTATAGAGCACCTTTTTGGAAAAAGATATTATACATATTTCTAATCTATATTGCTTTTATTGTTTTAGAAGGACTGACAATGATAGCATTCAATCTAATCGGATTAAGCCAGTTAGCAGCTCAAAGTAATTTATTTATGGTTTGGGGAACACTTGTTGTTAATATTATAGCATTTGTTATATCGTCAATAATATTAAGGAAAGATTTACTTATAGGTTATGAGAATATATCATTAAAAACAACTCTACCTATATTTGTTTTATCTATATTAATATTAATTCTAGCTATTTTTTTACCTCCACTGAATTATAATAATGATTTATATGTAACAATTTCAATATTGACTCTATGTGCTATTTCCGTGTTCATGTATATTTTTATCGATAATATAGAAAAAATCTCAGAGGAGAAATCAAAGAAAGAAATCTTTGAAAACCAAATAGAATACTATAAAATTCAAATATCACTTATGAACCGTCAACAGAATAATATAAAGACTATTAGACATAATATAAAGGGTCAGATTGAAACTATATATACTTTGATTGATGATGATAAGATAGAACCTGCTAAAGAGTTTATAGATGGACTTATTGATCTTGTAAAAATAAATGAAAAGAAAGTATCAACAAATATTCCTGAATTCGATAGCTTGATGAATTATAAAATTAACCTTGCTGATAAAATGGGTATTAGCATATCAGTAAATACAAGATTAGAAGAGGATATCAGAATTAAATCTCATGATTATATAAGTGTATTAGATAATTTAATTAATAATGCAATAGATGCTGTAAAAGATTTAGAATCTGATAAAAAAGAAGTCCTTTTGGTTTTTGGAGCATTTAAAGGAACAGTTTTTATTAAAATTGAGAATGCCTATGAACATGAAATAAATGTAACTAATGATATTTTCAAAACAACTAAAAATGATCCAGAAAAGCATGGTTATGGAATCGAATATATTAAAAGCATAGTCAATAAATATAATGGCAAAATCAATATTGACTATTCTACTAATTTTTCTGTAAAAATGTTTATGCACAATTCTTATAAAGAGAATTAGAAATACACCCATTTCATATTCAGACTTTTCAACATATATATCCCTTTAAGCCTTTTCTTTGACTTTTCACGGTGAAAAATGGGCATCTCACGAAATATTACTGACTTTTATAACAAAATAGCGTACAATCCGACTAGAAATATAAATTTTAGGAGGAATCAATGAAAAACTTTTTTTACAAACTAGGTGGAAGTGTAGCTAGTTTAGCAATCATGCTTACAGCATTGAATGTTAATTCTGCTTGCTGGTTACATTGGAATCAAGAGAAACTACCAGAAAATGCTCAAAAATTGAGAAAGTTTTAAACGTTATGTTTGAGAAATTTGCAAAAATCCAAATTGAAAATGGCTATATAACAGATGAAGAAAAAGACATTGTTATTCACGGTCTTAAAGGCGGTATGATGATGTTGTTGAATTTTGTTTCAACTATATGTATCGGTGTTTTATTTGGCATGTTTTGGCAGAGCATTATATTCTTGCTTATATATAGTCCATTGCGGATTTTCGCAGGCGGGGCACATGCAAATTCGAATCTAAAGTGTTTTCTATCTTCAATTGTAATAACAATGCTTGCTTTGATATCAATTAAATATTTCCCCGATAATTATATCACGATAACAAGTATTGCAGTATTCGCAGGGGTTATCATTTTAATACTAGCCCCTGTGGAGGATAGAAACAAACCCTTGGATAATATTGAAATCAAGGTTTATAAGAAAAGAGCTTGTATTGTTCTATTGATGGAAATACTGTCTTGCACTGCATTTTTAATCTTAAAGTTAAATGCTTTTGCCATATGTATAGCTGTATCGATATTTACCTTATCGATCACTCTAGTAATAGGACAGATTAAAAACACAATACAAATTGCAGAAGAATGTGTTTGATGCAAAAAACAACTATGCAATTAGGGAACAGAAATCTTGGGTACTAGGAAAACTAATGCATGAAATTAAGACTGATTTAAACAGAAGTATTTGCGGTAAAACCTTTTTGATATCAACAATCTTAGTAATGGTAACAGTAATTTTCAGTGCTGACTGGAAAATGATGTTTCCAGAGTTCGTCAAAGATGGGTTGATGATGTATTACCATAGTGAACTTATTAAGCAAGGAATGGTGTCAGACATTACTTTACTTACGCTACCAATCGTATGTACTTTACCATACACTTCTGCTTTCTTGGATGAATACGAAAGTGGATACATTAAAGTTTATCTAATGCGCTGTAATAAGACAGAATATCTTAAAGGCAAAGTGATAGCTCCAATCATATCAGGCGGTTTATGTATATTTGTCGGTATCATAATTGCTAATTTAATGCTTTGCATTATATATACGCCAATGGAATTGTTGGATCAAAAAGTAGTATCTCCATTCATAGATATATTGGGCAGAGCATGTTTATACTTTCTTGCAGGTGGATTTTGGGCTAGTGTGGGACTTTTGCTTTCAAATATAACGCTTTCAAAGTATATGGCATATGCTTCACCATTCGTCATTTTCTATGTACTTGTAATCATACAGGAGCGATATTTTAAAGAGTTTTATGTGTTGAATCCAAAAGAATGGCTAGAAGTCGAACAATTTTGGGTAATGGGAAGATGGGGTGTTGTCATAATGCTCCTCTTAATGATAGGAATTATGCTAGTAGTAAATTTTAGAGTTATAGAAAGACGTATTAGTGATTAAGGTGTTAAATGGATAGAGTAAATCAAGTATGGCAGATAGCCTTATACAATTTTAGAGGTTGGAAAAAGAATCCAAAGATATTTATTACTTTTGGATTAGCTTTTGTTCTATGTTTTCTACTAACAGATAAAGCTGTTAAGTTTTCCTATGAGTATGAAACAATCATGCAAGCAGTTGAGCCATTTGTATGGAGCTTTGGAGATGCTACATCCATTATGTTAGCGTCTCTATTATTAATCCTATTATTTTCAGATATGCCATTTTTAGGTTCAGGCATACCTTTTTATCTATTGAGAACAACTAGGTTTAGATGGATGCTCGGACAAGTAATATATATTATTCTATCAACTTTAATATATATGTTGTTCATTTTATTTTCAAGTATTTTAGTTTGTGCAGTCAATGCATTCTCAGGAAATATGTGGAGTGAAACGGGTGCAATCCTTGGTTATTCTCAAGCAGGTAAGGCTGTAGCTCTCCCTTCTACAGTTAAGACAATGGAAATGAGCACACCTTATCAGTGTATGTCAGTAATATTCCTATTGATGCTCATGTACACGTTAGTATGCGTGTTTATTATGTTTTATTTTAATCTTAAAAAGGGGAAGTTTTGGGGCATTGCATCGGTATTTACTTTTAGCCTCTATGGGTTTCTGCTCAACCCGCAGATATTCAAGCAACTATTACAACTGAAAGACGAACAGATGTATATAGCAAACGTAACAACTGGTTGGCTGTCTCCACTCAATCATGCCACTTACTACATGCATAACTTCGGCTACGACCTACTCCCAAGATTATGGCATACTTATATATTTTATGCGGTAGTTATAAGCATATTGTTTACACTATCTTATTTGACTATTAGAAAATATAGCTTTAAATTTATTGGAGGTCTAAACTGATGAACGAGATGGTTGATTCAAACAACAGCATACTGGATGTCGCTATTAGTATTAAAGATGTATATAAGTCGTTCGAGGATGAAGAAGTACTTCACGGAATTACACATGAATTTGAAGAAGGAAAGATTCACGGAATCATTGGTAACAATGGAAGTGGAAAAACTGTCCTCTTTAAACTGATGTGTGGTTTCCTGCATTGTAGTAGAGGAAAGATATTTATTGACTATCAACAAGTCGGAAAAGACATGGACTTTCCTGATGATATGGGAATCATCATTGAAAACCCGGGCTTTTTACCCTATCAGACTGGATTTAAGAATCTACAAATATTGGCTTCACTCAAAAGGACAATAAATGATAAAACTGTATCAGAAACAATTGAGCGTGTTGGACTTAATCCAAGCATGACAAAACCTGTGTCTAAGTATTCACTTGGCATGCGTCAACGATTGGGAATTGCTCAAGCAATAATGGAAGACCCTAGAATATTAATTCTAGATGAACCGTTTAATGGTCTTGATAAGCATGGTGTTAGAGACATGAGAGATTTGATTAAAGAATTAAAAGCAAGCGGTAAAACTATTTTGCTTGCAAGTCATAATGCAGCAGATATTAATGAACTGTGCGATACGGTTTGCGAGATGGATGCAGGCATCTTAACCGTAATAAGATGATCGAATTTTCGATGGTTTTTGTCGAATCTATCAGAGCAATAGAAGAAGTCAATAAAATGAGAGAAGAATATGAAAACGGACAGTAAGTTGATACTAGCCGAGCCATTGATTATGGCTCGGAATGTTACAAAAGTATATAGAACAAAAAAAACAAGATTGAAAGCTCTATCCAATGTAGACGTTGATATTAAGCAAGGTGAGTTTGTAGCTATCGTTGGAACTTCGGGTTCGGGTAAATCTACGTTACTTTCTTTACTTGCAGGGCTTGATAAGCCAAGCAAAGGCAGAATCATTATAGATGGCCTTGGTGTTCATAGAGCTAGTGAGGAAAGATTGGTTAAGTTCAGACGTGAAAACACGGGATTTATTTTTCAGTCATTTAATCTTTTTGATGTTTTAACAGCACAGGAAAATGTAGCATTTCCCCTCATGATAATGGGAATGAAAAGAAACCTACGCATGAAGCGTGCCAAGCAGATTTTAGGTGAAGTTGGGTTAGGCGAACATATCTTTCACAAACCAAATGAGTTATCTGGTGGTCAACAGCAAAGAGTGTCGATTGCAAGGGCAATTATATCAAATCCATCGATTATATTCGCTGATGAGCCAACGGGTAATTTAGATAGTGTTACCGCAGATCATATTATGGAGATTCTACATAGCATTAAAGAAGATAAAGGAACAACAATATTGATGGTTACGCATGATGCTATTTTAGCATCTAAGGCTGATAGAATCATTCAAATGGAAGATGGAAGGATCACAGATAACGATTATGAAGAAAAACTTATTTAGCATATTATTAATAATATTGATTATATTTATGCAAATACAATCATTTGCAAGCGGTAATATACTAACTATTGATAATGGAAATGTTTACTCTGGAATGAGCAAATCCTACTCAGCAGGATATACGCCAACAACAACAGATGGTAAAGCAGTAGTTGTTCTTCCTCTTGTAAATAACAATGGTACAGTAATAAATGGAAATCAAGTTACAGCAAAGGTGGAATTAGGTGGTGCTTCATCAACATTTGTATATGCTAATTATGAAAAAACATTTTATGAAGCAAATAACGCTGTTGGAGATGGTTCAACTTCTGTATTATCGTATCTTGTGAAATTCACTTTACCCCTTTCGTCACAACGAGTTAATGGGACATATCCTGTAATCATTGATATTTCGTATACAACTGATGCAGGCGATTCTTACACACAGAGCCACACCATTTACTTTACAATTACGGATGGTATAGACCCCAATGCTCCAGTGGCAACGCCAACGCCAGTTCAACAAGACAGACCAAGACCTGAGCCAAAGTTAATCATACAAAAATATGCACTTAGCAAGGAAAAAGTTATGGCAGGCGAGGAATTTGAAATTGATTTGACATTGTTTAATACGCAGGACAGATACCATACATACAACATTCTGCTTACCTATACTGGAGAATCAGCAGAGATATTACCTTCGGGAAAGAGTAATGCTATATATATTGATGAAATAGAAGACGAAGAAACACATGATATAACACTTAAAATGAAAGCTAGACTAGATGCAGAAGCTAAACCATACAAGGTAAACATAAGCATTACATATGAAAACAGCGGGAGAACTGCTTATACAGTCACTGAATCTATTGTTATTGAAGTATCACAGCCAATTCGTATACAGCATGATGAAGTTAATCTATCTAAAACGGTTAATGCAGGAGATAGCATCCCACTGTCTATGCAAGTAATTAACATGGGAAAGTCTACACTGTATAATGTTTTAGTTTCAATGGATATGAAAGGTGCAATCCCAGATGCTTCGGCTTACCTCGGTAATATGGAATCAGGCACTTCTGAAATGGCAGAGATATATGTATTCTTTGGCACACTTGATATGAATAGTGATTCTGAAGAAAAGTATGGTTATACCGATGGCAAAATTATGCTTACTTATGAAGATGAAAATGGGAAAACATATGAAGAAGAAATTCCGATATCTACCACTATCGAACGTCCTGTATTTGAAGATTTATATAAGCAGGATGAACCTGAAGAAGAGGAAAAGCAAAGAGCAGGCTATTGGTGGGTTTCTATATTGGTTCTGCTATCTATTGGTATTTCAGTTTTTGGAGCAATAACATATAACCGTAAAGTAGAAAAGCTTAGACGTGAGTATGGTGATGAGAGTATATAAAGGGTTTATTTATGAAGTTTTTAGATTTGCTATTTCTTAGTGCTTTAAACCTATATAGAAGGTTAGCAAGAACGCTACTGACTGTTATTGGGGTGGTGATCGGTACAGCTTGTATTATTATGATGCTTGCTATTGGCATCACCAACCTTGCACAGTTTGAGGAAAGATTAGAAGATTCAGAGCTTAACAAGATAGAAGTCTACTCAGAGGGTGGTAATGGACTGCAACAAGTGAAGCTAAACGATATGGCAGTCAATGCATTTAATGAAATAGAAAATGTAGAAATGGTAGTTCCTCAAATGCGGATTAATTTCTACGCAGAAGTAAAAAAATATTATGCACCCTATCTATCCGTTATTGCGGTACCTCATGAGACTCTTGAAAAGATGATTAAGTTGGAAGAGGGTAACTATATAACAGATAACTCGGCTATGCCTCAACTGGTTATGGGATTAGGGTCAGCTCAAAACTTCGTGCAAAGCGAAGATGATTACGCTAGAGACTATAAAGGTCCGACTTTGGATTGGATGAGCGTACCGATTGATATGTACTTAGGCGGTCAGCATGTAAGAAATGATAATGAAATTCCACAGAGCAGACAGTATAAGTTTAGAGTTATTGGGATTATCAAGGATGAACACGAGGAATATAAGAGCCATGACATTTATATGAGTCTTGATATGGCAAAGCGAATATTAAAAGAAAACTACAGGACTGCCAATGCTATCAATATGGAAGTCAATGAATATGAAAGCGTAATAGTCTATACAAAAACAATGGATGATGTAGAAGAAGTATTAAAACAAATTAAAGAATATGGGTTTGAAGCTTATTCTCAAGCTGAATGGATTACGGAGATGAAGAAGCAACAAAAAGCTCAGCAGGTACAATTATTAGCGATTGGGCTAATATCTCTTTTGGTTTCAGCAATTGGTATTGCTAATACAATGATGACTGGAATAATGGAAAGAAGAAAAGAAATTGGTGTTATGAAAGTAATTGGGATGCCAATAAACAACATTTTGCAGTTATTCCTATGTGATGCAATGATGATAGGCTTCCTCGGTGGAGTTATAGGTGTTGCTATTGCACATTTATTTGCATACGTAGCAGTCACAGGTGGAGAGGAAATAAATTTCTTGGGCATGTATTTTCAATCAGGAATGAAATTTATTATTCCTATATGGTTAGATATCGGAGCAATATTGATTGCTATGATTGTTGGTGTTGTTGCAGGATACTTCCCTGCGAGAAATGCAACACGCATGAGCCCGACACAAGCAGTAAGAGGATGATATATGTCTTCAATTGAAATAGAACTATGCTCTATATCAATAAGAAGTTTTATATAAAACTTAAATGAAAGGAGTTGGTGGTTAGATGTATGAAATTGTATAGAAAAGTCCTTACAAAACCTATGGTTGTACGCCCATCACAGAAATGTGATGTTGGAATTGCAAGGACTATAAATAGAATATCATAAAGTTTAAGTTCATTCAAATGAACAATTTTTAAAAACCAAATTCTATAGGAGGAATTTACAATGAAGAAAAAAATTTTTGTTAGTGCATTTTTAGTATTAGTGTTAATTATGTCTTTTACACTTACAGCTTCCGCAGCAACATATTCACTTGGTAGTTGGAGATATAATTTTAAATCAAGCAACTCTACTACGGTAGGCTATGGATACAAGCTTTCAGATCAAAACAATTACTTTAGAAAGCTTAGTGATTCATCTAGTACTCAAAGAACATACCAGCATAGAATACTAAATTCTTCTGGTAACGCATTAACAAGCTATACTAATTGCTTAGGTGGAAATGGCGAATATCCATCAAACACTGCTTATTATGGAACTCTAAGGCTACAGTTTTATAACTATCATTGCTACGGTTCATCTGTGAAAATCAGTGGACAGTTTTACGGTATCTAAAAAATTCAAGTTTAAATACACACATCAGAATATACTGATGTGTGTATGCTAAATGAAAGGAGCAAGCATGGATAAAGCTCACAGCAATAAAAAAAGGTATTCTTAATAGCAATCTTAATCTTGTATTTATCAATTTTCGTTTACACAAACAATATCATTAGTAGTAGAGTAAGTAATATTACTTATTGGGAAGTTCTTCTTGAGTGCATGATGAATTTAGCTTATACATTTGAGGTAGTATACTTTTTTGGTGTAATTCTTTACAGCATTTTCGATAAAAACATTAATAATCAAAATCTAGAAAAAAAAATGAAGCGATATGTATTAAACTTAATAAAGTCCGTCGTTCTATTAATAATTATTATGCTTATTTTAAGCATAATAGCATACTTTCACTCATCTATTATACACAGCTCAAGTATAAATTTTGTTAATCAAATTTCAGTAAACCAAACTATTTTCGTAATCGTATCACCACCATTACAATGTAGCCTATTGTTGATATTTCTTATGTTTTCTCGTTTGATTTTTTACGGTTTATTAATAGCTTTAATTTCAACAGTATTTTCAAAAAAAACATATGTAGGATTTCTTATAGTATGTGCATGTATTTCCGCACTTGGATTTAACTCTGTATATAAATTAACGAAGATTAATGTATTTCCTTTTCAGTATTCAAGTGCAGAGCACTTATCATATATCTTTGGAGACAGCGTAATAAACACTTTTGATTTAAACCCTGTATCAATAGTTAGTGCTATTTCGTATTTTTTATCGATAATACTTATCACAATAATCTTATTATATATTGTTTCTAAAAAAGCTAGCAAATATGTATGTACGTCCAATCTTACAACATTTCATAGTTTCAGAAGTTATTTTTTTACTCGCATCGTTTCGAAGTCTACATGGTTTAGCGGGGTAATTCTTGCTTTAACATTACCATATATATACTACTTCGTCATACCATTTGAATTAACGAACGGTTTGTATTCTTTTCAGCTGTTTACCGAAATATTTGTAATTGGAAATTACTTGATAAGGTATTTTGCCCCTTTAGTAATTATTGGTCTGTTTAGTATTAAAACATATGAGGATATTTTACCATATTCAGCATCTAAAAAAAATAATGCAAAAATTCAATTTAACATCATTATTGTAAATATGCTAATGGTACTTGTTGCTATCCTAACTACATTTATAACAACGTTTTTACTTGCTAACTTATTAAAACCTTTTAACGGGATTGATTGGAGTATTCTCCTTCAATGCTTATTAAGATTCTATATAGTCGGATTAATATACTATTTCTTTGGGCTTGTTATTCTACTATTTACAGGTAATTACAATGCTGCAATAGGATTGCCATTAGTGACTTGTATGTATTCAATAGGAGGTATATATAAGTTATTCGGAAGAGAATTTGAAAACTTTGTATATAGGTATTTGCCCAATGTTTCTGATTTAATGAGAATTGATTACATGTGGGCTGATTGGACAAATATATTATTCAGTTACTTATTAGTGATAATTTCATTGGTTATATATTATAAAGGAGGAAAACGATGACAAAAACAATATTTAAACTATTTACAATAACAATAATATCTTTAATCTTAATTTCTTGCCAACCTACACCCACGGAAGAAGTCGTTACTAATAAGGCAAACAATAATATTGTCGATACTATTAAATCTAGTGAGGAAAGTGATAACGAAACTATTCTAGAAAATGAAGGTGATGATAATTCAGATGAAGCTGGAAACAATATATATTGGGATGAGTCTCATAAATTTGACAATATCGAACTTACCATAAATTCAGATATGATAGTTACAGATAACTGTTCATTTACTTTAAAAAAAGGGGAAAGAATAAAAGATCTTGACGGTGAGAATATGAAGATTCTAATAGATTATTTATTTACAGAAGAGCCATATTCTATAGACGAAGGAATAGGTGTGTTATCCACTCCTACCAAAGCTGAAATTGAAAAATTAATTGTTAAATTAGAAAAAGAAAAATTAACTGTTAAAGACGATGAACCCATTATTAATGACTATGAATCTATGATTGAGGAAAACAAAAAACTCTATCAAAGTGCACCACCTCAATATAGAGTTTCTACAGCAAGTTATGAGTGGAAAGACCAGTATAATACTGAGGCCATATCCATTTTTTCCATGAATGATAGTAAAGATACTTTGCATTCGTGTGCATGTTTATTTAACACATCAAGTCAATATATGTTTTCTTATCAGCGTGATAAGACTTTGAAGTATAGGTTTGGAAGTGCACTCACTCAAAATATTCCTGACCTACAAATGTCATTAAACGATGCAAAGGAAATTGTTGATGAATTCTTAGCATATATTAACGAAAACTTTGAAACAAATTATAGCGTTTATCAAGTGAATGCTGGATTAAATATTCCTCTAAGTCCAAGTGCTATGCGTAAACAAAATAAAAGTGGTAATTATGAAACTACTAGTTATATATTCTCTATCAGCAAATTGTATTCAGGTCTACCTGCGTTATATGTAGAAAGCACATTTGGGGCAGATCATCTTGACGAATATACTTTTCCTTGGGGAGCAGAAAAATTTGAAGTTGCTGTAGACAACGAGGGTATCGCCAGTATAATGTGGATGGATCCAACTATAGAATCTGATGTAATAGGTGAGAATGTAAGGATATTACCAAATAGTGATATACAAAGCAAGTTTATAGATTATATTAAATTACAATGGAGTTATAACTCAACACAGGAGTTAGAAAAGACTGAGATAAATATTAATAGAATAGTGCTTAATATGATGAGATTTTCTCAGAAAGACAATCAAAAGGAATATATAATGGTTCCAGTCTGGGACTTCTTTGGGACTGTGACAGAACATTATCCAACGGATGTACAAAGTGGTGACGACAACAGTATCACCTATGACTTGCCACAAACTGCACTTTTAACTATAAATGCTATTGATGGAAGCATAATTGATCGAAGGATAAGCTATTAGCGATAGGAGGCAATTATGAAAAAAATGATATTTGTAATTCTAGCAACTATTATGGTAGTGGTATTGGCGATTTCTTGTAGAAGTAAAGGAGAAATTAGCGAGCCTTATGAACTTGATCCTGTTGACTCAGTAATATCAGTTGTGCAAAATTCTGAGCCAAATAGTATTACTTCATTTGATGAAAAAATACGAACTACAAGAAAAGTAGTCATAGAACAACAGGTTACGTCGCAAAAGAACTGTACTATTAGTGTAGATGCAAAAATTGCTATTCCTGATTTCGATAGTATTTCAATAGTCCAAATTAAGAAAAAACCTCATACTCATGATGATTTTTTAGCTGTTATGAGAGTATTAATGTCTGATCAACCAATCTTCATAGTTGATCAGGACAGTTTTTTTTCAAAAGAAGAAATTAAGGATATAATTAATTACCTTAATATAAATGTTAATAATGGAAATATGATACCGAGCGTCAAGAAAGCTGCACTAGATGTAATTCCTCTACTTTCGGAGGACTCATTGAGTGCTATAAATAGAAATGAAGAGGAAGAATACAAAAAGAACATAAAGTTCTACTGGTCTGCTAGTTCTCCATACACGCTTAGTGTTAAGTCATATTTAGGTAAATCTCAATCAGCGAGATTAAGTAGGTGCATGGAGAACACTGAGCATTCTCACTGTATATACTTTGAAAACTTGGATTATATGAAAGGTGACTATATTTTTAGAGAAGTTGAAGGCGATTACATGTTATCTAATGACTATTCCTTAAATGAGGCGATAGAGTTAGCAGATGCTATTCTAAATAAAATTGGAAACCTAGAAAATATGGTTTTAGATTCTACATTTTTAGGAATTGATAATTCAGGAATTAGTCAATCAAAAACAATAGATTCAAATCACGTTTTTCGCCTTTACTACACTAAGGCCTATAACGGAAATGCTGTTTCATTCACAAGCACACAACAAAAATATTATGACTGTATAGGAAAACCACTTGCAATAAACGATCAATACAATAGCCTATATGGAGGCAAGCTTGTTCCAGAAGGGATAATGCTTCTTATTGATAATGGTGAAATAATCCAATTTGATTGGGTTAATCATTATGAGTATTCTAACCTAATTGAAAATAGCCCTTCATTACTGGATTTCAATGAAATACTTGACTCTTTTGAACAATATTGTAATGAGTATTTATCATGGCAACTTACAACTCCTGAATACTCAAGTGAGGATTTAGAAGTAGAAATCGTTATTTCTGAAATAGAATTAGGATATGCAATAGTAAATAATAATTCTGAAAATGAATATGCTTTCATTATTCCTGTATGGGAGTTTATCGGGAAAGAGGTTATAACAAATAGTGATACTGGTGAAATAATAAATTTTACTACTCAACCAAAAGAAAGTTTCATGACACTAAATGCTTTAGATGGAAACTTAGTTAGCCGTGGACTAATGTCTCTAGAGTAACAAATTTGATATATAAATTAGATCTAAAAATTTCATCGGATCATTAAAAACCTGAATAGTTTATTTCACATTATCAGTAGACAATTCAGAAGATGTTTTTAAACGTAATGAATCTTGAAGTTGAAAGCAAAAATGTATTGAAAATAGTTTCCATATCTAAATACGGCTTTAAATAGACATCTGATGTAGCGTTGAGAATACTCACCTTAGATTGCTTTGTATTAAGTGAGTAAATGCTGTTTGTATCTGTTTGCTTCCAATTATATAAAGGAAATAGTTTCGCCGTGAAACCCATAACTTTATCAATAAATGCTTTTCTTACAGCATCATAGATTATAGGTATTATATTTTTTTTTAAAGTGTTGCTTTATTAACTTCCGTTCATAATATAAAATAGTATCTTCGTTATTTGGTTTTTTAAAATAGTCATTAGTACAATGTATTACTATATAGTCACCCTCTTGTATTTTGTTCACATAAACATTGATGTTTGACCTCATTCTACTGTTATCTACAGTGTCCAGATAAGTATATATTCCGTGATTATCCTAAGATCGTTTCAAGTCACAAACGTAATTATTCCAGTAGAATTGTTCTATGCATAACTAATAAATGCCTGAATATTATGCATTAATACCTCCAACTAATGATATATTATTTGGAGGTTTATAAAAACACTATAATACATATATATTTAATAAAAGTAATAATTCGAAAGAATACTTACATTTTCTTTATTAACTTACCATTATATGCTAATATATAAATAATACATGATTATTTGGAGGTCATAATTCCTTGATTAGGGTTTTTATTAGTTACGCTTGGGACAACACAACTAGGGTGAATAATTATGTATGCGATATAAAGCGAGATTTAGAGAACTTAAATATTCTTACTTATTTAGATATGAGCAATAATAAAGAACTCGGATCTAGCATTCGTTCTTATATAGATAACATCAAGGTTGTAGACTATATAATTATTGTATGTACGAATGAGTACTTCAGAAAAATATATGATGATAAAACTGTTCTATATGAAGAATGGAAGCTAATATTGAATCGACTAAATGATATGAATGTAGTTCTTCCAATAGTTTATGAGAATGAATGTACAAACAAAATCCCCCCAGAGTTAAAAGACATAGTACGGTATGATTCAACGGATAGTATTGATAAATTAGTAAAAAGTCGAATAAACAAAGATATATGCAATCACAACTTTTCACCAAATGATGAGCACCTATTTGAAAATAGTGCATATAATATCGCAAAAGAATTGTTTCCTAATTATGTTTGGAAAATAAAGGATACAAACAATATCATATCATATCTATCAAATAACTCGGCAGTCAATATAATCAAACCTAAAGAAGAAATATATACCAGTCACAAATTAGACATTGAAACCGTCTTCCTAGAGGGTTTTTTTCAATGTGAATTAAAAACTGTATTGGTTTTTTCAAATAGCTATATACAAAACTCCTTTAAATACATGGCTAACAAGCAATATCAAAAAGTCCACAAAAACATCCACTTTTTTGATAAAGAAATCATAGAAAAAATTAAAGATTATAGTGTTTTTTTAGAAAGCACACCATCAACATATAAATTAGATGATGCATATTACCTATATAATGTGGTATCTCTTTATTTTGTAGATAATAAAGACTATTACTCTATGCAAACGCAAGCGATTTACAATAGCGATATTTATTCCTTCGATTTTAATATAAATGAGAGCTTCGGTTTGTTTTCGGAGCTATACGATGCTGTGGAGTACAAGTTGTATATTAGAATTTTAGCAAAGAAAGACGGTTTCATAAAAATAATAATTGATAAAAACCAGCCATTTAAAACGTTAGATAATAATAGTATTAATATTAGCAAAGGGATTAATGAGTTGTTAGTACCAATACAAATCACCAAGAACGGTAGATTCTTTGACAGCTATATAGAAATACTATTTAATGAAGGTAAACTTACAAAAAAATTGTCTTCATTTTCTGTTTCTCCTTTGAAAACACCTAAAATATATTTTAAAGCACAGCAGCAGATTTTAACTTCATTGGAGATATGGATAAGAGAAAATATCAATTCTGATTCAAATATATTTCTATCAATTTTTGCAAATGCGGGTAATGGCAAAACCTACCTCTGCAAATCGTTTGCAAACCTTATGACTGAACACTATTCAGATTCACATGATTGTATTTATTATTGCTTTACTGGAAATGAATATGAGGACAGAACAATAATAGCTAATATACTCTTTTACACACTCTTATCGATTCCGTTTGATTATAGTAATGATTGGCTTAATACTGAACAGATTTCTAAAAATGTTTTGCGTTGTCATATTAAGAAAACACTTGCCGCACTAAAAGACCTTAATTGTGATTATGCTGAAATAATGGCTCTTTTAGTAAAGACAGATAACAAGGGTGGTTTGTGTAGTGATAATCGTTTTTATAGAAAAAAGAAAATGATTATCATTGATGATATACAGAAATTGAGTCTAAACAATTCCAATTTGTTTACTGTTATTAATAAACAAACACTTAGCACTAACAATAACCTACTATTTGTTGTTGCTGCAAGGGAAAAAGAACTTAGACCAAACATGCTAGACTACATAAAAAGAGTAAGTAATCCGTATCAATTAAAGGAAATGACATCTCAGGATATTAAAGCTTCTATAATGTTATCTTCCCCAAACTTAACTGAGTTCCTAGAAAGGCGATCTTTAAGTAATTACTTTGATAATTTAAAAGTATTTTATGCAATTCGGCTAATTGAAAAGATGATAAATCATACCTATAAAGATTTGCACGATTTTAATGATAGAATTAATACAATAAGTTATAATATTTCTGCGCCCAACTACTTGAAAAATATTTTTAGCAAATTACCGTCTAATGAATATAATTTGTTAAATGAGATTTATCTGCAAAACAGGGTTGGTCTTACAGTAAATATATCCGATTATATTGATTTAAAAAATATAATTGATAAGTTTATTATTCTTGATATAATTCAAATTATAAATGGATGTATAAAATCTACGCATGATCTCTATCTCGAATCGTTTAATTATTATTATGATGGAAATATAGCAGAAACACTAATATCAAAGCTTATCAATACAAAATCTTTTGAAAACCAATTACTAATCCTCGCAGAAATTGTCAAATGTGAGAGTGTAGATTCTTCGAAATATAAAAAGCAAGCATACGAATTGTTAAAGCAGGAATATGCTAAAACGAATTTCTATCGGTGCTTAATATTAGCCGAAGGGTTAATGTACAAATTAGATAAAACTGTTTTTAGTGATACTGATATTGTAAATATCAAATTTTACTATGCAGTAAGCTTAAACCATTGCGGTAATATAGAGATGGCTAGACTCGTATTCTCAGAGATTTCTAATTATAAACATACAAATGATAGCAAGCACATGGGAATAGTTTTAGAAAGTAAAACAGAAAAAATAAATATTGATTATTGGCAATTAGAAACAGACAATATATTGACTGAAATTGAAGAAGTTAAACTAAGATGTGAAATATTTTTATACTCTAAAAATTATAATATTATCAATGCTTATCTAAATGCCTATAACAGGAATATGGTAACATGTTTATTGTTAGACGAATTTGATGAAGCAGGATTATTGTTTGATAAAAACATTGAGTTAGCAACAGAATTAAATAGAAGGGATTATATAGGTTATGCATATATGGACTATGCAAAAGGCTTATACAACATAAATATTGAAGAATCTCTTGAATACTTAGAGAAAGCTTATGATATTTTCACTGAATTGTTGTTAGATAGACGCATGCATGATTGTAAATGCGAGATTGAGTTTTTGAAAAGTATATTAAATCACAATAATTTAGTTAATTTAATAGAGTCTAGTAAAGTGCTAGAGACTAAAGGCTATATAAATATATACGTAAAATCTTTAATTAAAATAACAGCACTAGAATTAATTAAAAATAATAAAGTTATCAGTATTTTAGATGACTTCTTAGGTGATATTACTCTCTATAGTCCTGCTTTTGATAACAGAGTTCAACTGTTGGTTTTTAATATGGATATAATTAAAAACAAAATGCTCAACCAACCTTTATATAATGAAAAAACCGAGTCGCTAATGAATATATTGAAGAGAATCGGAGACTCTTATTCAGGGCCTGTTAATAATAATTTAAACCAGACAAAATCCAACTCAAAAATAGATTGGATATTTAATTTTGATAGAGACGAAGATTCATTCTATTTAGATAGCAGAATATGGTGATTTATCTATCAGGTTTTCCCCAAGGAAGAGAAATATTGTGCGAATCAATCGTTTTCCAGGAATAATCTGGAGCTTTGCCGTTATTAATACATATCTCTGAAACTATTAAAACAGCCGTTTTTATATTGTCTTTTTTGAACCCAATTTTAATTAATTCATTTATAAGCAAGTCAAGGAAATCTCCTGACATAGCATAATCGTCTATTATCAATATATTGCAATTTTTATAATTTCGAATACTTTGAGGTAAATGATAGTACCATTTGTTTGTTTCAAAAGAAATATAATCGTTTCTTATATTAGACATAAGTTCACAATCAGAACTAAATAGTTTTTTAGGGATACCTAGTCCCACGATATATGGTATGAAATCAGCAAAGTAATTGGCTATGTATTTAACAAGTATTCCTCCTTTGATGCTTGGTGTGAAAATCAGATCTGGCTTAAAGTTTTTTCGTATTCTACTAGATAAATACCTTATTGAATTGTCAACATCTGACCATGAGAAAGATTTTTTTCTCTTTCGTTCTCTTATTGCTATATATATTGAAATAAGAGAAATAATAATGCTAATTACTGTTATTGAAATACTTAGTAAGGTAAAAGTCATTTGTAATTGCCTTTCTTATCATTTAAATGCTTAATAAATTTATTTAACTTGTATCGTTGAATTACGTGATATCTGAACCATTCGATAATTATTTTAGGGATGTTAATTTCATCATAAGTGTCCCTTTTAGTTTTAAAGATAATGCACTGAAAACTACTAGTTCGTAAAACAATAATAGGTTTGTTTGATAAACAGTTGTAAGGTAATCTTACAAATAATTGTATACCCTCGACTAATAACTTTGTTTTGTTTTTATTTGAAAAATCAACTATAAAATTAACAAACAATTCGCAATACTTTTTATACAAGATTTCACCCCTTTGATTGAAATACCCGCCAGTATTCCATTGGCTATTGATATAACCTAATATGTTAGGATGCATTCTAGCAAATTCCATAACCATGAATTTACTATAGTCATCAGAAATATTATAAAATCTCAAAGCATCGAGTGAAACGTATTTTATACCTATAGCGCAAGATAACTGCTTTGCAAGAGTTGTTTTACCCGAGCCAGAAAGGCCAGTAATGAAAATCACGGAGGAGGAGTCTAGTTTCAATAGCTCTTGATTTATGTATAATTCACTTTTATTTTTTAATAAATGAACCTTATAAAGCATTAATCGATAAATCTCTTGCAAAAACAACATTTCCGTTTGTATCAAGGACAAGGTCACTATCACTATTTCGTTTTTTAAACCAAAGCAAGTTTCCCTTAATTTGGCTTATGTTCTCAACATAAAATAACAACGGCAGTTTACAAAGTAGTAAACTATATGGTATGTCGTTTAATAGATTAATTTGCCCAACATGCTTTTCATGAAAATCATAGTAGTCAGTAATACTAATATCAGCCTTTTCTAAATAAGTACGGTACCCTCTAATTGAAGAAAAATTCAAACAAATATAAGAATTTGCAGTTGCATGCAATTGTGTTTTGTAGCAGTAAGATAAATCCTCATAAGTATCAGCACCATTTTTGCACCAAAAATACGCTGATTGCTGCCGTTCATCAAGCAAAAGCATTTTTCTCGAACCACCAGTAGAATGATATGCAATAGCTACAGTATTACACAAAAGCTTTTTATTATAAGCTTTAACTTTTAATGAAAACTCCATCCCTTCCCATGCGTTATAATAAAATTCATCAAAGCCTCCGACAGCGTTGAAAAGAGAAGAATAGGTCATATAAAATGCAGAACACAACGCTTGTCTTTCTATGTATTTTGGTAAAATTACAGAGTTGATTTTTCTATTGTTTAGAGCATGTCTGTTAAATAAGTCTCCAAAGATGTGACCTGTGCTCTGAATAAGCTCTGACTGCGGATATACCAGCATCCCTTGCACTACTCCTACATCACTCTTGTTTTGCAAAGTATATATTAACTTTGCTATTGCACCTGGAGCTGGAAAGACATCTGTATTGATGAATAAAAGAAGATCGCCACTTGATTTTTCGACACCGACATTGTTAGCAACTGCATACCCAACCTTAATATCTAAATATATTACTTTTACGTTTTTTTTGTATTCTCAATTTGTTTAATGTAATTGATTACATCAATATTTTTACATCCATCAAGAACTACAATATACTCGTGCACAATATCTGAATCCAATTTAAGCAGGTGAGAGAAAAAGTTGCTTAATAAGGAAAAAGTATTGTCTACAGGTATGATAATGCTTAATTTAACCATATAACCTCCAAATAATCTACTATTATTTGGAGGTCAAATTTTCTTAATTATTAATTAGAGCCAATGGAGAAAAGCACGGGGAAAAGCAAAGAATAAATGGTTCATCAAAGTTAGTTGAAGGGATATAATAGTTTATTAGAATAATCGAATTTATTAATAAGTGATGAAACCATTAAGTTCAGGATTGGCGACGGCGATATAATCACATTTAGCGCTTTGAATATAAATCCTAATTTTCCATTATATCTTTTAATATTACAACATTATTGGGTAGTAGTATGTTGACCTGTCTTGCTGAATTTTTTTTGCTTGCCTACTAATTGGATTATTGATTTTACTAGTTCTAAATTTTGAATTGCAGGTCAGTCTTCTAAATTAAATGCTTAAACTATTCTTAGAAGAGCGATTTCACTAACAATATATTTTTTTTATGTTTCATTTTATTTTTTTAACCTATATTGGTCAAATAACCTTCTTAATCTGTAAGTATTAAATCCATATTTCAAAGTTGTGCTAATAACTAATCTAATAGAATATAAGAATGCTTTTGCAATATTACCTGAGTTTATAAATATTTCAATTATTAAGAACATTGCCTCCAATGCTATGAACACATCAGTGTGCATATTTTTTTTTGCAAATATTAGAAGTTCATTTGTTATACTACAAGGTGAAGTAGCTTTGAGAACTGAATTCTTTATAAGATGAAACTTGTATTCCGAATCAATATTGTCTAACAAGTCTAATTCATCATTAAGTTCACAGGCATATTGGTAAAACTCATTAGCTGCCTTTAAATTGTTTTCGATAAGTGATAATATGCCATAATATATATATACTCTAGATAAATAGTTAAGGTCCATCGAAGTTCTATTAGATCCAATAATAGTATCTTTTAAAATTTTTAATTCTTTGTATGCTAAAGTGTAATCGATATTGTAAATATGAACCTTTATTATATTTATATGTTCATCTAATGCCAAATAAATATTGCTTGAAAAGTTAGTCGAGTAATAGTCAAGTAATATTTTAAAATTTTCAAACGAGGTTTTATGATCGCCTAATTCGAAAAGTGTTTCTGAAATATTATTGAATATTTCGCCACTGCCAGCAAACATTGGATCTAACTTACTTGCATATTGTGCTTTATAAACTTTCAGGAACAAGTTGTGTGCTCTTTTAATATACCCAAGATTATACAAATATAATGCATGCATGTTATTAATTACGCTAGGTACTTTTACAAAATGCAACTTATGGGAAGTAATGATTTTGCGTGAATATTTTAAAGCTTGACTCATTTCCTCAGTATGCCAAAAATAGATACAAAGTGTTTTATATACATCATTTAGTAGTGAGTAATTACGAATACACTTCGCTAATATTACCGCATCATTTAATATTAATTTAGTTTTTGCATAGTCACCTGTGTCAATATATATATAAGCTTTATACCTTTTTATTTTCACTATATAATAATTCATATCAAACCGCACTAAATGTTCCTCGATTTTAGAAAAATACTCTAATGTTTTTTTATAATTACTATTTTTATATCTAATATTATCTACCGTCAACTTTAATAACTTGCAAGTTATTTTTAAATATTCTTCCGTAATTAATTCTTTCCTTTCCATTAATAAGTTAATATTAGATAAGTGGTAAATCAGTGTGTTGTAGAAAATATTCTTATTCATGAATTGCAAATGGAAAAATTTTAGTAGCTCGCATATTTCAAGATGAATTACACTATCATCATACGTTTCTAATAACAAATTCTGATAAAGATGAGGTAAAAAAGCTTTGTCATCTTCTATGTTCAAAAAGGGTATTCTGGATATGTTATCCAATAAATCGTTTGAAGATATAGTTAAGTAATCAGTTAAAATATTTAAACTAATATGAATGTTGTCTAAAATAGCAAGAAGCAACAGTATACTATCGACACTATAATTAAACTGTTTTGAATTTATTTCTTTTTTCTTCTCAAAAATATTTCTAATTCCGATTGTTTCTGAAAAGATGGGTTTATTTATATACTTACTATAATTATATATACTTATAAAATCACTTGTGTTCAAACCATTTTCAAAAATATAATTTGAAACGTAGTATAGATATTGAGGTGTATTATTAAATAATGTACATATTTCACAAATATTATCGTCTGAATATTCTATGTTTTTTTTCTCTTTGAGAATACTTTTTAAGTATCCAACGGCTTCTCCAGAGTCGAATTTTCTAATATGCAGTTGACTATTTTTTTCAATTGAATTATCATTAAATTTTATCTCATCAAAAATATACATGCAATTAACTCTACTGCTGCACTCAACGGAAAAGCGTTTTACAACACTGAAAGGTACATGAATGTTATCAAATACTATTAGGGTTCTATATTGACTACGACTTAAATATTGACTTATTAGTTCGATATTGACAAGTAAATTGTCTTTTGTATTATTTAGTTGAAGCTTGTTTTGCAACTCTCGAAATGAATTTTTTATTGAGAAAACAGATGATGAATCAATATACCAAACTATATCAAAGTTGATAGAATACACTCTATAGAATGAATGAACTAAAGTGGTTTTTCCAACTTTATTGTCTCCAATTAATAACGCATAATTATTTTTTTCTAGCAATCTGTATAAATCTGACAACAGGTTTACTCTTCTGTATATCGGTTGATCAATTTCAAGCCTTTGTGGCAAATTTACTATTTTTTTTTAAGTAAGTTGTCAATTTCGAATAAGGTTTTATCTCGTTTCATTTCCCATATATTCATATTCGGTTCTTCTAAATTAAATAGATTTTTAACTTGCAAATATAGGGTGTTGATATCGGTAGGTTTGTTAATTTTAATGCACTGTGTATTTCGCAAAAGCAAATCTAAATCACCATATTCTAATGGGGGTACTATTATTGGAGTGTGATTTAACGTTTTAACCCACGCTGCTCCGAGCTCACATAGGCACATTTTACTCATATAAAAATTAGAACTAATTATAAAGCAAACAAAAGTATCATTGTTTAATTGGTTTCGAATTGTATCCAAAAAATCTGCACCTGGCATAATTGAGTAACCGGGAATTGACGAACAAAATATATTATTACTATTGATACCCATAGCTTCAAATAAACTGATAATGCATTTTACATACTCTGTGTCTCTAGAGGAGTGACTAATAAAAATATTTTTCATCGTTTCCCTTTCCTTATGCAAATTACTAAATATTGCATTTAGTATATCAAAAAAAACAGTGCTATAGCAATATTTTGTTATTGAATTAATGCATTATACTAATTTATATATCAAAACATAGATATTGTACTTTTCAAACTATTTGTATATAGAATACCATTAAGAAGGTTAAGTATTCGTATATTCTTCATGAATAACGCAGTTATTTCCCCTAATAAACACATATCAATATTAAGGACGCTACCATATCACCAAATAATCCTAAATTATTTGATGGTTTGTATAAACGCTACAATTCATTAATATTAATTATTACTTGCATTTCCATAATTAAGGTTCTCTTATATTCCAATATATACAAAATAAAATGTTGTTTGCACGTAGATTTTACAAAATAAGTATTAATATATGAAAAAAACTTAGATTAGTTGTTAATTACAACAAATAAAGCACTGATTACTACAATTATATCTAAAAAATCCTATAAAAATGATATGATAATAATTCTGTAATTTAAAGCAAAAATAGAAAAATGGATATAGTAAAACACGTTTATAGAAGGTTTAATTACTAAAATAAAGTGTTTTAGTTTAGACCTTAGCACTACAAATTATTTGTAGTTTTTTATTAAATATTTTTTAGGAGTTTTGACATTTGAAGATATCAAACATATTGAAAAGAGCATTATCTATATTATTAGCATTTATATTTGTGTATACAAGCACGTTTAGTGGCTATGACTTAACAGCATTTGCACAAGAAAAGGATGCTGTTAGCGGTTTTAGCGAAGATAGCATTTTGATTGAAGAAACAGATGAATATAAGATATATCAAAACAGCGATGGATCAAAAACGATGGTTGCAGATTTTGAAGAAGAATCAGAAACGAAAGTGAAAGAGGGAATCACTTACTCATCTGAGAATAGTGAATTTTCTTTGGAAAGCAAAGACGATACTGTAGATGTTTATTTAAATGGTGATTTAGATCAAGGAGAAGCTACTGTCTTGCTTGAAAATGAGGGACTTGAAATAGAGATTACGCCAATAACCTCTGAAATTAGCGATGAAGATCAAAGTGAAGATGGGATTACTGGAAGTGATGACGAAGAAGAACTATCTAATCAGGAAAATACAGGTGAAGACCAAACTGAAGATGGAAGTAATATAGGAGAGACTAATAATTCTGAGGAAAATACTGATGGCAAAAGTGATGGCGAAGGTGAGCCATCAGAAGATGGTGCAGATAGTGAAGAATCTGATCAAGAAAAAACAGATGGAGAACAAATAATAAATGAAACCAATGACCTTGATGGAGATAGGGAAAGCACAAATGATGATTCGCCTGATACAGAAGAAGATCAAAATAGTGAATTAAACAAAAATCAAGAAAACACTAATGATGAATATACTATGGAAGCGGAAGAACAGCAAGTTTTAGTCCAAGGGGAATCTGATGATATTAATAACGATGGCGAAGAAGTTTCTGATAACAAGGAAGAAGATACTCATTTAGAAAACTCGAATGATGAGGTAATTGAGCAACTAGATATAGAAACATATGAAGATTTAGAGTCAGAGGAATCAAAAGAACCGATAATAAATGATTCTGACAGCAAAGAGGCGGAAGATAGCGAAACTAGTAATGAAGTTGAGGACGTGGCTCAGAGTGAAGCTAATAATCAAGAAACCGAAGAGAGTAGCAATCAGGAAAACGTTGAAGAGGATGAAACCGAGGGTGATATTGAGCAAGAGAATGAGGATAATCAAGAGCAACTAGAAAAAGATGTGGATCAAGTTCAGCAAAATGAAGAAAGTGAAATAGAAACTAACTTAGAAAATTATTCGTCCTATGATCGTTCATTTGAAAAGGTTATTTATACAGATGCATTTACTGAAGGTATAGATATTGAATATATACCGATTACAGGTGGTATAAAAGAGAACATTATTATTAATAACAAAGTGGATATAACAACTTTCAAGTATGTTTTGAAGTTAAATGGGCTTCATACACATGTATTCTACGATAAGTATGAGGACAAGAATAGAATTTTGTTATTGGATGATGATGAAAGTATAAAATACACGATTACTGCACCATATATGGTAGACGCTAGTGGAAAAAAGAGCTATAAAGTTGATTTAGATATTGAAGAATCGTCGCAGGATGACAAGGTCTATTTGATTGTCAAGCCAAATTTAGAATGGCTTAATGATGAGTCAAGAATATACCCAATAAAAATTGATCCAGAATATACAAGGGTTGGTCCAAGCGATATAATTGACAACTCCGCAGGTTCGGGCATGGGATGGGTCGAGCCGTATGATGGTAGCAGCATAGCTATTGGAAAACATACAATTTATGATGGTGACCATCAGTTTCAAGCGTATGTTAAACCAAACTTACCTAATTTAAGTGATGTACTAATAATAGATGCTCAAGTTAATATCAAGAAAGCGAGTGGTGGAGCAGCATCTGTAACTATATATGCTGTAAGTGGTGATTGGCAGGAGCATACACTTACATGGGATAATAAACCTTCTGATGTGGAGTTTGTTTCTACAACTCAAGTTGGAGATCAGAATGGATATTATGCCTTTGATTTAACAAAGTACGTACAAAGATGCTACCCTAATGGATATTATCAAGCAAGTAAAAACGATGGGTTTAGTATAAAAAGGGAAGATTGGGCTAGCGGTAAAATATACTTTCATTCAAGTGAGAGTGCAAGTGCACCGCTAAGTTTTACAATGACGTATAACCAAATTGTTGATATGCCTGCACCGACGCTGTCTGCACATTCTATGGGAAATAGTTCGGAGCAAGGCTATGTGGATGTATCTTGGTCAGCAGTTTCTGGTGCAACTGAGTATGCGATTGCTGCCTATAATGGTTCTGAATACGAAATAGTTGACACTGTTGCTGGAACATCATGGAGCAGTAAAGGTAAAGGTGTATGGCCAACTAAATCAGAAATTGATAGTGGTGTGTATAATTTGCACGATGATGGTAGTGGAACAGATTTAGCTACTATTCCATCTAATGTGTATATAAATTCACCATCTAGCACTTATAATAACAGTCTAAAATATTTTTTCAAGGTAATACCATATAATGAAGATGGACCTATGTCTGTTCCTCTTAGGTGTGCTTCTAAGAGTATCAAACTTCCTGATGCAGTTGGACCAAGTAAACCAGTAGTATCAGTTGTTCCTTCATCATATTCAAATAACAGTACACACTTAGTTTCTTGGTCGAGTATTACTGACTATGATGGTACCAATGTTGTGGATGGGAATATATCCAAAGTTGAATATAAGATTGATACTAGTAGTTGGATTGATACAGGAAAATCTGATACTTCATATAACAATTTTGAAATAGATACATCTTTATTAGGTGATGGAGATCATATTTTATATGTTCGTGCTGTTGATAATAGCAGTAATGAAGGGGAGGTTGGCTTAAGTCATATTTATGTGGACAGAACTGGCCCTGATTCACCAAATATAACAGTAATATCCGATTGGTATAAAGAAAGCATAATGGATATTTCTTGGGCGAGTGTATCTGATCTAAGAGGTTTGAAGCGGATTGAGTATAGATTTGATAGTGATGCAACTTGGCTTTATACTGGTGAAAATGTTTCGCCATATAGTGATTATCCTCTAAATGTTTCAGGGCTTAGCGATGGTACGCATACTGTGCATTTAAGGGCTGTTGATACTTGTGACAATGATGGTGATGCTGTTTCAGCTCAAATTAAGATTGATAAAACTGACCCAAGCTTTAATAACTTTACTAGCTCTGCTACATCATGGAGCAATTTGGACAATGTAACTCTTTCATGGTTGAATGTTACGGATTCGCATAGTGGTATAAGTGCACTTCAATACAAGATTGATAGCGGTGTGTATAATAACCTTGGTCTAACAGATATACAGAAAGTGATTGATGTATCAAGTTTTGCTGATGGATCCTATGTTGCTACATTGAAAGCTACTGATAATGCAGGTAACACATTTGATGATTCTGTTGATATTAAGCTTGATAAAACTAAACCAACTAATAGTGTAATTAGTCCTGCTGAAAATGACTTAGTAAAAGGTTTAGTAGAAATTTGGGGAAGCTCTGAGGATGTGAATCTTTCGAGCACTCAATTGAAAGCTCATAGATATAGTAGTGATAATATATTTATTGAAACAATTAATATTCTTTCTGATACTAATAGCTATAACAGCGATCTTCTGGGCATATTAGACACTTCTTCCTTTGATGAAGAAGATAAAATTAAAATTGAGATACAATCCATAGATTTAGCAGGAAATACGACAACGTCGGTGGTGAATATTCAAATCGACGCTGATTCCGTTGCTATTGATCCTTTGATTACAACTAATGAGCCTGTTAAAAATGAGACAGTAGATGAAACAGAAGAAAGAGTTGGTTATGAGCGAGAATCTGGAGCTTCAGGCTCAATCACTGAGCATAACCTTTTTGTCGACGGTGATTTTTTTGAAAATGACACTGTCGGACATTCACTAAAACTCCAATCTCTATTATACGAAGAAAATAGTTTGCATGATATTGCTGTAGTCGCTAAAAATTCAAGCGGTGATTTTGAATACTCACAGGGACTTGCCAGACACAGTGTATTTGTCGATACACTTTCGGATGACTCATATGTTGCTTCAAGTGAAAATATCATATTCGAAAGCGATGGAGCAAAACTAGAAGCAGGGAAAACCAGTGGCTATTTGATAACAAAACCTATTAGCTTTTTAGAAAGTGATATTGTATATACACTAGATATTCCAAGTACAATTGCTTCATCTACAAGCCTTAACTATGAAATATCATTTGATAATGGTGCATCTTGGGAAAGTGTGTCCTTAAATAAAGATGCAATCATAATTTCTAAAGATAAAGAAGCGTTAATTAAGATTGAATTTAATGGAACAAGCTCAAAAACTCCAGTAGCCAAAGGAGTGGATTTAAGTGCTGTAAAGATTTTTTCTAAATATTACGTTAAAGTTAAGTTTATGAATAAGCCAGAGAACTTAACTGAGGAAGAAAACAAGAGTGAATATATTAAGATTGCTTGGGATGAAAACGTTGATAGTGAAGTGAAATACAATGTTTATCGTGGAGAAACTTCTGATTTTGCTGTTTCCTCTTCAAACTTGGTGGCTGAGAAGATCAGTGATAATTTTTATGAAGATACTGATGTTGAAGAAGGAACTAAATACTTTTATAAAGTTGAAGGATATAAGGACTTTGGTGTAAGCGACCCATATATATCTGAAAGATTAAGTGAAGCATCTGAAATCGAAGTTGATGCATATGCAACACCACCATCCAGTTTAGAAAAGCAATATTCTACGGCTACTGAAGGTGATGGGGAAGAAAATGCACTAAACGATCATGAATGGGGTGATCCAGAGGAAATTGAAGCAGCTGAAAGTGCCAATAGCATTTATGGTGGTGATTATACTGTTAACCATGAGTTGGAAGCTCCAACAGGCTCAAATGAAATGAACGAAAGCATGTTGGGTCAAAGACAAGTTTGTGCGGCTGGATTCGAGCCGATTAACTTTAATACTGGTAACTTTTTTATGGAAAGCTTAGATGCTGAATATTCAAACATGCCAGGGCTTAATGAAAATATTATTAGAACATATAATGCACAAACAGATGAAAACAACGGTCCGTTCGGTAATGGTTGGTCATCGATATTTTCGATGCACTTAAAAATTTATGATAATGGTGATGTTGGATTAATTATGCCAGATGGTCACTTATCAATGTTTAGACTGGGATCAAATGGAATGTATATTTCCGATGATGACGAACAGCATGAACTGAATATTGAAAAGCCAAATTATGTTGTAACCAATTTGGATGGAACAAAATATGTCTTTGGTAGTGGAGGATTATTAAAAGAGATAATCAGTAGTAATGGTAATAAAGATGTTATTTCATATGATGAAAACGGACTTGTAAAAGAAATAGCTTTATCTAGTGGTGAAAAGCTGGACATAAACTTAGATGAAAACGGGCATATCATAGGTGTCATTTTACCAAATGATAAGGAGCTTAAATATACATATAAAAATGATATGTTAACCAGCTTTACTGATACGGCAGGAAACATCATAAGATATAAATATGATGAAAAAGGTCGTATGAACGAATGGTACGATAAAGCTGGAGTAAGGCAAGTTAAGAATATATATGATGATGAAGACAGAGTAACCGAACAATGGGATGGTAATGATGGATATTATCAGCTAGAATATTTTGATGGGTATATGGTTACAACAAATGCACAAGGTGATAAGAATGAATTTCATTTTGATGATCTTGGAAGAAGTACTAAGCTAGTTGATTCATCAGGGAAATCACAAACCTTTGAGTATAATGAGTTTGATTTGGTTACAAAATATACGGATCAAGCTGGAAGAACCTTATGTTATGAATATGACAAGCAAGGAAATTTGATAAAAAAAATAAGAAGTGATGGAAGAAGCAGAGCCTATATTTATGATACGCAGGATCGATTGATTTCGGAATCTGATTTTATGAATAATTGGACTGGTTATGAGTATGATTCAAATAACAATGTTGTCAAAACCACATATCCTAATGGTGGTATTTATGAGTATAAATATAATCGGAATAATCAACTGGTTAAAACAGTTGATCCGTTAGGCAATGTTGAGCGTTATGAGTATAGAGGCAGTAATCTACATAAATATATTGATGCGAATGGCGAAGCGACATATAGCTATTATGACAAATCGAGAAACTTGATTAAATCAGTTGATGCAGAGGGGAATT
>JMSV01000038.1_pt1 | contig 35949 bp, 39 predicted proteins | sample 179021 | NCBI WGS metagenome assembly JMSV01 (sample SAMN02769581, study PRJNA246767) | bioreactor metagenome | isolation source: Culture-2 Bioreactor Bmz derived from microbial biomass from the upper 2 cm... | place: Germany: Bremen | collected day 87 after inoculation | reverse complement strand
CAAAGCTATCTTTGAGCTTATGGAACAAGTTGATACAGCTATTCCAACACCTGAGCGTGCTTCTGACCTTCCATTCTTAATGCCTGTTGAGGACGTATTCTCAATCACAGGTCGTGGAACAGTTGCTACTGGACGTATTGAGCGTGGAACAATCAAGCCAGGCGAAGAAGTAGAAATCGTTGGTATGACTGATGAGCTACGTAAAGTTGTTGTAACTGGTGTTGAAATGTTTAGAAAACTTCTAGACGAAGCTATTGCTGGAGATAACGTTGGACTATTACTACGTGGTGTTCAAAGAGACGAGATCGAGCGTGGACAAGTTCTAGCTAAAGCTGGTTCAATCAAGCCACATACTCACTATAAAGGTGAGGTATACGTTCTTAAAGCTGATGAAGGTGGTAGACACACACCATTCTTTAATGGATATAGACCACAATTCTTCTTTAGAACAACAGACGTTACAGGATCTATCGCACTTCCAGAAGGAACAGAGATGGTTATGCCTGGAGATAACGTACAAATGGAAATCAAACTTATTACTCCAATCGCTATCGAAGAGGGACTAAGATTCGCTATTCGTGAAGGTGGAAGAACTGTTGGTTCTGGCGTTGTTGCTAGTGTTGTTGAGTAATTAACAGCTAATACAATATAACTGAAAATACAATCGAGGTATGGGGTTATCCTGTATCTCGATTTTTAATTATAAAAATTGAACATAATAGATAAAGATGGTATAGTATAGAGTAGAATAATTTGGATAATTATAAATAGAGTTGGAGGCAAATAGATGGCAATTAGACAGATTTTAACGGGGAAAGACAACCCTAGACTTAGGAAAAAATCAAGAGAAGTAAAGGAAGTAACTGAAAGAATTATTCAGCTTGTTTCTGATATGAAAGAAACTTTAAAAAAAGAAGAGGGTGTTGGTTTGGCAGGCCCACAAGTTGGTGTTTTGCGCAGAGTGATTATTGTAGACTTTGAAGATGATATGTTTGAAATAATAAACCCAGTAATATCAAATCCTAAGGGTGAGCTTATCGAAAATGAAGGGTGTTTATCACTTTTACCTACTAACGGATATGTAACAAGACCAGAATCGTTAACTGTTACAGGAATGAATTTAGCTGGTGAAAATATAAAAATGGATTTAAAAGGTATGCCTGCAAGGATAGTATGCCACGAAGTTGATCATCTTGAAGGTGTTTTATTTGTGGATAAAGTTATACCAGAAGAGGAACTTGATTTTGCGGAGGAAGATTAATGAGGATTGCTTTTTTTGGAACACCTCATTTTGCAATTCCTAGCCTTAATGCACTTGTGGAAAATGGATATGATATTGTAGGTGCTTTTTGTCAACCTGATCGTAAACAAGGAAGAGGACACAAGGTTATATTTCCACCAATTAAGGATTGTGGATTAGGGCATGCCATAAATGTTTTTCAATATGAAAAGATTAAAAGTCCTGAGGCAATTGAAAAGTTAAAAGAATTAGATATTGATTTGATGATAACTGCGGCATATGGACAGATTTTATCACAAGAGATTTTGGATATCCCTAAATTGGGATGTATCAATGTTCATGCGTCATTACTGCCCAAATATCGTGGTGCGGCACCGATTCAATGGGTCATTATCAATGGCGAAAAAACCACTGGTGTTACTACAATGTTTACTGATATTGGGCTTGATACTGGTGATATGCTTTTAAAAGATGAGATTGAAATTGGCGAGAATGAAACAGGTGGGCAGCTTTATGAAAGGCTCGCACATTTGGGGGCAAAGACGCTACTTCGTACATTGAAAGAGTTGGAAGCTGGCACGCTTAAACCAGAAAAGCAAATAGAAGAGGAGTCTAGCTATTATCCGTTATTGCATAAAGGTATGGCTAAACTTGATTTTAAAGATACTGCTAAACAACTTGTTGATAGAGTAAGAGCACTTGATCCGATTATGAGGTGTTATGCTGATTATAATGGTAAAGATATTAAACTGCTTAAATTAAGAGTGGCTGACACTGATAAAAAAGGAAAGATTGGACAGGTTCTAATTTCTGATAGGAAGCAAGGGCTTGTTATTATGGCGGGTGATAGAGCTGTTGAAGTGTTAGAAATTCAAGCGCCAGGTTCTAAGCGTATGATGGTTAAGGATTATCTGCTAGGAAAGCAGATACCAGTTGGTGATATATTTGAATAAGTCGACAAGGTTTTATGCATTACAGGTGCTAAAAAAAGTATTCAGTGAGGGTGCTTTTTTAAATATTGCTCTAAAAGATTTGCGTGATGATTTGGATAGTAGAGATATCGGATTTATTACGCACCTTACAAATAGTGTTTTGGAGAACATATCGCAAATTGATTATATTTTGGAAAAGCTTATCAGTGGAAAAAGAGTACATAGACAGATAAGAATCATTTTAAGAATGGCTATTTGTGAGATTGAGTTTTTGAGCACACCTGAGCGGGCGGCTGTTAATGAAAGTGTAAGTCTGTGTAAGCAGATCGGGAAATCTCAGCTTACTGGTTTTGTTAATGCTGTTCTTAGAAATTATATTAAAACAAAAAAAGATATTGAATATCCTGATATTGATACTGAGCTGAAAGAATATTTAGCGATATTCAGTGGGTATAAACCTTGGTTTATTGATGAAATTATAGATGAATATGGTGAGAGTTTTGCTAAAGAGTTTCTGTTATATAAAGATAAAAGAAAGAATCAGAGCTATGTTAGGCTGAATACCCTTAAAGGGACGAGGGATGATATTCTTGATGAGATTGAGGCAGAGGGTCTTGAACTTGAGCGAGATTTTACGGTTAAAGATGGAGTTTATATTAAAAATTTGACTTCTGTGCAAAATCGAGATATTTTTTCACAAGGAAAAATTGCAGTTCAGGGAAAATCATCTATGCTGTCTGTATTGCTCAGTGGCGTTACAAAAGATATGAAGGTGTTGGATGCATGTGCGGCACCAGGTGGTAAGACTGCGTACATATCTGCACTTATGGAAAACACGGGTGAGATTACTGCGTTTGATTTGCATGAGCATAGAGTTGAACTGATAAATAAAAATATGGATAGACTTGGCGTGACTAATGTAATTGCTCATCAAAAGGATGCATCTGAATTTGATGAATCGTTGAAAGCAAAGTTTGATATGGTGTTTTTGGATATGCCATGCTCATCAATGGGGCTTGCATACAAGAAGGCTGATATTAGAATATCTAAGCAAAAAGATGATGTTGATAATCTTTGTAAGATTCAAAAGAGCATTATGAACATAGTAAAATCATATGTGAAGGTCGGCGGAACTATTATGTATATCACATGTAGTGTTGCAAAAAGCGAGTCGGATTTATTGTGGTTTTTTAAGAAAAATAAGAATTATACTGAAGAGCGAATGGATATTCCTAAGGGAATTAAATATATAAAGTCTGAATATGGGATTAAACTTTTTCCACATATTTCAGATATGGATGGGTTTTTTATATGCAAGATAAAGCGACTAAAATAAATTTATTGGACTATAATTTAAAAGAGCTGAGCGAAGCATTTGACAAGATGAACCAAAAGTCTTTCAGAGCGAAGCAGGTGTATAAATGGCTCAATAAGGGCGTGGGTTTTGACAATATGTCCAATGTTCCTAAGGTGTTTTTAGAGCGATTAGCTGAATTCCATCATGAGGGTTTTTTGGATACACTTGAAAAGCAAACATCATCTGATGGAACGATTAAGTATCTTTTCGGATTAGCCGATGGAAATACTGTTGAAACTGTCTTGTTAAAACAATCATACGGAAATACTATATGTATTTCAACTCAAGTGGGATGCAAGATGAAGTGTGATTTTTGTGTTTCTGGTATGCATGGATTTGGAAGAGATTTAACCGCAGGTGAGATGTTAGCTCAGGTAATTTGTGTTAATAAGGATGCAGGGTTGATTAAGAATATCGTGCTTATGGGAATGGGTGAGCCTTTTGATAACTATGATAATGTGGTTAAGTTTTTAAGACTCGTAAATGATGATGAAGGTGTTAATATTGGATTTAGAAATATAACGCTTTCAACATGTGGAATTGTGCCTAAAATCATCGAATTTAGCACAGAGAAATTGCCGATAACTTTAGCGATTTCACTTCATGCTCCAAATGATGAGATTAGAAAAAAAATCATGCCAATAGCCGAGAAGTACACAATACACGAGGTTATTGATGTTGCAAAATACTATTTTAATGAGACTGGAAGACGAGTTACACTAGAATATATATTGATGGATGGTGTTAATGATTCTGTTGATAATGCGTTTGAGCTGGCCAAGCTATTAAAAGGATTTAATTGTAATGTAAACTTAATTGCATTTAATAGTGGAAGTGGTACTTATAAACGTCCAACCAATACAGCAGTAAAGCAATTTTTGAATACTTTGGAGAAAAACCGAATTACAGCCACTCTTAGAAAGAGTAGTGGTGGTGATATTGACGGTGCATGTGGACAGCTTAGATCAAAAACAATAGATTAGGAGTGAGCAAAAATATGAAAATTGGAATGAATAGCCATGTTGGAAAAGTTAGAAAACTAAATGAGGATGCTTATTCGTTTAGAAATGAAAATGGTATTTTGCTCATTACTGTTGCTGATGGTATGGGAGGTCATAATGCGGGTGAGATTGCGAGTGATGCAACTGTTAAAAGCATTGAGGAATACATATTTTTAAATGACCTTACAAAAACCAAAAAAGTACTTCAACATGCGGTTTTGTTTGCTAATACAGTGGTTTTTAAAAAGTCTGAAACTGAGACTGGATATGTTGGAATGGGAACGACTGTTACAACTCTATTGATGTATGAAGATTCTATTTATATTGCAAATGTTGGTGATAGTAGAACATATTTATTGCGTGATGATAAGCTTAGACAGATCACAAAAGATCATTCATATGTTCAAAGGTTAGTGGACTCAGGTTATTTGACAAAGAGTGAAGCTAAATTTCATCCAAGAAGCAATGTTATTACAAGAGCTATTGGAACCGATGAGAGTGTAAAAGTGGATATTTTCAAGATGGATATCAAGTGTGGGGACGTCTATATTTTGTGCTCAGATGGACTTACTAATCATGTTGAGGATGAATATATACAGCAAGTTTTAAAAATGGAAATTGAGCCTGATGAAAAAATCGAAAATCTTATTAATAAAGCTTTGGAAGAAGGCGGAAGTGATAATATAACAGTAGCTATCGTACAAGACATAGGTGAGAAATAGTATGATTGGGAAAATTTTTGATGATAGATATGAGGTTTTAGAGCAGATCGACGAGGGTGGAACAGCTATTATTTACCGTGGCGTTGATCGAAAAACAAAGAATATTGTTGCAATCAAAGTTTTAAAAGAGAGCTTATCATATGATAAAGAACATGTTAAGCGCTTTGAAAATGAGGTTGCTGCGGCACTTTCATTGGAGCACAATAATATTGTTCATGTTATTGATGCTGGTCATACAATGGATAGATATTATCTTGTTATGGAGTTGATTGATGGTAGAACTTTAAAAGATATTATTATTTCTGAAGGTGTTATAGAAATAAATCGTGCGATTGATATCACTATTGCCGTTTGTAATGCATTAAATCATGCGCACATGGCTGGGTTTGTTCATAGAGATATTAAACCGCAAAACATTATGATTGATAAAAATGATGTTGTAAAAATCACTGATTTTGGTATTGCTAGAAAAATGATATCCCAAGAGAAAACTGAAGAGAAAAAAATTATGGGATCTGTTCAATACATTTCTCCTGAGCAGTTAAAAGGTGAAAAAATAGATAAAAGATCGGATATTTACTCGCTTGGAATCATGCTTTTTGAGATGGTCACAGGAAAACTTCCTTATGAAGGAGAAAATTATCAAGAGGTTGTTGTTAAACATCTTAACTATCCTATGCCGAATCCGAATGAATATAATCAGAATATTAATAATGCTCTAAATAAAATAATATTAAAAATGACAAGAAAAAGCAAGCGATATAGACAGTCTAATGCGCTTGAGATTATTGATCAACTTAAAAAATGTTTTGAAAAACCTAATGGTGAATATGTTAGACTTGCAAGAGAACGCCCTACTGTTTCAAAAGAAGATTTTAGGCGAGCTAGAAAGAAGATGGTTTTTAATATATTATTGCTTTCTTCATTTGTGCTAGTGACGGTTGGTCTTTTGATTGCACTTGTGACTTTTGGAAAAAGGGCAAACGAGGATGTTACTATTTTAGACCGAACTAGTGTGCCGAATTTTATAGGTCTTTCTGAATCCGATGTGATAGAGATTGCAAATGAGAGCAGTGTTAGTATAGACCGGCAATATGATTTTAGCAAAGAAGTGAATGAAGGTTTGGTTATTTCTCAAGATCCACAAGAGGGTGAGCAAATCATATATAATGGCAATGTTACGGTTGTTTTTTCACAGGGAGTTCAGAGTATAAACATTCCATCGGTTTTGAACCAACATATAGATGAAGCGATAAATGTTTTGACAGGACAATCATTGCTCGTTGGAACGATTGAGTATATAGAGAGTGATCAACCAGATGGATATGTTATATCTCAAGAGCCAGAGGCAGACTCTTTGATGCCGATTGATGAAGAAATTACTTTAATCGTGAGTAAAGATAAAACTGCTATTAATAGTGTTGTTCCAGACTTATTGGGGCTTACCATTGAGCAGGTGAAGATTAAGATGGATGAGATGGAGTTTGACAAATGCTTTGTTTACCTCGAAGAGAGAGAAGAGGGTTTGATGCAGTTTGATGAGATAACTGTATTGGATCAATCACCGCCTGCGGATAGCGATGAAAATATAGCAAATCCAATATTTGTGTGGACGGATGCTTATATAGATAATTTTCAAATAAATAAAGTGGTGGAAACTATAATAGATCAGCCAGATACTTTGGTAAGAGTTACAATTAAAGGTGAAAATAGTTTAGTTGAGTATGTTATGGCTGAGATTAAGCTTGATAAAGGTGAGCAGTATTTAGATGTTACTTTAAAAAGTTTTGAGGCAAAAGAAGATATAATGAACGTATATGTAAACGATGAACTTGTATACGAAGAGGTTTTGACTAGCTGGGGGAGGAAAGAGTAATCAAAGGGAAGATATTAAAAGGAATAGGTGGGTTTTACTACATATTGGATGAAAATAATGATATCCATGAATGTAAAGCTAGAGGCAGATTTAGAAAAGATAATGTCAAGCCATTGCCTGGGGATAATGTTGAGTTTGATCCTGAAAGCGGTGAAGGCTATGGTTTTATTAAAGAAATCGATAAACGAAAGAACCAGCTAAAGAGACCACAAGTTGCAAATGTAGATCAAGTTATTATTACTATGGCGGTTAAAAGTCCTAAGCCAGATTTAGTGCTTATTGATAAACTGCTGATGATGGCATCTATTGCAAATATTAAACCTATTATTTGTATAAATAAAGCTGATTTAGGGACGCAAGAAGAGATAGATGAGCTTAAAAAGCAATATGATAAATATTATGATGTTTATATTGTTTGCTGTGAAAATGAGGTGGGATTTGATGCTTTAAAAGCGACATTTGCAGGAAAGATAAACTGTTTTGCAGGTCAATCCGCAGTTGGAAAGTCTTCAATATTGAATACGATATTTAAGGATTTTGACTTAGAGGTTGGAGGTCTTAGCAAAAAGACTGAAAGAGGAAAACATACGACACGCCATGCGGAATTGATATTGGTTGAAAAAGGCGGAATTGTTGTCGATACACCTGGTTTTAGTATGCTAGAAAATATGGATATAGAGATTGAACAGATAGGTTCGCATTTTCAAGATATTGCTGCTTTTAAAAGGCAATGTAAGTTTTCTAGTTGTGTGCATCTAAATGAACCTGAGTGTGCGGTTAAAGATGCGGTTGAAGATGGAAATATTGATCAAAGAAGATATGATAGATATTTAAAAATTATGAAAGAGTTTAAGGAAGGCAGGAAAAGATAGTATGGTTAAGATTTCACCGTCGATATTGGCGGCAGATTTTTCAAAGCTTGGTGAAGAATTTAAGATGATGGAAGAGGCGGGGACAGATTATATTCACTTTGATGTTATGGATGGGATGTTTGTGCCGAATATTTCGTTTGGAATACCAGTTTTGGCTTCGCTAAAAAGCAAGACAGATATACCTTTTGATGTTCACTTAATGATTGAAAAACCAGAGAGATACATCAAAGAATTTGCTGCTGCTGGTGCTGACATTATTACATTTCATGTTGAAGCAACACCACATGTTAGCAGATGTATTCAGATTATAAAAGAGTGTGGCTTAAAAGCTGGGGTTGTTTTAAACCCACATACACCGCTAAGCAGTATTGCTCATGTGATAAAAGAAGTTGATATGGTGCTTTTAATGAGTGTTAACCCTGGGTATGGCGGACAGAAGATGATTATGGAAGTGTTGGAAAAAGGTAAGCAGTTAAGACAAATGGCTACCGATATGAATTTAGACTTTGAGCTTGAGATTGATGGCGGAGTAAGCCCTGAAAATGCTAAGATGGTAGCTGAGCATGGATTTGATGTTTTAGTTGCTGGTAGTGCTGTATTTGGAGCCGATGATAAGATTGCTGCTATTAAAAAAATTAAAGAGGCATAAGAAATATGGATAAAACTGCGCTTATTGTTGCGGGTGGTGATAGACCACAAAAGAGCCAAATAAAAGAATATATTAAAAAAGTAGATTTTATTATTGCGGCTGATAAGGGTGGTGATTATTTAAAATCACTTAAAATTATCCCCGATGCTTTGGTAGGTGATTTTGATTCAATCGATAAAAAGTCGATTGCATGGTTTGAAAAGAGAAAAGTAAATATTCATATTACTAATGCACAAAAGGATGAGACGGATACGATGCTGTGTGTTATGCTTGCTAAAGGCATGGGAGCAACTAGAATTGTAATTCTGGGTGGGCTTGGTGGTCGGATTGACCATCAGATTGCGAATATTGCACTGCTGATTTATGCAAAATCAAAAGGGATTGATGCAGTATTGATTGATGAAAAAAATTCTTTGTTTTTGATCGATGCAAACTATAAAAGTGATATAAGTATATCGGAAAACTTCTCTATATTTGCGGTTTCTGATAAAGTTGAGTTTAATTATTCACATGGTTTAAAATATAAGCTTGATGGATTAGTTATTGAGAAAAGCAATCCAATAGGTGTTAGCAATATGGTGAGTTCAAATGAAGTTGAAGTTGATATTAAAAATGGACTTGCTTTGGTAGTTGTTTCAAAAGAATAATCGGTTTATAAAAATTAAATTTGCGCAAAATAAAAGAGACACGGAGTATGTCTCTTTTATTAAATATATTTGAAAAATGAAAAAAATTAAGAAATTAGCTATTTGATTTATGACACTATTATAACATATATATTTCATTTATGTGAAGAAAATTGTTAACAAAGTGTGAATGTTGTTAAATATTTCTTATTTTAAGTAATATATTAACAAGAAAATCCTATTTTGTGATTAAAAAACGGCAAATAATTTGGCGTATAAGGTGAAATAAAGGAATTTTATATTGGAAAAAGATAATTTATACAAGTTTGTAGCAATATCGTAATAGATGGTATCTACAATATAAATATAACATTTATGTTTCGAAATAGCTAAAAACTATAAAAGAGGCAAATCACTTTGCCCCTTTTACGTAAGTATATTTGAAAAATGAAAAAAATTAGTAGTAATTAGCTTATTAATTGTCTTTTGTAAGACCATTATAACACAAAACTAATGCTTTTTGTAACATTTTTTTTAATATTTATTTCTTAAAAGTGTTTTTTTTTAGTAAATATTTTGTTTACAGCTTATTATTACCCAATTAATACCAAAATAGTTTTGAAAAGGTATGTAAAGTGAAATAAGTTTGAAATAATATATTATTTCTGATAAAATAGGAAGAAGTTAGTTTGAAGATAAAAAAGATAGAATAATTTAATAGACATTATATTTATAGAAACTAGGAGAAATTATTTTGAGCAAGAAAATATTAATAGTTGACGATGAACCTAGCTTGATTAAAGGACTTAGATTTAATTTGCAACAGCAAGAAGGATATTTTGTTGATGAGGCTTGTGATGGTGAAGAAGCACTCGATAAATTCTCAAATGAAAAACATGATTTAGTTTTATTGGATGTCATGTTGCCAAAAATTGATGGCTGGGAAGTTTGTCAAAGAATCAGAGCAATAAGTGATGTTCCGATTATCATGCTTACTGCTAAAGATGATGATATGGACAAGATCATGGGACTAGAGTATGGTGCTGATGATTATTTAACAAAACCTTTTAATATGCTTGAACTAAAAGCTAGGATAAAAACTATTTTTAGAAGAGCAAAGACGTTTCAAAAAGTTGAAGAGACTAATGAAACGCAAAATATTATCGTATATAAAAATATGTCTGTAAATCTTATCAACAGAAGTGTTGAAATAGATGATAAATATATAAATTTAACAGCGAAAGAGTTTGATCTTTTACATTTATTCATATCCAACCCTGGTAAAGTTTTTGATCGTGAGAATTTGCTTGAAACAATCTGGCGTTATGATTATTTAGGTGATCTTAGAACTGTTGATGTTCATATCAGAAGACTACGTGAGAAAATTGAAACCAATCCAGCAAAACCAGAATTTATAATGACAAAATGGGGTGTTGGTTATTACTTCGCGAACAAATAGACTTTTTTTTTCGATAAAATGGAGATTTGTTTTAACATACGTTGTTGTTGTGTTTATTACGTTTATTATGCTCTCATTTGTTGGTACAAGGCTGTTTTCTGATTATATTGTTACGCAACGAGTGGATGAACAACAGAAAAAGCTTAATAGCCTTTCGGTTGGACTTGCACCATATCTTAAAGAATACGATTCCGAATATATAAATAAAATATTAATTGAAAGCACTCGTTCTGAAGGCGGGCGCTTTTTAGTGCTTAATCAAAATGGTGTTGTTCTTATTGATAGTTTTTCGATGCTATGTGGAACAAGAATTAAGCTTGCTGAAGTCTATGATATCTTATTTGAGGATGTTGATTTTTCGTATGGATTCCACAAGGTTGATACGCAAGCAGGAGATATCGTATGGACGGCAAACTATACTTCTGCGATTATTTCTGACTATGAGACTATCGGGATTTTATTATATTCACAGGATGTGCAAGATGTTGTAGATAGGACAAATAGTATTAGTAATGCGTTTGTATTAATCACAATTTTAACAAGTCTAATCACTGTTTTAATCAGTCTATTCTTATCAGGCTATATTACTAAACCGATTATTGAGCTTAGAAATTTTGCCACTAAAATATCCAAAGGTGAGTTTAATCAGCGAATTGAGATTGTAGGAAACAACGAGATCTCTGGGTTGGGTGAAACTTTTAATGTCATGAGTGAACGATTAGAAAATATGGACCAAGCAAAGAATGAGTTTGTATCCAATGCATCGCATGAATTGAAAACTCCGCTAAGTTCTATGAAGATATTAGCACAATCATTGATATATCAAGATAAAGAGGATGTTGACAAAGAGGTGTATCGAGAATTTTTGATGGATATTGATGTCGAGATGGACAGGATGAACGAGATTATATCTGATCTTTTATTATTAACTAAAATTGAAAATGATGAAAGTCCGCTTAATTTGTCAGAGATTTCACTAGCCACGCTAGTAAATAAAATTGCAGGTAGCGTTTATCCGATTGCTAACAGTAAAGAAATCGAACTTAAAGTCGATATTAGGGATAAAATTACTGTTATTGGTGATGAGCTTAAACTTAGGATTGCTGTCAGCAACTTGATTGAAAATGGTATAAAATATACTGATGATGGTGGTAAAGTTAGCGTAGCTGTTTATCGAAAAAATGACAGAATTTTAATTGAAGTAACAGATACTGGTGTTGGGATTGAAGATGATGAAGTAGAAAAGGTATTTGAAAGATTTTATCGTGTTGATAAAGCAAGGGCTAGAAAAACTGGAGGAACTGGATTGGGACTTCATATTTCTAAAAGGATTGCGGAATTGCATGGTGGTGATATATTTGTTGAAAGCGTTTATGGACAAGGTAGCGTTTTTACCTTGAGTATTCCAGATAATGAGCACAAGGTAATGGAGGCAAAATGAGAAGAATAATTATTTGCATATTAATCATGATACTTGCATTAACTAGTGGTTGTAGTGTTTTGAATAATATCACTGACGAAATGCAGGAAAGCACAGATATAAACCCACTTCCTGAAGCTGCTAATCGGGTTGACAAGCAAGTTGTGTTGTATTTTAGATATACTGACGAAAATGTACTCGCAGGTGAGATGCGTAAAATTGATGTGCCAGTGAATGAACGGATTGAGATGGCTGTTTTAAAGGAAGTTTTTAATGGACCTAGTAATGATAGTCAGGAGCTGTTGTCGGTTATTCCTAAAACGGCTAGCATAGAAAGTGTTTCTGATAGTGGAGATTATCTTTTTGTAACTCTTAGTAAAGAGTTTATTTCAGACTCTAAGCTAGCATCAGTAGATAAATCTGACGAAGAAGCATACTCACAAGCCAAGGATGAGATGGATTTGGCGATTCAATCCATTGTTAACACGCTTATTGAATTGGGCGGGTTTTCAAGGATTCAGATCCTTGTTGATATGAATCAGAGTGGAAGAGGTGAGCGTATTAAGCTTACAGATATTGGCGTTGAAAGTGTAGAGGGCAGTAACCTTGGACCTGTTGGTTGGAAGGGAAGTGTGATTTTGGATGCTGAAAATACGGTTGGATTGCTTCTTGAAACTTTTAGAGAAAGAGATTTTGAGGATTTATATTCGCTTATTTCATATAATGATTCTAGAAACACTATTAGTCCAGCTAAAGATGAATTTATAAACACATTGAATTCTATGCAAACTATAATTGAGGAATATAAGGTTTTAGATGCAAAAGTTTCTGCTGATGGACAAAGTGCTATTGTTGCGATAAATTTTACACTAAAATCTAAAGACGGTAATACAGTTGCAAAAGATAATATAATTTTAAGACTTAAACAAGAAAAGAATTTATGGAAAGTTGAATACTCTTCATTTGAAAGTGTATTCCTTACTGAATAGAAATATAGGAGCTTAGATTTTGAAGAGAATAATTGTTTTATTGATAATATTTACAATGATATTTAGTAGTTGTTCTGTTATCAAAGAGAGAAAAAACGATAGGGTTTATGAGGATAGTAAAACGCTGAATATTAATTATTCAACACTCGGTGGGCGCTTTATTAAACCTGCTCTTTATTTTGTTCAAAAAGGCTCTGGTAAGTTATCTGCACAACTTAGAACTATTATCGTTAGAGATAATGAAAATCCAGTTAAGACTATTGTTCAGGAGTTGTTAAATGGACCACGAGAAGAGGTGCTTTCACCGATTTCACCTAGCGGCGTTAGTGTTGATTATGTTGAGGTTTCTTTAGATGTTGCGAATGTATATTTGCTAACAACGGAGGAGTTGGATTATAGGCAGAGGTTTTTGATTAAACTTGCAATTACAAATACTTTGGCAGATTATCTTAATATTAAATACGCTAATGTATTTTTTAACGGAAAGTCTGAGGGACTTAGTGGATATCCTAGACCATTACAAAATAGCACATCTGGAATTTGGACGGAAAAATATGATGAACTTATAGGTAAATATGTTGCAAGTGAATCTGAAGAGCAAGATCTTACCACTATTAGAACAATAGATGTTCCTCTGTATTTTTTTGATGCGAGTTCAGAATATATATTGCCAGAGGTTCGTGATATTGAGTTTGAGGATGATAACTTTGCACAAAAAATCTTAGAGGAACTTACAAAAGGACCTAGAAACTCTTATGTGTATCTGCCATCAGTAAATCAAGAGCTTAGTTTTTTACAAGAGCCAGAGATTATTGAGAATGAGGACAAACGGACGTTATATTTAAACTTATCAAATAGCCCAGCACATTCGAAGTTTGAGAAAAAAGAAGATGAACTAAAATCCTATATATGTTTGATATATACTTTGACTAGCTTTTATCCAGATATTGATGATGTGATAATTGATATTGAAGGTACGAGAGTTACTGTTATTGGTACAGAAATTGATATCTCAAGTGGTGTTAAAAGAAAAGATTTAAGCGGTTATTTGGCAAACAGCGTAAGTTTGTTTTTTAGAATAAAAGATACTAATCTTTTGATGAAAGTAAACAGAATGGTTAGTCAACAGAGTGTATGGAGCGCTGATGTTAGACTTTATGAGTTGCTTTTAGGACCAAAGAGTAGCGATGGGGATGTTGTTTGGCCTTGTTTTCCTAAAGGTATTGATAAATCTGATATTATGGGTACAAAGACAATAGGAACGACCTTGCACGTCAATTTATCACAGAATTTTAAAAATAAATGTATTGGGCTTTCGCATCAAGAGGAGATGCTTTTGGTGTTTTCAATGGTGAATACGCTAACTCAAATGCAGGGCATAAACAGCGTACAATTCACCGTTGAGGATAAAAGGTCGGATGTGCTTGCAGGTCATCTATATTTTAGTGATTTATTTATCAAAAATCCAGGTTTAGTTCAGATCGATTATTGAGCCTGCTTATCAAAGAAAACCTCAAACAGTTTTTCTATTATCTCATTGAGTCTTTCATATTTTGCACAAATATAAAGATATCCGACAAGTGCTTCTAATCCAGTAGCTATTCGGTAATCCATCATATTGCTGTTTTTTGGCTGATAGCCAGATTTTGTGTTTCTTCCACGCTTATAGATATTAGTTTCTAACTCTGATAGAGTTGGTTCGATTAATTTTGCAAAGTTTGCCTGAGATGTTGCGTTTACTATTCTTGTTGTTATTTTATGAAGCTTGTGAACTTGTCCTAAATCTTTTTTTACAACATAATCACGAATGTACAAATCTAAAACTGCATCTCCTATGTATGCAAGTTTTAATGGGCTAAGCATTCTCGCATCCGTTTCACTGATTGGAGCAACTCCAATATTTATATAATCCATATATCCCTTTCATTTTAAAAGATAACCGCTAAAACATGCTTTGTGGGTTTATCTCTACTCCAAAAATTACTTTATTAAACTTAAACTTTTTTAGATCGTCAAAAATTTTTGTCTTTAAATCAAAAAAATTCGGCGTATTTTTAACCTTTATCACAATGTGATATCTTGGTTTATTTTTTATCCTTCTTATAGGTGTTTGTGAGGATTTTATCAACAATAAGTCATTAGAATATTCTGATACAATGCGTTTTAAACTCTTTTCTACTGACAAAACTGCATCGCATGTATCTTTTAAAGTTTCTCCAATAAATACTATTCTAATGATTATACCAAATGGTGGAGCATTTGTCTTTTCTCGTTCTAAGATTTCTCTGTTGTAAAAACCGATATAGTCGTGATCGGCTGCATATTTAATAGCATAATGCTCGGGCTTATATGTTTGAATAACAACAGTGCCATCTGATTTTCTACCTGCTCTTCCAGACGCTTGTTGAAGTAGCGAGTACGTTTTTTCAACAGCCAAATAGTCGGGGAAGTGTAGTGATACATCTGCTGCCATTGCACCGACTAGTGCTACATTATCAAAATCTAGACCCTTTGCGACTAGCTGTGTGCCAATAAGTATATCAGCTTTTTGTTTTTTAAAATCGCTGTATATATTTGCGTGGGAGTTTTTCTCTCTTGTTGTATCAAAATCCATACGCAGAGTTTTTACCCCTGGAAATGTTTTTCTAACTTCGTGTTCAATTTGTTGTGTACCTATTCCAAAAAGTTTAACAAATGGAAGTCCACATTCATCGCATGTTTTGGAGAACTGTTTTTTGTTTCCGCAATAATGACAAACAAGTTCGCCATTTTCATGTAGTGTCATGGAAACATCACAATCATCACACTTTACGATATTTCCACATCCTCGGCACATTACAAAAGATGAATATCCACGCCTGTTTACAAAAAGGATTATTTGCTGTTTAGCTTTTAGTGTTTCAACTATTTTATTATAAAGAATGCCCGAAAATATCGATCTATTTCCATCTCTAAGCTCTTTTTTCATATCAGCAATATAAACGTGTGGCATTGCTATATCGTTAATCCTATTAGGAAGAGTTAGTATCTGAGCATCTGTGTTTAGTGACTCATAATATGTCTCAACGGAAGGGGTTGCACTAGAAAACACTAAATTTGAGTTTTCAATCTGTGCACGCATTTTTGCAACTTCATGAGTTTTATATTTTGGATGAGTGTCGGATTGATAGCTGTTTTCATGTTCTTCATCCAAGATTATTATGCCTATATTTTTTAGCGGAACGAATAGTGCTGATCTTGGACCGATTACAACTTTTGCTTTGCCACTATTGATTTTTCTCCATTCATCATATCTTTCGCCTGCTGATAGTGATGAGTGATAGACAGCTATAAAATCGCCTAATCTTGTTTCAAACATTGAGATTAACTGTGGTGTAAGTCCTATTTCTGGTACTAACATTATCGCTGTTTTTCCATTTTTGATGCAATTCTCAATAGCCTTTATATAGACTTCTGATTTTCCGCTTCCTGTTACACCATGAAGTAGAAAAGTTTGACCTATTGAATCGTTTATCTTATCTATTGCACTTTGCTGATAAGAAGACATGGTTAAATCTACATTCGCGTATTTTATATCTGATCTGAAAGGTTTTCTAAATGAGTTTTTCTTATATACGGAAATCCATCCCTTTTTTTCCATGCTTTTAATGGCGGAGTTTGCTGATGGAAATATTTTTGTAAGTTTACTAATTTGCTTATCAGAAGTCGTAAGTTCTTCTAGAACATTCAACATAACTGGAGATTTTAGCTTTCCTTCTTTTGTATATAAAGATTGTTTTGCAATGTGTAAATCAGCATCACCGATAATCAATTTTGCATAATTTACTGTTTTTTCTTTAATTCTATTGCCACGCATTTGAGCAGGGAACATTAAACGCAATGCACTTACCAATGTAGTTATATAAAAATCCTTGATTTGCTGGGCAAGCATAAGTTGACCTTCAGTAAACTCTGGAGATTTTGATAGTGGCTTTATTATACATTTGATTTTTGCAGGATCGAAGTCTACTGATTCAGTAAACCCCAAAACATACCCCTCGATTGTCTTGTTTGCTCTTCCAAAAGGAACTAAAACGCGACTGCCTATATGAATGTCGATATTTGCAGGCACACTGTATGAGAATATTCTATCTACTTTTGAATGTTGAATGTCAACAACGACTTCGGCGTACATAAGGTTCCTTTCTAAATAAATATTTTGTAATTTATTTTTTACATTCAAGATTAATTCACAATCATACTGTAAAATGTATATAATTATAAATATTAAGTTCTGATTATACTAAAAATCAGCTTTTATATTATATCATGTATTAAAATAAAAGCCATAGATGAAAAAATTTTGTATATTCTTGTAATGATTCTAATTAACATTGAATAAGAATTATTGAGTAAGATGAAAGTTAATAACCTATAAACTTAAATATTTTTTGTAACTGAAAAATATGTTACAATATTAATATAAAATTAAATAATAATTACGGGAGATAAAAATGGAAAAAATGAAGAAAACGGTAGCGTTTGTATGTATACATAATTCTTGCAGAAGCCAAATGGCAGAGGGGTATGCAAAGGCTTTGGGTGCGGATGTTATGGAAAGTTACTCTGCTGGAACGGAAGATTATCCAGAGGTTAAACCTTTTGCAGTAAAAGTTATGAACATGGATGGCGTTGATATGAGTGGTCATTATCCAAAGTTATTAAAAGATATTCCATATAAGCTTGATTATCTTATCACTATGGGTTGTGGAGTGGAGTGTCCATATTTGCCATGTGAACACAGAGAGGATTGGGGCATTGTTGATCCTTCGGGTGGCTCTATTGATGACTTTGTTAAAGCTCGTAATATTATTAAAGATAAGGTGCTGGATTTGATTGACAGAATAAAGTAAAACTGTTTATAATAAATCATATCTATAAAACTAGGGAACAATAAATATAGAAAATACATAATTCTTGGAGGAAGTATAAAAATGGCTTTAAATTTAACAGCTAAAGATTTTGATAGTACAATTAATGGTTCAGACAAGCCTGTATTGGTGGATTTTTGGGCAGCATGGTGTGGTCCTTGTAGAATGCTTGGTCCTGCAATTGAGGAATTAGCAACAGATTATGAAGGAAAAGCAGTTATTGCAAAATTAAATGTTGATGATGCACAAGATATCGCACAAAAATTTGGTGTTATGTCTATTCCTGCTGTAATGATTTTTAAAGATGGAAAAGTTGTTGATTCTTCTGTTGGTGTAAAACCAAAAACTTATTATTCAAAAGCTTTAGATAAAGCACTATAAGCATAATAAGAAAAAATATTATCAAGGCTAAAATTTATCAAAAAAAGGGTACTTTAGATTATAGAGTACCCTTTGTTATTTTACTATTTATTTGGATTGATAAGTTTGTTTCGATATAGTGCATCAAATTTGCAGGACTTTATACAATCCATACATCTGATACATTCTGAATTATTAGGTGTGATTTTTGGATCGATATCCATTTTACATGCTTTTTTACATGCACCGCAAGATGTACATTTTTCTTCATCTACGCTGAATTTTACCAAAGAGATTTTATTGAATAAACCATAAAATGCGCCGAGTGGGCAAAGGAATTTGCAGAAAAATCTATAAATAAAGATGGATGCTATAAGAATAGCTATAAGTATTGAAAGCTTATAGAAAAACTGAAAACCAACTAAATCTCGCATGGATGGATTTAAAAGCATAAGCGGAATTGCTCCAAAAAATGTTCCTGATGGACAAAGGTATGCACAAAAGAAGGGTGCGCCATTTCCGTATTCATTAACGATTATCATTGGCAATAAGATAACCATGACGAGCAGGATTAAATATTTTGTATATTTTAAAAACTGATATTTTTTTTGAACAGCTATTTTCTTAGTTTTTATCTTGTATATCAAGTCTTGCAAAAGACCAAAAGGGCAAAGAAAACCGCAAATCCAGCGACCCATTGTTGCACCAAAGAATATTAGAAGACCTAAAACATAATAGCTTATTTTTTGTTTTGCACTTCCAAGAACCGCTTGAAGAGCACCAATTGGGCATGATCCAATAGCACCAGGGCAGGAATAACAATTTAGCCCTGGAACACATACATGTTTTGTTTTTCCTTTAAAGATTGTACCGTTAATGAAACCTGTAAGGTGTAAATTAGTAACAATAAAGGATGTAATTTGAACGTATAATCTTTTCATAATATCTTACCCAATCCCTATACATTCGAAGCAAATAAAGATAGCTTTTCCAAAAACTATTTTTGCTTCGCCACTAAAAATTCCGATAGATATTAAAATTAACGAAATTATAATCAATACATATGGAATTATCTTTGATTTGTCTTTATTCATATAAACACTCACCCTTTTATATTATCTAAAACTATCTATTGCTTTAATATAGCTCTCTTTTGGATTTAAGCCAACAATTTTTCCTTCAGGCTGACCGTCTACAACAATAAATACAGCAGGTATTCCTTGGATTTCAAAAGTAGAAGCAAGCTCAGGATTTTCATCCACATTTACTTTTGCTATTGTAACGCCAGTTTCAGCACTTACTTCTTCTAAAATAGGAGCAAGCGCAACGCATGGACCGCACCATTCTGCCCAAAAGTCAACAAGAAGAACGCCCTTAGAACTTAGAACATCTGCCTCAAAAGAATCTGTGGTAACAGTAATTTCTTTGCCAGCATTTGCGGTATCATTATTATCCGCTTTTGATTCTTCTTCTTTTACATTGTCTGAAGAATTAACTTCTTCCTCTTGTGACGCTTTTGTATCATCCAAAACAGTTGAGTCAGTGCTGCTACATGCTATAAATGAAAACATGAATATTGTGATTAGTGTTGCTATAAATAAAATCTTGATTGTATTTTTCATATTAGTTCTCCTTTTGTAAAATTTCTTATACAGTTATTATATATCATTTGATTAAGTATTTATAATGTTTTATAATAATTTTATGAATATTAACAATGATTTGAAATTTATGCAGATTGCATATAGGCAAGCTGAAAAGGCGGTAAGGCTAGACGAAGTTCCGGTTGGTTGTGTTATTGTAAAAGATGGAAAAGTAATATCTAAGGGATTGAATTTAAAAGAAAAAAGGAAAAATCCGACTTTACATGCAGAAGTTGTGGCTATAAATAGAGCATGTAGAAAATTAAAGCGATGGCGGTTGTCCGATTGTGATATTTATGTTACTTTGGAGCCATGCACAATGTGTATGGGTGCGATTATTTCGGCTAGGTTTAACAGGTTGGTTTTTGGTGCGCATGATCCAAAAGCGGGTGCTTGTGGCTCTGTGTATGATATAAATGAGGGAAAACTAAACCATACGCTTATTGTTGAATCTGGCATTATGAGCGATGAATGCTCAATGGTCTTAAAGGATTATTTTAAGAACAAGAGAAAGGCGAAGAAGATTGCTAAAATTTAAAGTGATAATAACAGTGACTATGTGTGTGATGATTATTTGCTTATCAGCATGTGCGATGTCGCCGCAGGTTGAATATGATAACTTTGTGACAGACTTGGATCTTATTTGTAGGTTTGAAGAAACTGCTTTTAATATAGAGTTTGGTAGATGGTCAGAGACATTTCAAAAAGATATTATAGTTTTGTTGAAAGACCTGAAAACTTTTAGAGGTGACGATCCAAAGAGTATTGCAATTAATAATCAACTCATAAAATCTGCAAATGCTTTTTTGATTGCCAGCAGAGAATATTATGCTGATAATGATGAAAAGGGTGATGAAAATTATAATTATGCAATAAACAAATATAAAGAGGCGATTACAAATTATCATGACTATGTGAGTCAAGATTTTTAAAAGAGAGGTATTGATATGGGGTGTAAAAATAAAGTAAATGAATGTCCATGTACTGCTAGCTGTGCTTTGAGAGGCAATTGCTGTGATTGTGTTGCTTATCATGTGAAAAAAAACCAGTTTCCTGCCTGTTTTTTTTCTAAGCAAGGTGAGGCGAAATGGGACAGAAGTATTGAATGTTTATTAGAAGATAGGGGAATAAAGGTTAAATGAAGAAGATAATTTTAGTATTAGATGGAATGGCAGATAGAAAACAGGAAAAGCTTGGTGGGAAAACTCCGCTAGAGTTTGCTGACATGAAGAATTTAGACAAACTTTTTAAAGGATCTGTTAGTGGATGTGTTCAGACGATTCCTGATGGTGAAGAGCTTGGAAGTGCAGTTGCAAATCTAAACCTTTTAGGATTTAAAACCAAAGGAGTTTATAGAGGAAGAGCAGTTATTGAGGCAGCAGGAGCTGAGGTTCCTATTGATAAGGACAGTCTTTATATTCGCACTAATTTTGTGACGCTTAAAGGTGATAATTATGATGATTGTATCATCGATAGTTATAGCGCGCATGAGATTGAAACGGCGGATTCTATGCCACTTACTGATAGGCTTAATGAAAAGATGTTTGGCAATGGGATTAAGCTTATTAATACTGGTTCATTCCGCAATGTGTTGGAGTGTAAAGGTAAAACTGGATTGCTTGGGCAATTAAGTTTTATGCCACCACACGATATTATTGGAAAACGTGTTGGAGATTATCTTGATATTAGTGATAAATCTAAGGAATATTATGATTATATGAGAAATTCATATGATATTTTAAAAGAGGATAATGATACTAAGGCAAATGCGATTTGGTTTTGGGGTGTTTCATGTTGTCCGAATCTTGAAAACGAGAATAGCGATAAAAAGCACATTTTGGCAGAAACAATCTTGATGAAGGGTATTGCAAACTTGATGGGTGCAGGCAAAACTGTGACTAGTGAAGAAAACGGATTTATCCAATTTTTGAAGGATAAACAGGAAAATGCAATCAAGGCGGTTAAAGCTGACAATGAATTTATATATGTTCATATTCAAGCACCTGATGATTTATCACATGAGCTTTTAGTTGAAGAAAAAGCCGAAGCACTAAGTCAGATAGACGAACATTTCTTGGCTGGATTTTTGGATGGAATTTCAGATGAAGATTATGCATTAGTTGTTGCATCTGATCATTATACATTTTCTGATGATGGTAGTCATGGAGCAGAACCTGCGCCGTTTATGCTTTATAAGAATAATGATATTAAAAAGAACGATTATTCTTGCTTTACTGAGCAGAATTGTCGTGATAGCAACTTAAAAGTTTTAGCGTACAAATTACATGAAATGATCTAAAAATATTGATCCTGAAAGGTGAGATTTATGAAAAAATTTAGATGGGGAATAGTTTCTACGGGTAATATTGCAAATCAATTTGCACAAGGGATTGAGCAGGTTGAAGGAGCAAAGGTTGAAGCGGTTTTATCTCGAAGCATGTCAAATGCTAAAGCGTTTGCTGAGCGTTATGGTTCTGATAGGTGTTATGATAGCTATGATAAGATGATCAACGATGGTAATTTGGATGCTATTTATATTGGAACTCCTAATCATATGCATTATAGTGATTGCATGATTTTTTTAGAAGCTGGATTTAATGTAGTATGTGAAAAACCATTAGCTGGTAATGTAAAACAAGTTGAAGAAATTATAGCTAAAGCAAAGGAGAAAAATGTATTTTTTTTAGAGGGTATGTGGACTAGATTTTTCCCTACTATTAAACAGAGTTTAAAGTGGATTGAAGAGGGTAAAATTGGTGATCCTACAATGGTTCATGCTAATTTTGGAATTAATACTTTAAGCGATAGAGATGCTTGGAGATATTCTAAAGATGCTTGTGGTGGTGCTTTAGTGGATGTTGGAATTTATCCTTTATGCATGATATTTGGGGTTTATGGTAGTCAATATAGCGAATTTTTTGCCGCTGGACATGTTGAAAATGGTATTGATATTTATAACTCATTCACATTAAAATATGAAAATGATAAAATTGGCATGGGAAGTAGCGCTTTTTCAGCGATTTATGATAATAAGGTTGTAATTTCTGGACCAAAAGGTAATATTATTATTGGTGAAGGATTTAACTGGTGGCAGGCTAAAAAAGCTGAGCTTAGATTAACGAACCCTACTGATATAGTGAAGAGTACTGGCGGATATGAAGTATTTGAAGATGATTATCCTTCAACAGGCTTTCAATATGAAGCAAAAGCTGTTCAAGATTATATTCTAGCTGGTAAAAAGCAAGCGGATGAATATACTTGGAAAGAGAGCATTAAGGTTGCAAAGACTATGGATATGATGAGGGGAAAAATCGGTGTTATTTATGATGTTGATGGTGAATAGATAATGTATAGTATGGAGTGAAAAGAACTATTTGATTAAAATAAAATAAAAAAACAAAAACGACTATTGCTTTTGCCTAATATTGGGCAGCAGTAGTCGTTGTTTTTTGTTTTATCATAAATCTATTTGATTATATCCCCAACACCGTTATAGATATACTTTGGTCTATAAGGGAATTCCTCCATAGTTTCAAGGCTGGTAACTCCGCTAAGAACGAGTACTGTGTCCATAGAAGATTCCATTCCTGCAACGATGTCCGTATCCATTCTATCGCCAACTATGGCCGCATCCTCTTTATTGATACCCAAGAGAGAAAGACCGTGGCTCATCATTAGTGGGTTTGGCTTTCCTACAAAGTATGCTTTTCTGCCCGATGCCATTTCTATTGGAGAGATTAGTGCTCTTGTTGCTGGTGCGATTCCTGTCTCAGTAGGACCAGTCATATCAGGATTGCATCCAATAAGTTTTGCTCCATTGAGGACTAATTGAGTTGCTTTTTCTACCATCTCATAACTATAAGTTCTCGTTTCGCCCAAAACAACATAATCAGGGTTGATGCTATTTATTGAAAACCCTGCGTTGTATATTGCGTTAGTTAGACCAGCATCACCTATGACATATGCGCTACCACCAGGACATTGTCTTTTTAAAAAGCTTGCTGTTGCAAGTGCACTAGTATAAAAATGATCTTCATCTACTTCTATACCTAGATTCGCAAGTTTAATCTGCAATTCTTTTCTTGTTTTTGATGAATTGTTAGTTAAAAATAGAAATTCTTTTTTCTCATCTTGTAGCCATTTAACAAATTCTTTTGCACCAGGAAGGATTCTATCTCCATGATAGATTACGCCGTCCATATCGCAAAGAAAACCTTTTTTCTCTTTTAGTAATGTCATATTAACCTCGATTATTTTCGTATGTAAGTTATTATAGCACCCCAAGTAAATATGAACAAGAATAAACAGTGATTATGTGGTTAGACCTTGCAAATAAGCTCGAAATTTGATATTTTATTAGTACTGCTAAGCAAAATATTTATCAAATAAAACATAAAGCTTATAAGACGAAATTTTAAGGAACTAGCATGAAAAACAACTATATTTTATCGATTGACTGTGGGACACAAAGTATAAAGGCAATTATTTTTGACGATAGTGGGGCTATTGTATGCAAGTATCAAAAGAAGTTTCCTGCATATAATTCAAAATATCCAAACTGGGCAGAGCAGAATACCGAACTATTTTGGGAATATCTTTGCGTGGTTACAAATGGGATTAAAAAAGAAAACCCAGAAATTTTTGAAAGTATAAAAGGCATCAGTATCACTACACAAAGAGATAGTGTAGTGTTTTTTGATAAAAATAAAAATGTAATTAGACCTTCGATTCTTTGGATGGATAAAAGAAAACAAAAAGAACACAAGCCAATCTCTTTTTTACACAGTGCGGTAATGAAGATTGTATCTATGTTTAATACCGCTGTTGCTGTTAATAAGGCTTGTCCTGCACATTGGATTCAAAAGCATCAACCAGAGGTTTGGGATAGAACCGATAAATATATATTCTTGTCTGGATATTTTAACTATAAATTTACTGGAATATTGAAGGATAATTCAGCAAATCAGATTGGACATGTTCCTTTTAATTATAAAAAGAGTGAGTGGGAGCACAAGCTTGGCATGAAGTGTCAGATGTTTCAGATTGAGCGAGAAAAGCTTATTGAATTATCTGAGCCAGGTATAGTTTTTGGATCTGTTAGCAAGAAAGCTGCAGCTGAAACTGGGATTAAACAGGGTCTGCCGTATATCAGTGCTGGGTCGGATAAAGGTTGTGAGACATTGGGAAATGGATGCTTGACGCAAGATGTTGCATCAATATCACTTGGAACTCAAGCTTCTGTTCAGATTACATCCAAACGTTATTTTGAAACAATCCCGTTTGTACCACCATTTCCTTCGGTTGTTCCAAAAATGTATAATCCAGAGATTCAGATATATAAGGGGTTTTGGATGATATCGTGGTTTAAAAACGAGTTTGCAAAAAAGGATGTGGAGATTGCAAAAAGCGAAAATATTTCTGCGGAAGATTTTTTGAATAAGACATTAAAAGATATTCCTGTTGGAAGTGAAGGGCTTATGCTTCAACCATTTTGGGGTAGTGTTATTGAAAATCCTGAGGCGAGAGGTGCGATGATTGGTTTTTCTGATGTGCATACAAGACATCACATTTATCGTGCGATTATTGAAGGAATTGGATTTGCACTTAAAGATGGTATGAGGCTTATACAGAAAAAATCTAAAGTCAAGATTGAAAAAGTAATGATTTCTGGTGGTGGATCTATAAGCGAGGAGATATGTCAGATTTCTGCTGATATCTTTGGAAAGCCTGTGAGCAAGGTTCAAACTTATGAAACTAGTGGTCTTGGTGCGGCTATTGTTGGGTTTAAAGCTGTTGGAGTTTTTGATAGCTTTGAAGAAGGAATTGAAAAGATGGTTCATAGCGGTAAAGTATTTTATCCTGATAAAAATGCAAACAAGATTTATGAGAAGATTTTTAATAGGATTTATAGGAAGATGTATAAGAATTTAAAGCCCATGTATGATGAGATGTATGAAATATATGAACATTGATTTATTAAAAACAAAAGGAAGCCTAAAAAGCTTCCTTAGACTCTAAGAGCCTTTATTTTCTTCGTCTTGAATCCTTTGTCGATAGTTTGTTAATTCATAGGTTTTTTTGATATCCTGAGCAAGTCAAAAAGACTTCCTTATTTTTTATCATCGATGATATAAACTGGTCGGTTCCTGCTTGCATCGAATGAACGCCATAAATATTCGCCTAAGATTCCGATGGATAGCATTATTATTCCAAAAGAGAACAGCATTATTATAGTAGTTGTTGCAAAACCTTCAACTGGAAAACCCTTTGAGATTTTATAGAAGACAATGTAGGCTGAATATATAACTGCCATGATGAAATATAGTATTCCAACTGTAAAGATTGCTCTTATTGGTGAATAAGAAAAGCCCAATATAGAATCGACAAATAGTTTGATCTTTTTTGATAATGTCCAACGAGATTTTCCTATCTCTCTTTTTTTTCTAACATAATAAACTGTATCGGTTTTAAAACCACACCAAATGATTTGTCCCATTAAAGTAGTGTTTTTTTCTTGCATACTGTTTAGCAGGTTTATTACATCCCTGTCTATTAAAAAGCAATCAAATCCGCCTTTAGGCATGTCAGGTAGGGCGTGCTTTCTCATCATATTATAATATGTATTTGAAAATCCTTTTTGGAAGAATGATTCTTCTCTATCTGATCTAACTGCTAATACAGACTTTGTTCCGTCCATCCATTTGTCTAACATCTCCAAGATTATCTCTGAAGGTTCTTGTAGATCAGCCGCTTTCATTGTTGCACAATTGCCAGTTGCGACAGATAGACCAGCTAGAATAGCTGCATGTGAGCCGAAATTTTTTGATAATTTTAATGCTACGATTTTTGGATCTGTTTGCTTTAGTTTTAGAATTTGTGCATAAGAATTATCTTTTGAGCCATCATCAACCATGATTATTTCATAGTCAATATCTAATTTGTCCAAAACAACATTTTTTAAATCATCATATAATGGTGCAAGGTTATCTTCGTTATAATATACGGGTATTATTATTGATAGTTTCATATTTTCTTCCTAATCTATAAAAATTGTTAATCTTGTTTTTCTATTATACTTAAATACTCATCAAAATCGCGCACATATTCATCTGGGTCATATGATTCGTTTGAAAGAACTAATAAGACTGAATCTTGTGAAAAATCGTACATGTCTTTCCACACCATTTTTGGAAGATAGATTCCCAAGTGCGGTTCGTCAAGATCGTATACTTTTTCTGATTTGCCATCATAGACTTTAACTTTAGATGTTCCACTTACGTTTATGAGTACAAATTGAGATTTTCTATTTGCATGTTGTCCACGAACTATATCTGCATCAGATCCGTAAATATAAAAAATTCTTTTAATATCAAATGGGATATCTTTCATGCCCTCTAATACAACAAGATGACCTTTTTCGTCGCCTAATTGGTCAAACTTTATCATTTGAACTTTATTTCCATCAAATTTCATTAAAAATCTCCTTTTAGAAAAGCGTACCATTTTATATCTTGTAGTTCGCCATCTTTTAAGACATGCTGTCTAAATTCACCTTCATAGGTAAATCCAATCTTATCATAAAATGCTATTGCACGTTTGTTCATGCTAAGTACATTTAGGTATACTCTGTTAAGCTCTAACTTTTCAAATGCATATTTTAATACTGCTAATGTTGCAAACATTGCAAGTCCCGTTCCTTGTGCTTGTGTACGAAGACTTATAGCATACTCAGCATTTGAGTTTACTTTATCTATATTTTTTAGGCTGATTGTGCCCATATATTCATCGCTATCATCGACTATTGCAAAATGCTTATTTGTTTCATCATCTTTAGATGATTCGATATATTTTTTGACTGAATCCAAAGTGGATTTTGATGAATCAAACCTGAAAAACTGATTTATATTCTCATCCTTCATCCATTCTAACATATACGGTGCGTCTGATAATTGTAATTTTCTTAGTTTCATAATTATGACCATTCCTTTCATTTTGCTTAGTCGCAAAACGTTCATAAAACTGAATTAGTTTCACATATTATATGCACTGTGTACCCTATGGGATAAAGTGCTGGTAAGGATGCTAGGTTAAGTTTTAAATTTATATCCTATAATTTAAAATCGTTTATTTTTCCAATAACATAATCCAGTTCATCATCACGCATTCCGTTATATAATGGAAGTGATAATACTTTGTTTGCTAAAGATTCTGCAATTGGAAGACTACCCTTGGCTATGTTTAAGTATTTATATGCTTCTGATAAGTGCGGTGGAATCGGATAATGTATCGAAGTAAAGATATTATTATCCGCAAGATATTTTGCAAACTTATCACGGTGATCTGTTATTATAACGAATTGATGCCAAACCATAGTTGCGTTATTTCTGATTTTTGGAAGTTCAATCAATTCATTTTTTATTTCGCTTAAATAACGGTTACATATTCTAACTCTGTCCTCATTATAAAAATCAATATGGCTTAGTTTTACTCTGAGTAATCCAGCTTGCATTTCATCCAATCTAGAATTTGTTCCAACGACTTCGTTGTGATATTTTTTATCACTGCCATAATTTCTAAATGTTTTGAATTTTTTAGCTAACTCATCGTCATCGGTTGTAATTGCTCCAGCATCGCCAAATGCACCTAAGTTTTTTGATGGATAAAAACTAAAACAGCCAACATGTCCGATTGTTCCAGTCATTTTTCCATTATATTTAGCACCATGAGATTGAGCGCAATCTTCTACTAGATATAGATTATGCTTATCTGCGATGCTTTTTATTTTTTCCATATTTGATGCTTGTCCGTATAGATGAACTGCTAAAATTGCTTTTGTTTTATCAGTTATTTTATCTTCGATATCGTCAGCATTTAAGTTGTGATACTCATCAGGCTCAACAAATATTGGAGTCGCACCGTTTATTGTAATACCCATTACACATGCGACATAGGCGTTGCTTTGAACAATAACTTCGTCGCCTTGTTTTATGCCTAATAATCTAAAAGCAATCCAAAGTGCATCTAAACCGCTAGCTAAACCTACGCAATTTTTGCTTCCGATATAATTAGCAAATTCAGTTTCAAACTCACTTACTTCTTTGCCCAAAATGTACCATCCGCTGTTTAGTACATCTAAAGCTTTCTTTTCGTATTCGTCCTTAAACATAAAAAATTGTCTGTCTAAGACGTTTGGCATTATTTTCATAATATGATTTTATCCTTAATATATACTGTTACATTTGGAAGAATTATATCATATATTGATAAAATATAAAATGTTTAATTTGACTATTGCAATTTGCAGTGGTTTGTGTGATAATTTAATTAATTCAATATCTTCGGGGTTGGGTGAGATTCCCATACCGGTGGTTATAGCCCACGAGCGAAAGCTGATATGGTGTAATTCCATAGCCGACAGTACAGTCTGGATGAAAGAAGAACAGCTTTATACTGTTTCTTAACCTTGGTTTTTTAACCAAGGTTTTTTTGTACCTTTTTTGATGTTGAAAAATTAAAAAAAGAGAGGTAGCCTTTAAAACAATAAAGGCGCAAAGAAAGATTATGAAAAATAGCAAATTGAGTTTTATAACAAAAGTAGGGGTTTTATCAGCAGCAGCGATTATACTGTATTATTTGGAGTTTCCTATCCTTCCAGCTTTTCCTTGGCTTATGATAGACTTCAGTGAAGTTCCGGTATTGCTTGGTGGATTCGCATTGGGTCCAATAGCTGGGGTTTTGATTGAACTGATAAAAAATTTATTACATTTTGCATTTAAATCTGCAACGGGTGGAGTTGGAGAGCTTGCAAACTTCTTATTGGGAGTTGCGTTCATCGTTCCTGCTGTAATAATTTATGACCGTAAAAAAAGCATTAAGACAGCGATTATTGGAATGATTGTTGGACTAATTGTATCATGTCTAATGTCTGTGGTATTAAACTTATATCTGTTTATTCCATTGTATTTCCCAGGAATGCCAGTGAAAGAGATTTGGGCATATATTGCTGCTGGAGCTGTTCCAGTTACTGCGATTAAGTTTTTTGTTAATGGAATTATCGTCTATGTGATATATCCAAAGCTGCGTGGATTGTTGCATAAATAAAAAAATAATAGTTTACGTGGATAGATAACATGATATAATCGTGTTATCTATTTTTTAGTTTAAAAGATAAAAAGTTGAACATTTTGAGCGAGATAATTAAAGGTGTTAAGATATAATGAAGAGAATTACAACTAATAGTGAAAAAGAGACATTTGAATTTGGGAAAAGTTTTGCTGGGCAGATAGAGCGTGGGCAGGTTGTTTCACTTACTGGAGATCTGGGTGCAGGTAAGACTATTTTTGTAAAAGGTTTGGCTAAGGCTTTGAATATCGATGAGCATATTTTAAGCCCAACTTTTACTTTATTAAGACAATATGAGGGGCTTAATCATTTTGATGTTTATCGGATTGATGATGAATCCGAGCTTTATGAGATTGGTTTTTCTGAGTACTTGGATGATGACAATATTACGATTATCGAATGGGCAAATTTGATATATGATCTTATGCCAATAGGCACTATATATGTTGATATAAGAAAAACGGATAATGATAATAAACGAGAGATTTCGGTTTCAGATAGACCGATTGGGGAAGAGGGGTTAAATTATGAAAATATTAGCGATTGATACAACTGGTGATACATGTAGTGTTGCTTATGGGCGGGATGGTAAGCTTATTTGCGATATATATTTGCATGATAAAAACACTCACTCTATTAATTTAATGCCGATAGTAGATAACTGTTTAGCACTTGCTAATGTGGATATCGACGATATTGATGCTTTTGCAGTTGCTGTTGGACCTGGGTCTTTTACTGGAATACGTATTGGAGTTTGTAGCGTTAAGGGATTTGCTAGCTTAAAGAACAAACCTTGCATTGAGGTTAACACTTTGGATGGTTTGGCAAGGAATGCTCAAGGTTTTTTTGGGACGATTTGTCCTCTTATTGATGCAAGAAGAACGGAGAGTTATTTTGCAGTATATCATGGTGATAAGTCGGCAGTTACAAAGATATCCGATTATGGTGCGGACAAGCTAGAGCTTATATTTAACGATCTACCTGATGGTGATGTATGTTTTACTGGTGATGGTGCGCTTGCGTATAGAGATTTTATCGTTGAGTCGCTTGGACAAAGAGCGTATTTTTTAAATGATGCTAATATGCTTCAAGATGCAAAATCTATCTTGAAGATTGCATTTGAAAAAGCTGAAAAAGAGGAGTTTATTTCTTCATTTGACATAATGCCTTATTATCACAAGGTATCTCAAGCGGAACGTATGAAGGATAAAAAATAAACCATGCAAATTGTTATTGATGAGGCAAATAAAAAAGATATTGAGCAGATTTATCAAATAGAAAAGAGCAGCTTTGCCGATCCGTGGTCGATGGATTTGTTTTATAAAGATATCGTTGAAAATGAAATTTCTAAATATTTTGTAGCAAAGAACGATCAAGGCCAAGTAGTTGGGTTTGCTGGTATGTATACAGTTTTGGATGAATCGCACATAACAAATGTTGCGGTTAAGCCAGAATGTCGAAAGTGCGGTATTGGATCTATGCTTGTTGAAAAGCTTATTGAAGAAGCAAAGGAGAGAAACTGTTTTGGACTAACTTTGGAAGTGAGAGTATCAAATGAGGCTGCAACTAATACATATTTGAAATTTGGATTTGAAATTGCAGGAATAAGAGCAAAGTATTATCAGAATAATAATGAAGATGCATATATAATGTGGTTATACTTTAGCTAAGTAAAATATAAGTTTATGCTATAAGCATAGGCTTTTTTTATTTTATATCGTTTAATGTCCGAAATTGCTTGTAATATCGCATGATTTAAAGTAAAATAATAAATTGTGAAGAGTTAAATTAAGCAAGATATATTGCTAGTTTAATTGAAGAAAACGTGAACGGACCGCCGGTTATCTTGCTTGATTTAAGCAAGCAAAAGCAAATAGTCGGTTGTTAATAAATTTTAGGGAGTTTTTATCTAATATGAAAAAAATTGAAATGAATGTACCATTAGTTGAGATTGATGGAGATGAGATGACGAGAATCATCTGGAAGATGATCAAGGACTATCTTTTAGAGCCATTTGTTAATCTTAATACTGAGTATTATGACTTAGGACTAGAAACTAGAGACGCAACAGATGATAAAGTTACTTTTGAATCTGGTGAAGCGATTAAGAAATATGGTGTTGGTGTTAAATGTGCGACAATCACACCAAATGTACAAAGAGTTGAAGAGTATGATTTAAAAGAAATGTGGAAGAGTCCTAATGGTACTATCAGAGCTATCCTAGATGGAACAGTTTTTAGAGCGCCAATCTTGGTTGATGGAATTTTACCTAACGTTAGAACTTGGACAAAGCCGATTACAATAGCAAGACATGCTTATGGTGATATTTATAACGCACAAGAGTATGTTCTTGAATCTGATGGAAAAGCTGAGCTTGTTATGACAGAAGGTGGCGAAGAGAAAAGAATTACTATCGCTGAGTATGATAAAAAAGGTGGAGTTGTTCGTGGAATGTTTAACACAGATACTTCTATAACAAGTTTTGCAGTTAGCTGTTTTGAGTATGCTTTAGATACAAAGCAAGATTTATGGTTTTCAACAAAAGATACAATTTCTAAGCAATACCATCACAGATTTAAAGATATCTTTGCTGATCTTTATGAAGATGAGTACAAAGAAAAATTTGAAGCTGCTGGTATTGAATATTTTTATACATTGATCGATGATGCTGTTGCTCGTGTTATCAGATCTGACGGTGGATTTATCTGGGCATGTATGAACTATGATGGAGATGTTATGTCTGACATGGTTGCTACTGCTTTTGGTAGCCTTGCTATGATGACATCTGTTTTGGTTTCTCCTGATGGTTGTTTTGAATATGAAGCGGCACATGGTACTGTTACTCGTCACTATTATAGACACCTTGAAGGCGAAAAGACTTCTACAAACAGTATGGCTACGATTTTTGCTTGGTCTGGTGCGCTTAAAAAGCGTGGTGAGCTTGATGGTAATAAAGAACTTATTGCGTTTGCGAATAAACTTGAAGAAGCTTCGATCAAGACAATTGAGTCTGGCGTTATGACTAAAGACTTAGTGTTGTTGTCAGAAGCTAAAAACAAAACACAAGTTGATACAGAAACATTTATCAAAGAGATCGCTTCAACTTTGAAGACGATGTTATAGGAGGAATATTTAATGGGGTTATATTCTGATTGGCAAGCGTTGTGTCAACGCGAAATGGAAGATGCTGAGTTAAAAGAGTTTTGGGATACTTATTTTGAGGCTGAAAAACAAAACTATATAAAGATTTTGGATAATACTGAAAAAGTATTTGAAGGAAAACTAACTAAATTGGCTGATGAGTTTGATATGAATGATGTTATATTCACAGGCTTTTTGGACGGTATTAATACAAGCCTTAAAAAAGAGATCAATTTGGACAAAGTTAAATCTGGAACTGCTATAAGCTTGGATATAGATTTTGAAAAGCTATATTTCAACATGCTTGATGCTAAAGCTTCTTGGCTTTATGGATTAAAGCAATGGGATACAATTTTAGATGATGGAAAAAGAAAAGCGATTGCTAAAGAGTGGAGATTATCTCAACAAGCAAGCAGCACTAAAATTGGAAGAAATGATCCTTGTAGTTGTGGTAGCGGCAAAAAGTTTAAAAAATGTTGCGGTAAATAAACAGTAATGGATTGTTTTAAGTGCATTTATTAAATGAATATTTGATATAAGAATAATGAGGATAATCAGTAATTTAAAAAGCGGGTTATCCTTTTTTTAAAAATTTATGAATTTGAAAGAGGTATGATATGGATTATGCAAAAGTTAGTCTTGAAAAACATTATGAATGGAAGGGCAAGATTGAGGTTATCTCAACAGTTGAGGCAAAAGATAAAGAGTCTTTATCGCTTGCTTATACTCCTGGAGTTGCGCAGCCTTGTTTAGAGATTGAAAAGGATATTGACAAGAGTTATGAGCTTACAAGACGTTGGAATATGGTTACAGTTATTTCTGATGGTAGTGCTGTTTTGGGTCTTGGAAACATTGGACCAGAGGCTAGTATGCCTGTTATGGAAGGAAAGTGTGTCTTATTTAAAGAGTTTGCTGGAGTTGATGCTTTTCCACTATGCGTTCAGTCTCAAGATGTTGACACGATTGTAGAAACTGTATATCAGATTTCTGGTAGCTTTGGTGGTATAAACCTAGAAGATATTGCGGCTCCTCGTTGTTTTGAGATTGAGCAAAAGCTTAAAGAGCGTTGTGATATTCCAATCTTCCATGATGATCAACACGGAACTGCTGTTGTAACTGCGGCTGCTATGATTAATGCTATGAAGCTTACTGGTAGAAAACTTGAAGAGCAAGAGGTTGTTATTGCTGGTGCTGGTGCGGCTGGTGTTGCATGTACAAACTTGCTTATGAGCATGGGACTTAGAAATGTTATTCTTTGTGACAGTAAAGGTGCGATATATGAGGGCAGAACAGAGGGCATGAACTCATTTAAGGATGAATTGGCTAAAATCTCTAACAGAGAGATGAAAAAAGGCGGCTTAGCGGACGTTATTAAGGGTGCTGATGTATTTATTGGTGTTTCTGCTCCTGGGATTGTAACAGAGGAAATGGTTAAATCTATGAATTCTGATCCGATTGTTTTTGCAATGAGTAATCCTACACCAGAGATTATGCCTGATTTAGCTATTAAGGCTGGTGCAAAAGTTGTAGGAACTGGTAGATCTGATTTTAACAACCAAATAAACAATGTGCTTGCTTTCCCTGGAATATTCAGAGGAACTTTGGATGTTAGAGCTTCTGATATCAACGATGAAATGAAAATTGCGGCTTCTTATGCTTTGGCTGATCTTATTGATGAAAAAGATCTTACACCTGAATATGTTATTCCTGCTGCTTTTGATCCACGCGTTGGAGATGCTGTGGCAAAGGCTGTTGCTAAGGCGGCAAGAGAAACAGGAGTTGCTAGAATATAGCATTATAAATTATATAAATATAAAACAGGGTGTTATCGCTCTGTTTTTTTTATTAACTTTTTGTTCACAAAACTGTTTGGTTAAGGATAAGTTGATGGTCAATAATAGCATTGTAGCAAAAAACAATTGTTTTAAAAAATTAATTAAACACCGAGTATAAGCTTGGTAACTAAACCTAAGGAGTTAAATTATGAGCAAGAAGATATTAAAAGTAGTAGTTTCATCAACGGTAGTATGTTTGGTACTTGCGACAGGCGTTGTAGCTTTTGCACAAACAGGGAATATTGGAACAGTAGAAAACGCAAGGCTAGAGTTTCAAAAAGTAATGAACACTGAAAGAGTAAAGAATGGAGATTTGACTCAAGAAAAAGCTGATGAAATGATGGTTAAGATGCAAGAAAAGTTTGCTGAATCAGATGGGGATATGGCGTATAAACAGCGTGGGGATAGAGGCGGAAAAGGCGGTATGGGCACAGTTGAGACATATGCAGAGTTAGTTGGTAAGGAATCAAAAGAAATTATGGAACTTATGAAGACTGGTGAAAAATCTATATGGCAGATAGCGGAAGATGATGGGAAATTTGCAGCTTTTAAAACGGCTGTAATAGCTGATATAGATGAGCAAATTGCTAAAACAGACGATGCTGATAAAGTTACAAAGCTTAATGAGCAAAAAGCACAGATCACAGCAATGACAACGGCTGCTGATGCACCTGCTAGACCTGAGGGAGCAAGACAAGGTGGCAAAGGTGGAGAAAAAGCAAATAGTGCTTCATAAATATATAACATAAAAAATCCGCTAGGGCTGATAACCTTAGCGGATTTTTGTTTTTAAGA
>JMSV01000037.1_pt1 | contig 36364 bp, 34 predicted proteins | sample 179021 | NCBI WGS metagenome assembly JMSV01 (sample SAMN02769581, study PRJNA246767) | bioreactor metagenome | isolation source: Culture-2 Bioreactor Bmz derived from microbial biomass from the upper 2 cm... | place: Germany: Bremen | collected day 87 after inoculation | reverse complement strand
ATAATTACTATATTAATAAAAAACATAAGGTTGGGTTATATGAACGAACTGGGCGATTATTTAAAAAAACTTATTGATGAAAGAGGTTTGACAATTTATCAAATATGTAAAAGTGCCAAACTGGATAGAACTACACTTCAAAGGACGATAAAAGGGGAGCGATTACCAAGTTTATCTTTTTTTGAAAAATTATGTGCTCATATAAATGTCTTAGCTATTCAAAGGCAAGAGGTTATAAGGTTATATAATATTAAAAAATTGGGCAGAGGTGTTTATGAAAATAGGCAGTATATAAAAAATATGCTGGGGCAGGTCGCTACTATTTCGACAAGACAAAATAAAAGTGTTGAATCCAAACGCAGTATAAATTTAAACTTAGCACAAGAACAAAGCATCAATGTGATTGAAGGCGAGTATAATATACAAACTTTTTTGCGTGATATCATTGAAGATGAGTTTTATAATAATGACAAACCAAGCATAAGGCTTAAAATACCTTTCGATTCTAATAGCATTTTTGATCTTATAAGCCATACTTGTGATAATGTGGAAAGGCAGTTTGACATTCAACACATACTAAAACTCAGTAAAAATCCTGCAAAATTGGTGGATACAAATTATAATCTAAAGGTGATAACCAATATATTGCCTTTTGCTTTTTATAAACATGGAAGTTATACCCCATATTATCATTATGGACAGGTAGAACATTCACTAGATCAAGAGATTACAATGCCTTATTATATATTGACTAGCAAATATCTTGTTCAGTTATCTATGAAGCTTGATAAACTTATATTTTGTTCTGATAAATCCGTATATAAATTATATTCTGATAGTTTTGATGATCAAAAAATGCATTGTTATCAATTGGTGAAGCATATAAAGAATCCTCAAGAATTGTTGGCAATTCATGTTGAAAGCATACAATCGGTTGAAAAGTCGGTTTATACTTTAGAAGCGCAACCTTGCTTCGGCGCATTTTTTACACCAGAGCTGATTGAGAAAAAGATTTTACAAGGATTGCCTGAAAGAGAGCAGCTAGTAGGTGGAGCTAATATATTGTATGGCAATTTGTATAATATTCAAGAGAAACATGGGAATTATTATACGAAAGAGGGGTTGGAATATTTCTCTACACATGGTCGTATCACTGATATACCTTCTAGTTGTGCACCGCCGTTTACCAAAGAAGAGATACGGGATTTGTTGCTTTTGTTGCGCAGTGATATTGAAAGTGATATATTTAACTCTAGGATTGTTGATTCTAATAAACTTGTTGTATCTCAAAACTCTGCACTAACGCTCTACGATGATAATAGGATTCTGATCGTCAATGTTGATGAAAATGAAGCAATGAGTGCATGCGTTATTGATGAATCAAGTGTATGTTGTGCATTCTTTGATTTTTTCAATACAATCGATGAGGTTGGGGCTGTTTATACTAAAAAAGAAACTCTAAGAATTATTGATGAAGTAATATCACAAATTAAAATATAAGCTTGGGTTAATTAATATTACTTAGGTGATACTTTAATAATAACAATGATGTTAAGATTGGTTTTTTAACATTAAAGAATGATGTTTGAAAATATATGGGAGTAATTTTGTGGAAATATTAGAAGGACTTTTGCCAGAGCGAGTATTTTATCACTTTGAGCAAATATCAAAAATACCTAGAGGGTCAAAGAACGAAAAGGAAATATCAGATTATTTGTTATCGTTTGCATCTACACTTGGGCTTGAAGCGACTCAAGATTATGCACTTAATATTATGATAAAAAAGCGAGCAACGAGTGGATATGAAAATGCACCGACTGTTCTTATTCAAGGGCATATGGATATGGTGTGCGAGAAGAATGAGGGGACAGTTCATGATTTTGAAAAGGATCCGATAAAATTGGTTGTTGACGGTGATTATATTTCGGCACAAGGTACAACGCTTGGTGCTGATAATGGTATTGCTGTTGCTATGGCGATGGCTCTGCTTGAATCGTCCGATATTGCTCATCCTGCTTTGGAGGTGCTTATTACATCTGATGAAGAGATGGGAATGACTGGAGCGTCTAAAGTTGATGGGGCGTTGTTTGATAGTAGTATTCTTATCAATTTAGATAGTGAAGGCGAAGGGGTCTTGACTGCTGGATGTGCTGGTGGGGCAAGGGTTAAGTGTGATATACCTATCAAGAGAGTGGATTCGAACTATAAAAGGAGTTATGCACTAGTGGTTAAGGGACTAAAAGGTGGACACTCTGGTGTTGATATTCATCTTGAGCGAGCTAATGCTAATATAATTTTAGCTAGAGTGCTAAATAAAATCATGGATTATGCTGATTTATGCAGTATTTCTGGCGGTTCAAAAGACAATGCGATTCCGAGAGAAGCTTGTGCGATTATCTTGATTGAAGATGTTGATGGTGTAAATGAAATTGTAAAGCAACAAGAGGCATTGATTCAAAATGAATTTGCGATTACTGATGAAAATATCGTTATCGATTTACAGGTGTTAGAAGAGCATAATGGCAAAGCTTTTTCTAAAGAGACATATAGGAAAATCGTTTCTAGCATTATGCTTATTCCAAATGGACCTATGGTTAAAAGTACAAAGATTGATTTAGTTGTTTCATCAAATAGTATTGGAGTTGTAAACACATTGGCGGATAGTGTTTCTATTATATGTGCTCCAAGAAGTTCGATAAAATCGCTTATGGATAATATAATCGATAGTATTGAATTGCTTGCACATGCGATTGGGGCAAAAATGACGATTAACGCTCGTTATCCTGGATGGGAATACAAGAAAGATTCATATATTCGGGATTTGGCGACCGATGTCTATAAGAAACTGACAGGGAAAGATATTATAGTTGAAGCTATTCATGCTGGGCTTGAATGTGGGCTGCTTATGGATAAGATTGATGGACTTGATGCTGTGTCGTTAGGACCACAAATGTATGATATACACACACCTGATGAAAGGCTGAGCATTTGTTCTGTTGGTAGATGTTATTATTTATTGTGTGAGATATTGAAGGAAATCGTATAGAAGTAGTTTGGTAGTAATAAAATAATAGTGAAAGTATAAGGATTTGTGGAAATGACCAATAAGGTTATAAAGCAAGTCCTTTTTTAATTTGTAATATAAACACAATACAAAAACAACGAAAATGATAAATATGGGAAAGGAATGTAACTATACGTACATATTAAAACGTTTCAATGAAATAATTAATTAATGCGTTGACTTAGACACTATTTTTTTATATAATTTATTTGCAAATCAAATTTGACTAATAGATAATTCATTAAAATAATATTATAAAACTTCATATAAAGGGAGAGTAAACATGAAATCTAGACAAAGAGTAATAGATTCTATTGAACATAAAACGCCTGATGCATTGCCGTTGGATTTAGGTGCAACACCTAGCTCTAGTATATCAGCGATTGCTTATAATAATCTAAAAAATCACCTTAATATTGAAACGGGTAATACGCGTGTTTTTGATGTTGTACAACAAGTTTGTATTGTAGAGCCTGTTATTTTGGACAGATATGGTGTTGATACTATTGATGTGGGTGTTGTTTTTAATGCTGAGGATAGCGATTGGAAAGATGTAGTTTTGGAAACTGGTGAGAAAGTACAATTTCCAAAATGGTTTAATTATAAAGTAAATGAGAGTTCGTGGGATGTTTATGATGACGAAAACGAGCGTATAGCAACAAGACCTAATGGTGCAACTTTCTTTGATCAAACAGTATTTCCATATTTGGATGGATATCCACAAAACTATGATGATATTAATCATGCAAAAGGAAAAGTTTTGTGGCAAGCATTAGCACATAGCCCGTGGGATCATGCTAGTGAGAAGGATTTTTATAAGACACTTAGACAAAAAACATTAAAATTACGTGAAGAGACAGATAGAGCACTGGTATTTACTTGTGGATGTAATCTTTTTGAATGGGGTACTTTTCTTCGTAGAATAGATAATTTTATGATGGATGTATATGTGGATCAGCCTAATGTTGAAAAGCTTTTGGATGTTTTGTTGGAGCAACATCTTCAGACATTGGAAAAAGTATGTGAGAGTGTTGGTGATGTAGCTGATATTATCAGGTTTGGTGATGATTTAGGCATGGATTCTGGTGGTTTTATGAGTCCAGATATTTATGCGAAGATATTTAAGCCGAGACATACTAAGCTTAATGAATATGTTAAAAAGCATAGTAATATGAAGACTTTTTTACATTCTTGTGGATCAATACATGAATTGTTGCCGCATCTAATAGATGCTGGGTTTGAGGTTATAAATCCTGTTCAGACAACAGCAAGGAATATGGAGCCTGAAAGGCTTAAAAAGGAATTTGGAAAAGATATAACCTTTTGGGGTGGTGGTTGTAATACAAGAACTATATTAAACCATGCGACTCCACAGGAAGTTTATGATTATACAAAAAAAACAATCGATATTTTCTTTGTTGATGGTGGGTTTGTCTTCAATCAAGAACATAATATCATGCCTGATGTGCCGCCAGAGAATATTGAAGCGATGATGAAAGCTGTTAAATGTTATAAATAGCTTAAAGAGTCAATGGCAAGTTTGTAATAATATGATTTATTAGTAGAAATTGAAATTAAAACGTTTCAATGAAAAAGGCTAATAAAATATTGACAAACTGTGAACGGCAAGATAAAATTGAAATGTAATTCAAACGAAAAGAAAAAAAGACATTATTATATTTATATCATCAAATCAAGTTAGAGGCATAAAAACAAAAAATTAAAATTAAGTTTGCTTTAAAAAGCAGAAGAACATAGAGAGACAAAGTAATATCTTTTGCTGGGATATTACTGGCTGAGTGTAATGAGAGAAGTAAGTTTCAAATGAAAACGAAACGTTTTGTGTTGTGTAAATAATCTTTCTCATTAACAGGTTACAAATTAACAAAGTAACAAAGTTGTAGAGTAACAAAGCTAAAAAAAGCAGTATTATGGTCTCGGATGAAATTGTTAATGAAGGAGGATATTATTTTGGGAAAAGAAACATATGCATTGAAAATGGATCAAGTAAGTAAAGCATTCCCAGGAACATTAGCTGTTGACAAAGTGAGCTTTGATGTTAAAAAAGGTGAAGTTCATGCGTTGATGGGTGAAAATGGTGCTGGGAAATCAACTTTGATGAAGATTCTAGCTGGATCTTTTGCTGATTACACTGGACAGATTTCGATTGAAGGAAAAGATGTTTCTCTTCATACACCTATGCAGGCAAAAAATGCTGGTGTTGAGATGGTGTATCAAGAACTGAGTATTGCGTATAATCGGAGTGTTCAAGAAAACATGTTTGCTGGAAAGATTCCTGGAAAAGGTTTTTTTGCTGATGAAGTACAGCTAAGAGAAATGACGATTGAGGCGTTAAAAAGAGTGGGACTGGATGGAAAAATCGATCCTGCTACTCCTATGAAAAATATTAGTCAACATGAATCACAGCTTATAGAGATGGCTAAAGCTTTGGATAATAAACCAAAGATTTTGGTTATGGATGAGCCTACTTCTGCACTTGCTAGTGCTGAGGTTGAAATGCTTTTCAAAATTATTGAGCAGTTGAAAAATGAGGGTATGTCGATTGTATATATCTCTCACCATCTACCAGAAGTTTTTACAGTAGCGGATCGTGTTACTGTTCTTCGTGATGGAAAACTTATTGATACTAAAAACATCGAAGATGTTACTAAAGAAGACCTTGTTGAAATGATGGTTGGTGAAAAGGTTTCTGATTTTTATAAGGAAAATGTTTCACATATTGGCGGTAAGATTTTAGAAGTTAAGAATTTAACTAGATATGGATTTATACATGAAGTGTCGTTTGACTTATATCATGGAGAAATCTTGGGAGTCGTTGGACTTGCTGGTGCTGGTCGAACTGAACTTGGTCGTTGCATCGCTGGTGCTGATAAGGTTGATTATGGACAAGTAGTGCTTGATGGTGAAGAAGTTGAAGTTAAGAATATGTCATACATGCTTTCAAAAGGTGTTGCTTATCTTAGTGAGAATAGAAAAACCGAAGGTCTTGCACTTAGACTTACAAATAAAACAAATATCTTATCGACGATTATTCCTCGTCTTTCTAAATTAGGATTTTATCTTCCGAAAAAGGGAGATCCAATCGTTAAAGATTTATATGAGGCTCTTTCAATTTATCCACCTAATCCTGATGTTGATACTTCTAACTTATCTGGTGGAAATCAACAGAAAATATTGCTTGCTAAATGGCTTTCTACAAAGCCAAAGGTTCTTATCTTGGATGAACCAACAAGGGGTGTTGACGTTGGAGCTAAAAAATTAATTCACGAAACTATTGTTAAACTTGCAGAAGAAGGCGTTGCAGTATTATTACTTTCTTCAGACTTACCAGAATTAGTCGCTCTATCTGATAGAGTTGCTGTTATGAGGCAAGGACATATGATCGCAGAACTTAATAAACAAGATGACTTTGATGAAAACAAGGTTTTACTTGCTGCGAATGGAGAGAGGAGTGTGTTCAGCGTTGAGTACTAATACTGAAGTAAAAAAAGATTTAAGAAAGACCGAACAAAGCAAGTTTATGCTTTTCGTAACAAAGTTTGGCGTATTCTTCATGATTTTGGTTTTATGCGGCTTAGGGATTCTTGTAAATGATGGATTCTTAACACCGAATAACTTTCTAAATATATTGAACGCGGTTTCATATCTTGGAATCGTAGCAGTTGGAATCTCATTTGTAATCTTTTGTGGACAATATGGTGATTTGTCTGCACCGATGACAATGGCGATTAGTGGTGTTATAGCTGTTGAGTTTATGCGTTATGGGCTTGTTCCTGCATTTATCGCAGCCGTTTTAACTGGAGTAGTTATTGGAACTATAAATGGATTCGTTGTTGGAAAACTTAGAGCGAATGCGATTGTTTGGACTCTTGCTATGAACTTCATACTTGAAGGATTGGTAAGATGGTCTTATAAAGGAACACAGATTTATCCTGATATGGCGACTGCTGAAACTTATAAAACTGGATTCTTTTTACCATTGCTTGCAAAGCTTGATTCTAATATTATGAATCTTGATTTGGTAACAAGAGCAAAGGCGTTTAATGGATTGGCTGTTACCTATCCGTTTGGTATCCCACTAGTTTTATATGTGATGATTGGTGCTATGATAATCGGATATATCATACAATCGAAAACAACATTTGGTAATCAACTTAAAGTTGTTGGATCTAGTTATGATGTTGGAAAAATGTCAGGAATTAATGCAACTAGAACTATCCAATTGGCATTTGTTATGTCGTCAGTATTTGCAGCGATTGCAGGTATCTTTATGACATCGCTTAATCAAGTAGGTGCATTCTATGTTGGTCAAGGATACGACTTCAAGGCCGTTACAGCAATCATACTTGGTGGTATGAGTTTGGCTGGTGGACGTGGAAGTATGTTTGGTGTATTTGGTGGAGTGTTTACTCTTGGACTTATCAGTAACATATTAACTCTAATCGGTATTGGAACATTTACGCAGAATATGATAACAGGAGTTATATTTATAGTTGTTGTTGCTGTTAATGCAAGAAGCTTACGAAAGTTGGGTCGTGATTATGCGTAAGAAAATAGATAGAGAAAAGTTAGTAGATAACTTAAATGAGAATAGAATATATGTGTTCTTAGCAATTGTGCTATTCATCGTAATGATTGCTGTTGGCATTATGAACGATAGAGGAGCTTATGCTTTCTTTAAATCTGGAAATATTGTTCCGATGATAAAGACTAGTTTGCTTCCAATAATGGTTGGTATCGGATTTACCTATGTTATGATTGGTGGAAACTTTGACCTTTCTGTTGGTGCAGTTATAAACGTTGGTGCTGTAATGGCACTTGGTGAATTCAACAGATTCTATAAGATATTTGGTGGCGAAGCTGGTGGTGGTTCAGCGCTTGTGTTTGCTTGGTTGATCGGCATACTTATCGCTTTGGCAGCAGGATCTTTTGTTGGATGGATAAACGGAATGTTGGTTGCTAAAGGTAAAGTACACTCGTTTATTGTAACCATTGGTATGCTTACTGCTATGTCGGGTTATGTATATACATATAGTAAAGGAAACACTGTAAGTGCTGATAGTTATGCACTTGTAGACGTAATTGAAAAATCATTCTTAAAAGTACCATATATAGAGATGTTTACACTTAGGTTTGTTGTTGTAATAGCGGTGCTCGTTCTCTTTGAGATATTGCTTATTAAAACCAAGTGGGGTAAAGGCCTTTTCATGGTTGGTAGTAACAAAGAAGCTGCATGGCAAGCAGGAATCAAGATGGAAAGAACGGTTATTTGGACTTTCGTTATATCAGGTTTATGTGCAGCGTTTGCTGGAGCATTATTCGCAATCTCAATGAATGCGGCGGTGCCTAACTATGGTGAAAGAGGAATTAACCCATTGATGTTAGTTTTGGCCTCCACGATTATTGGTGGAACGGTTATGACTGGTGGATCTGGTAGTGTTGTTAAAACAGCTGTTGCGGTTATCACTATTGAAGTTATCTTTAATGGACTTATCGTTATGGGACTTGGTTTTGACACGCAAGTATTATCAGCTGGAATAGTTCTTGGAGCAGTTGTTCTTTTTGAAGCATATTCACTTTATGCTCAAGCACAAAAGCGTGGACAGCGTGCGGCTATGATGAAAGAAGCAGGGCAGCTGAGGGCGAAGTTGAAAAGTTAAATTTGTCAAGTTTTAATACGCAAAGAGTGTATTAATAATAGAAAGGCTTAAGGCCGAATTATACTAGGAGGAAATTATGAAAAAAAGTTTGGTAGTAGTATTGGTACTAATGTTAACTTTAGCTTTGGTGTTCACAGGTTGCGCAGGTGGCGATAAATCTGGAATGTCTAAAAAAGAAGCTGAAGCTAATCTAGCAGCATCTTTAGCTATTGATATCTCTGATGTTAGAGGATCTGACGGACAATTGTTACTAGTTTATGGTGAGACACGTCCTATACCTGAAAAACCTTCAGACGAAGAAGGCGCTAAAATGTGGGAAATCGAATATGCTGGTAGAACTGGCGAAAAAGAGCCTATAATCGAATCACCTAAAAATGGTGTTATAGGTAAAAAAATTGTTATGATTCAACAATCTGAGCACCCATACTGGACTGCTGTTTCTAATGGATCTAGAATTGCTTGTGAAGCTTATGGAGCAACATTTGAGCTTTGGAATCCTAACGGTGACCTTAACCAACAAAACCAGTTTGTAGACAAAGCGATTGCTGAAGAAGCTGATATGGTTCTTTTAGCTACACTTGATACAGAAGCTGGTGTTCAACAATTCAAAAAATTATATGATGCTGGAATCCCTGCAATTGCTTATAACATGATTCCTACTGATGACGCTATGAAGTATGTTCTTGGTCTAACTGCTCCTGACGATTTTGGTCAATTCAAAATGTTAGCTGAGTGGCTTGCACAGCAAGTTGGCGGAAAAGGTGGAGTTGGATACATCACTCACATTCCTGGTGGATCACCTTACTATGCACGTACAACAAACGTTGTTAACTACTTTGCAGAAAACTATCCTGATATGAAGATGCTTGACATCCAATCACCTGGATTTGATGCTCCAAAGACTAAGCAAGTTGTTGCTGACTGGTTAACAAGATTCGGTGATGAACTAACATGTATCGTAGTATCTGATGACTCAGCTCAAGGTCTTGGTGTTACTCAAGCTCTAGAAGAAGCTGGTAGAAGCGACGTTATGGTTGTTGCTGCTGGTAACTCTAAAGTTGGTATGGACTTAGTTAAAGCTGGAAAAATCCACGGTATTACATTCCAATCTGCTGAAGCTGATGGCGCTGTTCCTGTAAAGGTTGCTGCTGACTACTTCAATGGTGTAGATTTGGGTAAAAACCCTGCTTTCTATCTACCACAAGCGGTTATAACTCCTGAGAACGTAGACAGTTATATGCCAGCTCAATGGTAGGCTAAATACACTCAGCAAAGTTTTTGCTTTTCGGTGGGCTATATTATATAGCCCACCTGCAAAAACGCCAAAAATATATTTTAAAATCACAATTGATTTGTAGCTTTAAAATATATTTTCAAAAAGAATTCCGCACAATATTATAAACTAACATAATAATAAAAATTAGCATAATGCACGTTATAAATTGAATGAAATTTGCAAACGTTTATTTGAGGCATAAAGAAATTAAAAAAGAAATTGATATTTGCTGTTCTATTAAGCAAAAGACATAAAAAAATAAAAAGATTCTAAGAAATTTTAGGATTAAATTGAAGATGAATGTGAAAGGAGATATGTAATTAAGTTTGCATGTATAAAATTATGAATAAACAAGATAAAATAGCAAGATTAAAAGCAACATTAGCGCATAAAGAAGGGGATAGAGTTCCTATAAGTGATTTTTTCTGGACTGGGTTTAGAAAAGCTGCAGATGCGAAATGGGGAGAGGGATTTGATCCTTATCGTGAGTTTGATTTGGATTATATGGTCGTTAATCCAAATATGGATCCGCATATTAAAGAATTTGAAATCGTTGAACAGCAAGGCGATGATATTGTTGTGTTGACTGGTTTTGAAGCAAAAATCAGAAGACGGGCAGATCAACCTATGCCTCACTTTGATTCTTTCGGTATTAATACTGTTGAAGAGATGGAAAACTTTACTTTTGAAGATGATGATATGATTAACAAACGCTTTAAGCGTACTGGTGCTGATCAAATCAATGGTGTTGGAGATGCTTTGGCTTTTTCTACACCTAGTTATATTGAGCGTTTTGAAGCATATAAAGACGATTTTGCAATGTTTGGTTCTGTTTGTGAGATGTATGAGTTTGTATGGCGGATTGTCGGTACAGAAAATGCGCTATTTTGGATGGCACTTTATCCAGATAAATTTAAGGCTTTTGTTGATAGAGCTGGTGCATTTATGCAAAAGATTTTGGAAACTCAAATCGAACTATATAAGGAAGAGATGGATGGAATGTACATTTGGGGAGATGTTGCATATGTAAATGGTATGCTATTTAGTCCTGCAATGTGGCGTGATATCTTTAAACCTTGGACAGAGAAGTATATTAAAACATGTAAAGAAGCTGGATTGATGGTTATTTATCATGGATGTGGCGATGCAAGAGTGATTTATGACGATTTTGTTGATATGGGTCTTGATGGTTATAATCCAGTTGAAGTTAAAGCACATTTGGATGTCAATGAGCTCAAACCTAAATATAATGGTAAACTTGCGTTTGTTGGTAATATAGATGTAAGAGAACTTGAGTCTGGGGATAAAGACCGCATTAAAAAAGAGGTATTGTATAAGCTTAAATCAGCCAAAGGTGGCGGATGGATTTGTCAATCTGATCACTCGGTGTCATCTGATGTTGCACCAGAGAGCTATGCATATATGGTTGAATTAATAAAAGAATATGGGGTTTATCCATTGGATATGGAAAGAATCGAAGCAGAACTGAGCAGTCTTTAATAGGAGGAAAACTATATGAAACGTTATGGACAGATTATCAAAGTAAAACCAGAGATGGAAGAGCGATATAAGTATTTGCATGCTAATCCTTGGGAAAATGTTGGGGCAATGATTACTGAATGTAATATTAGAAATTACTCTATTTTTTTACGAGATGGATTCTTGTTTGCATATTTTGAATATATAGGTGAGGATTTTGAAGCTGATATGGCTAAGATGGCCGCTGATAAGACTACACAAGAGTGGTGGGATGAGTGCATGCCATGTCAACAACCTATTGATGCTGCATCATCTGATGATTGGTGGGTCAATATGGAAGAGGTTTTCTATCAAAAATAGGGAGTGAAATCATGACAAACAAGCAAAGGGCGTTGGCGCCTTTTAAGCGAAAGTCTATGGATAGATTTCCGATGTGGTATGGTGCTGATGAAAAGTTTACACAGAATTTGATTGATTATCTTGGAGTTGAAACTGAGGAAGAGGCACTTTATAAGAATATTGATATTGATTATAAAACAATTAGACCCAAGTATATAGGTGAGCCATTTGAAGTAGATGAGGATGGGTTATCGTATACTGATTGGGGGATAAAGCGTGCAGGTTTGCATTATGGGCTTGCGATGAATCATCCGTTAGCGAATGCTGAGAGTGTTGCTGATATTGAAGTGCATGAGTTTCCCAATCCAGATAACTATAAGACTATTATTGATGAAAAAGAGCGGCAGTGGGCGAAAGATTATTGCTTGATTGCAGGAAACTGGGCACCATTTTTCCATGATTCACTCGAGCTTGTGGGTATGGAAAAGTTGTTTATGGATATGTATACCAATTCTGCGTTGGCTGAAGTGTTGATCGAAAAATGCTTTGAGTTTTATTATGAAGTTGATAGGCGGGTATTTGAGCAAAATCCGAATACAGTTGATATGTATTTTATCGGTAATGATTATGGTAGTCAAAGGCAGTTGCTTGTATCTCCTGATATGTGGAGAAAATTTTATAAGACAAGTATGGCAAAGCTTATTGGTCAAGCGAAGAAGAATGGATGCGTTACTGCGATTCATTCCTGCGGAGCTATAAGAAGTATTATCCCTGATCTTATTGAGATTGGTGTGGATGCAATTAATCCGATTCAGGTTAATACGCAAGGGATGAAACCAGAAGAATTGATGGATGAATTCGGTGCTGATTGTGTGTTTTTTGGTGGTATTGACGAAAATGATATTTTGCTAAATCATACGGAACAGCAGGTGCGTGACGAAACTAGGAGAATCATCGATATACTCGGAAGTAAAGGGCGATATATTGTGGCGGCATCGCATGATTATTTATTGCCAGAAGTCCCTGTGCAAAATGTATATGCGATGTATGATGAAGCAAAAAAATATGGTACTGGATTATAATTAATAAGATCTATATACATTAAAAGCCTTTGATTTCTTCTAATAGTTAAATTCAAAGGCTTTTTTGTTTTTCTATATTATTGAAGAGATTTTTTCTTGAAGCTCATTCATTGTTTGTTCAACGGTTTTTCTTCCATACAGATATTCGTAGATGATTTTTGAGGACATTCTTTCAACTTCTAAAAAGTAAATATTATCATCTGCTACGCTGATTGGTGCTAGACGATTTCGACATTTTGGATAACAACTATATATCATTGGAAGCCAAGGGTATAGATTTACAAGTTCGTCATTTTGATATACTTGTTCTATTGAAGATTGTCCGTCTATAATTGTGAAATAATTACTCATTTCTTCACCACATGCCCAGTTTAAAAAACTAAATGCTTCATCTGGTGTTTTGCATTGGCTGGAAATACCCAAACCCCAACATCCCAATACGGAGTTGCCGCCAGGCACAAAATCATACCCAGTTTTTCCTACAACGTTAGATATCGATGGATTTGTTACCAATGTTAGATAAGATGCGTAGCTGATAACCATTGCCGCTTTTCCGGTATAAAAATCGGATACTGTTTGTTCTATGGATGCTTCAAGTGCATTTTTGGGTGCATAATCATAGGTTTCTTTATAAGATGTGAGTGCCTTTAAAAATGCTGGTGAGTTAAAAGATGGTTTATGATTTTCGTCGAACAAATCACCACCATAAGCCCAAAGTCTTGAATAAAACTCTGGCATTACTGACCCTGTCATTCCACCAGCTAGCGATGTACCGAATTGCACTTTTGAATCTGGATTTAGTGATTTTGTAAAAAACTTTGAAATTGCATTGAACATAAGCCATGTTTTTGGGGGCTCTAAGTCCACTTTATATTCTTCCTTGAATGCTTTTTTATTTACAGGATTATCAAAAAGATCCTTGCGATATAGCAACATTTGTGGACTATATAAAAATGGGATGCCGTAGTATTTGTTCTTATGGAGACCTATTCTATCCAGAATATCATCTATAAAGATTGATTTATCGAATGTATTTGAGTTGATATAACTCGTAATATCTTTTAATGCACCAATATGTGCAAGTTGGCTAGCCCAAGTGATATCGTACATGATAATATCGTATTTAGTAAAAAATTCATTGCTACTTGAAAGGATTGTATTTATTAGATCATCTTGAAGCATGGGTGTTACATTGACGCTGATGCCAGTTTTGTTTTTAAAATCAAAAGCTAAAGATTCAACGGCATCTGAGTCAGATGATGATAAAAATAGGGCTTCTAGTTTTTGTTGTTTATTGGTTTGGGCATGAACATGTGGCTTGTTGGAGTTGTTGAAAATCCCACGTTCGACGATCTTGTCTTCAAAGTATATATGATGCTTTTCGAAAATAATAGGTGAATTTATATTTGCGATAACTGTATTAGCAGCTTCTTGTCCGAGTTTGTGAGAAGAGCGCATGGTTGCAATATTTCTTGAATTCAATGAGTTGGAAGTCCAGTTTTCTTCTCCTAGTGAAATAATCCTTAGATCGTTAGGGCTGTACAGACCTATCAGATTTGCGGACTCGGAAAGACCTTTTCCAATCTGTGATGATGATGCGATAATCACCTTTGGTTTGTCTTTTCTTATTAAATCGATACCAGTTCTAAAGGCGCTTTCCTTTGAGGGTAAGATATGATTGATCAACTTCTTATTGATTTTTAAATTGTTTTTTTTATGAAAATCATTATATGCTCTTATACATTCATCTTCTGGGTGATAGCCCTCTTGACCAACCATAATTGCGATATCTTTGAAGTTTTTATCATGCAGTTCGGATAATATACTTGTGATAGTTCCATAATTATCGAAAGCTAGAAAGTTTATGTCTGGATTGGAGATTTTGCGATCTATAAATACCACAGGGATATTTTGTCTGAAAAAATGTGTGTCAAAATAATCTGTATTTTCTGATTGACAAGTTATTATAACGAGTCCGCATATTTTTTTTGAGATAAGACGATTTAGTGTTTTAATTTCGTTTTCGGGTATATCGTCAGTAAGTGCAAGATTTATATTATAACCTGATTCGGTAAGTTCGTTTTCAAGACCAGTTAAAATATTTGAATAGTATGAATCAAAGGTGTTAGGAAGAACAACAGCGATTTCGTTTCCTATGCTAGATGTTTTTAAATTTCTTGCATTTGTATTGGGAGTAAATCCAAGAATATCAATGGAGTCCTGTATTTTTTTTGCTGTTGATTGAGTAACTGTTCTTGTTCCGTTGATGTAATTTGATACAGTTCCGATAGATACTTTTGCTAGTTTAGCAACATCTTTTATAGTTGACATGATTGTTTAGTCCTTCGTTTGTTATTATATATGTATATTTTATATTACTAATTTTAACTTATTTTACGTTAAAATTCAACAATAAAAGCGTTTTAATTATATTAATTGAAACCTTTTAATAAGGGCTGTTATTTTTATGGGTTTTATATATTTCTAATGAAAAGAAGAGAAAGGGGTTTTGTTATCGATCAATTTGACATTTGCATATTTATGTAGCATAATTTATTAAATGATTCTGCTTTATTTGATTGAATGAAGATTTCGGCGCATATAAAAACACTGTGGAGGAAAAAAATGAAGAATAAAGCTGTTGGTAACGAAAAGAATATATTGATTATAATTGCTTCAATAATGATTGTAGGCATTGTTGCTCTATCTTGTTACATGTTATTGTTTAAGACGAAGACCGTTGCAGGATTTGACGTAACTGACTCAGTGGTTGAAGATGAGTTTTTTATAAAGGATCTTATAGTTCAAAAGATAGATTTATATGACATTGATTTTGATCACGCTTATTCATTATCTCGCACAGATAATGGAGCTAGACTTAATGGAGTGTATGTTACTCAAGCAAATGTCGATGATCTTAGAGATTTTTACATGCAAGTGTTAGAGGAGTCTGAATCGATTGGGGATAATTCTTCGGTATCCATGAATGTAAAGGGTAAGATTGATGGAATGGATGTTGAAGTGAAAAATTATTTTTCAGAAGTTACTAATGTTGTTGATATAGTTATCGATGTGGATGTAGCTTTGGCTGATTATTTTGAAGCTGATGTGCAAATGCTTTTTCCAAAAAGTCTTCTATCTAATATAGATGGTGTTTCTGATATGATAAGCGGTGATCAATATGGTGGGTTTATAATGTATACCTTTGATAGCTATGATCAGTTTGCTTATGTCGGTATTCCTAAAATATCAAGAGCTTATAAATATGATAATGCTTCGGTTGCATTTGAAAAGTTTAAAAAAGAAACTCAAGATGGATTTGATGAAACAGTAATATCTGATGATGGTAGTAGACTGTATGCTAAAACGGATGGGTATCTATATATGTTTGCTGTTTCAGAAAATAAGCAGGGTGATGAAATAGTGATAATAAATGCTCAAAAAATGCCAGAAGAATAAACGAAAAGTCGATAAAAGGGGTATGTATACTATGCATGCTCCTTTTTTTATGCTTTTTATACAGTAAAATGATCATTTTATGAACATATGATTAACGCGATGATCACTTGTGATCGTTATGGTTTGGAAAATGACCATAAATTTACGAAAAAGAACATTTTGTTCTTGACAAGTCGCTTGGTTATGCATATAATAAGTCTGTGCCTAAGAAATATAGTCATAAAGCTAAATAAAAACAATCAAACAAGCAAAAACATTCAAAAACTATCATAATAGTAACTATAATGTACTGTAATTATTGCATTTAGTTAGTAAGGAGCCCCGAATGATACCTCAACAAAGAAAACAAGTCATTACAGAGATGGTGAATAATAATAAAGCTGTAAAAGTTTCTGATTTAAGTGAACAGTTGAATATATCAGATGTAACTATTAGAAGAGACTTAAAAGAGCTTGAGGATGCTGGTGTGCTTAGAAGGACACATGGGGGTGCGATTAAAAACACAAACACAGCACTTGAGCCTCAGATGTCGATCTTAGTAACTGAGCATGTTGAGGAAAAAGCGGCTATTGCTAGAAAAGCATATGAATGTATAAAGGATGATGATGCTATAATACTAGATTCATCATCAACGGCAGCCAAGCTGGCTGAGCTAATAATTAATGGTGAAAAAAAGAATATAACAATAGTAACAAACTCGTTTAAAACAGTAATAGACTTTATTGGATGCGATAAAGTTGAGCTTATACACATTGGTGGACAAGTTAGAGGAAATATTTACTCATCTATTGGCACAATTGCTGAAAATACATTGAAAAATTTACGTGTTGATAAAGCTTTTGTTGGAATAAACGGTATTGATTTTGAAAATGGATTAACTACACAAAACCTGTTTGAAGGTCAGATTAAAAGGGCGATGATGAAATCTTCCAACCAAACTTATATTTTGGCAGACAGTAGCAAGTTTAATCAGACATATTTAAGCATTGTATGTGATATTGCAGATGTAGACTTTATCATTACAGACAATGAAGTTTCTACCGATATACGAGAAAGAATTCATGAAAAAGATGTTGAACTGATTATTGCTCATAAATAAATCAGTTATGATAAACGGTTTAAGGATTGTAACCTAAAATGGAACGGTTACACCTAATAAAAAACATGGAGGAATAAAAATGAAAAAATTGATTGGCCGCGGTATAGTTTTGGTACTTGTATTAGTATTTATGGCAATGGCGTTTGTAGCTTGTGCAGCACCAAAAGAAGAGGCTGCAAGCTCAGCTCCTGCTAAGCAAGAAGCTGCTAAAGAGGACAGAACATATTATATGTGTTCATCTCACCAAGCTCACCCATACTTTGCTGATTCTCATCTAGCATTAAGATATGCTGCTGAATATTTTGGCGTTAACATCTTAGCTACTGGACCTGAGGGTTGGGATACAAAAGCTCAAGCTGAAGCTATTGAGCAAGCTATCGCAAAAAAACCTGCTGGTATTATCACACGTATGTGGGATGCATCTCCAAAAGAAGCCGTTTTAAAAGCTATCGATGCTGGAATTCCTGTTATTTGTACAGAAGCTACTATTGAAGATAGTGGTGCATTGTCATATATTGGTCTTGATAACTATCAATGTGGACGTGACACAGCTAAAGAGCTTGTAGAGCGTGCTGGAAACTCTGGAAAAGTTGCTTGTATGGGTAACTGGGGTGCTTCAAACACAGATGCAAAAGTAGCTGGAGTTAAAGATTATTTAGCAGAGAACACAGATTGGGAAGTTGTTGCAGAAGTTGATGATAAAGCTGCTACTGCTGACGCTATCGAAGCTGCAAAAACTATCTTTAATACATATGAAGACGTTGATGCTATTATCGGTCTAGATTCATCATCTGGTTCTGGTGTTGCTCTTGCTATGGAAGAATTAGGAATCGATGCTGGAACATATACTGTTGTTGTTCATGACAGAGAAGTTGCTACATTAGAATATATCAAGAGTGGATATATCGATGCAACTCTAATCAATAAGACTGCTACTGATGAGTACATGGCTATCTTGATGATGGAAGACTGGAACAATGGCGGATTGAAAAATATTCCAATCAGTGCTGACAATGCTAAAGCTGGCGTTAACCCAATGCCTGAGCACATGTATAATACAGCAGCTGTAATCGATGCTGATAATGTAGACTTATTCATGGTAGAAAATATGCCTGAGTATGATACAGAATTGTATAACTACTAAAAAAATAGCTATTGCATAAGATGAGCCCCTTGAAGCTTAACTTCGAGGGGCTTAAAAAAAATATTTTTTTAGGGTCATGTAAAGGAGAATAGTAGCATGGCAAACAATAATAACAACTTTCTTGATATCAAGAATATTAAAAAAACATATGGCGTTGTAAGGGCACTTAAAGGTGTTACCTTTTCGATAAAAAAAGGTGAAGTTCATACTTTGCTTGGAGAAAATGGTGCAGGAAAATCTACATTAGTCAAAATCATAAAGGGTGAAGTTGAGCCTGATGCTGGTGGGCAGATATTTGTAGATGGAAAAATCGTTAAAGAATACAAACCTACTTATGCGCAAAAATTAGGGATATCAATGGTTCACCAAGAATTAGCTGTTTTTGAAAACATGTCTATTGCAGAAAATATCTTTCCTACAATGGATTTTAAAACAAAGTATGGGACTGTTGACAGAAAAGCGCTTTACAAAGCAGCTCAAAAGAGTATTGATATGTTCGGCATGGATATAAAGCCGAATCAAATGATGGACACATTGACACTTGCACAACAACAGATGGTAGAGATTCTTCGTTGTATCAGCCTTGGTCAAAGAATTATTCTTTTGGATGAACCAACATCTGGACTTAACAACGATGAAGCTGACAAACTTATGTCCATTATAAAGCAACTTAGACAAGATGAAATAACTATCATTTATATTTCTCATAGAATCAATGAGATTATGGAAATTAGTGATAGAGTTACTGTTCTTCGTGATGGGGAATATATTATCACTTATGATAATGACGAGAATTTGCATGAAAATGACTTGATTAACAAAATGGTTGGACGTGAGTTTTCTGATAGCCTTTATGCTAAAAAGTCTTATGATAAAGAGTTGGATGATGAAATATTATTTGAAGTAAAAGGAATGAATAAGGAAAATGCTGCTTATGATATCGAGTTTGACTTAAAGAAAAAAGAGATTATTGGATTCTTTGGTTTAGAAGGGTCTGGAACAAATGCTGTTTCAAGAATGATTTATGGGCTTGAGGGTATGGATTCTGGAGATATAATTTTTAAAGGTGAAAAGATTGATAAAGTATCACCGACAGAAATGGTTCGAAGGAAAATCTCATATCTAAATAACAACAGAAAACATGCTGGTTTGCTTCTTAACTCAGGGGCGATGGACAATATGTCTATGCCAGTTTTGAAACAGATGTCTAAGTTTAGCTTTTTGAATATGAAAAAGCTTAAAGGGTATACTGAAAAATTTATCCAGTCTTTTTCAATCGTTATTCCTTCAATTTGGACAAAACCGAAAACACTTAGTGGTGGTAATCAACAAAAGTTGATGCTGTCCATTTGTCTTGGAACGGAGCCAGAGTGCCTTATTATCAATGAACCGACAAGGGGTATTGATGTTGGTGCGAAAGCCGAGATCCATGAATTTATTTTAAAGATTGCTGATGAGGGATTAGGCGTAGTAGTGTTTAGTTCTGAGCTTCCTGAATTGATTGGCTTGGCTGATAGAATTTATGTTATGAACAATAAAAGAATCGTAGGTGAGATAACTAAAGGTGATATCACTGAAGAATCTGTTATGGTCATTGCAGCAGGTAGCAGGTAAAAGGAGAGGGAAATGAGTAAAGAAATCAAAATTACCGGAAAAAAACAATTCAACTGGGGAACGTTGACGATTATCCTATTGACTGCTCTATTATTTGCTGGTCTTACAATTGTAAGTGATTCGTTTTTTACATATAGAAATATCTATGCGATTTTCTATGGCGTATCAATTCAATTTTTTGCAATAATCGGATTTACGTATTTGATGATTATGGGTGAGATCGATTTGTCTGTTGGATCTGTTTATGCGTTTAGTGGAATGCTTGTTGGTGTGCTTATGGCAGATAAGATGCCAATGTGGCCAGCGATATTTATATCACTAGCGATATCAACGATGTTTGGTGTAATAACAGGATTTATCGTAGTTAAATTTAAAGTTAATTCTATGATGGTAACAATCGGTACGATGTCACTTATAAGGGGTATATCTAGTAGCTTTGTAAAGAAGATGTACGGTGCAACATATAAGTCTGACTTTAGACATCTATCAAAAATCATGGTTGGTGACGTTTTTCTAACAATAATAATATTTGTTGTATTAGTAGCGGTGTTAGAGATAATGCTTCATAAAACATCTATATTTAAGAAGATGTATTTTGTTGGTGAAAATATTGATACTGCAAGGATATATGGTATTAAAGCTGAGAGAATCAAGATTGTAACATTTGCTGTTTCTGCTTTAACAGCGGCGATTGGTGGGTTGCTTATCAATTCACGTGTTACATATGCGGATACTGCGATTGGTAATGGATTAGAGTTTCACGTTTTAACCGCAGCTGTTCTTGGTGGTGCTAGTTTGTTTGGTGGTAAAGGTAGTATTTTAAGATCTGCCATTGGATTGATATTTCTTGCAACGATTCAAAACGGTATGATTATATTCAATATCGAGCCATTGCTTCAACAGTTAATCGTTGGAATAATATTGATCGTAGCTGTTTATATTGATACAAGACTTAATGGAGAACGATCATAAAAATAATGATTGATTGATGATCAAAAGATTATCTTTTGCGCATAAAAATAATACAGGCGGATAAATAGCCAGTATTATGAAAACCCAGATTGCTGGGTGGAGGAAATATAATGAATAGTAAAATTAAAAAATTCTTTAAAACTAAAGAGGCAATAGCGCTTAGTCTTGCATTTATTGTCTTTATCATTGCTTCTGTTAGTGGATATTTTTTCATAGGATCGAATATTGAATCACTTATAAAGAGTGTTTCGCCGTATGGAATTATGGCTATTGGAATGATGGTACTGCTTATTGCTGGGGTTTTTGACTTATCAATAGGTTCTGTAATGTGCCTTGGTGGCTTGGTTACTGCGATTTGTCTTACTGCTGGTATGCCGATTTTAATAGCGATACTAATTGGACTTGCTGCTGGAGCTGTGATTGGTCTTATAAATGGACTATTAGTAGAAGTGGCTGGAATCAATCCGCTTATCACAACGATTGGACTTATGTATATAGCACGTGGTATATCAGAGATTATTTTGTCTGGTAGAGGAAAAGCTGGATATACAGATTTTGATCCGAACTTTTTAAAGCTGGGAACTGGAAAGTTTTTGGGGATATACTATATGTTTTGGATTATGCTTGTGCTTCTTATCTTGGTTCAGCTATATTTGAGAAATGCACCAGGTGGTAGAAGACTTTATTACATCGGTGGAAATGCAGAAGCTGCAATGTTGATGGGTATTAATAAGAGGAAAATCGTTATTGCGGCATATATTTTGAGCGGTGTTTTAGCGGCACTTGCTGGAATATTGGAAACAGCGTATGCGGGTCATGCAAACAGATACACTGGTCAAGGTGCACATATGAACGTTATCATCGCAACAATAATCGGTGGTGGTTCGCTTTCTGGTGGACAGGGTTCTATGTATGGGGCGTTTTTCGGTACATTGTTTATGGCATTGCTTACTAATGCGTTTAATCTGCACAATGTTGCACCGCAATGGCAAAGCATTTCTGTTGGTATAATTTTGGTGGCTGTTGTTGCGATAGATGGATATCTATCACTGAGAAAACAAAGAGCACTAGGTAAGATATAAGGTTAAGTGGAGGGGAAAATGGATTTTAACTTAAAGGGAAAAACAGCAATTGTTACAGGTGGAACAAGAGGTCTTGGTAAAGCTATCAGTGAGTCGCTTGCATCTTATGGAGTAAATATTGTTGTAAACTATAATTCTAGATCGCAAACAGCAGATGAAACTGTTGAAGAGATAAAAGGAAAATATGGCGTTGGTGCAATCAGCGTTAAAGCTAATATTGGAAACGAAAATGATGTTAAAAGATTATTCACAGAGGCTGTTAATGAGTTCGGTGGAGTGGATATTCTTGTTAACAATGCAGGAACTTGTCCTGTAAGATTAATAAAAGATACACCACTTGATGAATGGCAGATGACGCTTGATATCAATATGACAGGTGTTTTTCTAACTTGTCGTGAGCTAGCGAACTTGCTTATCGCTCAAGGTAAAGGTGGTAGAGTTATAAACATCGCTTCTCAAGCGGCTTTTAATGGGTCGAGCAGAGGTAAAACTCCTTATTCTGCAACTAAAGGTGGAGTTGTTTCTTTTACAAACTCGTTTGCTAAAGAAGTTGCAAAGTATGATATTAGAGTCAATGCAATTGCTCCAGGTATGATGTATACAGAGATGACAAAAGAAGTTTTAGATGCTGAGATGGATAAATATAACAAGGCTATTCCTATTGGAAGAATTGCGCAAGTTGAAGAGGTTGCAAATGTTGTAACATTTTTAGCAGGCGATGCTTCAAGCTATATGACAGGATCTACTGTTGATGTTAGCGGTGGAATTACAGGAAGATAATTAATATAACTGATTTTGCGATAGATTAAGGAGCCCTGATTATGAGTAAGTATCTTTTAGGAATTGATGTTGGAAGTACGATAGCTAAAGCTAGTATCTTTGATACTGATGGTAATGAAATCACATCATTTGGTCAAAAGGCTGTTATATTAACGCCAAAGCCTGGGTATTATGAGCGTGATATGAACGAGATTTGGGATTCATGTGTTAATGCGATTAAAACTTGTATTGAAAAGTCGGGTATTGATTCTGCTGATATTATCGGTATATCGATGACGGGTCATGGTAACGGTCTTCATCTTGTTGATAAAGATGGAAAACCAGTTAGAAACGCAATCGAGGGTGCTGATAGTAGAGCTGCTAGTTATAATGAAAAGTGGATTAATGATGGAACTTTTGATAAAATTCATCCATTTACAATGCAGGCACTATGGCCAGCTATTTCATCATGTGTATTTGCATGGATGTTGGATAATGAGCCAGAGTCTATTGAAAAAGCAAAATGGTGTTTTGATGCTAAAGACTATGTGAGGTTTATGCTTACGGATGTTGCTAATGTTGAGGTTACAAACTTTTCTGGAACTGGACTTGTAAATGTAAAAGAACAGAAGATAGATAAAGATGTTTTAGACATGATGGGACTTGGCAAGATTTTTGGGATAATACCTCCGATGGTTAAATCGACAGATGTTTGTGGTGGGGTCACTGAAAAAGTTGCTAGTTTAACTGGACTAAAAGAGGGGACGCCAGTTGTTGCTGGTATTTATGATATTGATGCTGCTGCTGTTTCAACAGGTGTTATTGATGAAACAAAGATGAATGTTATTGCTGGAACATGGTGTAATAACCAATATGTAAGCCAAGAGCCGATCGCTGATAAAGAGTTTTTCAGCACGACGGTTTTTTCTAATGATGGATATTATTTGATGCTTGAAGGAAGTCCGACTTCTGCAAGCAATCTTGAATGGTTTGTTTCTGAGATGCTTCAAACTGAAAGAAAACTGGCTGATGAAAATGGCACAAGTGTTTTTGATATCTGTAATGGTGCGGTAAAAGATACACAGCCAGAGGACAGCGACATTGTATTTATTCCTTTTATATATGGAAGCAATGCTGGGCCAAAAGCGAAATCTGCATTTATTGGGATTCAAGGATGGCATAAAAGAGAGCACATAATCAGAGCTGTTTATGAGGGGATATGTTTTTCACACAGATGGCATGTTGAAAAATTGATGGCTTATAGAGATAAACCAGAAGCTATGAGATTTGCAGGTGGAGCTTCAAGATCCAAAGTTTGGCTTCAGATGTTTGCAGATGTACTTCAAACACCGATTGAAGTGACAAAAGCGGATGAGCTTGGAACGCTCGGTGCATCTATTTGTGCTGGTGTTGGAATAGGCGAGTTTGCAAGCTTTGATGAGTGTTGTGCGAACATGGTGCATATAGAGAGAAGAGTTGAGCCTGACAAAGAAAAATTTGATGTGTATACCAAAAAGTTTTTAAGATATAAGAAGGCTATAAAAAGCCTCGATGGTTTTTGGGAGTAAACGAAATAAGTAGGTAGAATGAAAAAACGTTACTAGATGCTAGTAATATAGGAGAGTGTAATGAATAGCGAGCAAAGAGTACTCGGAGTGTTGAATGGTGAGTCAGTAGACAGAGTTCCGACGTTTGAATGGCTTATCAGTAAAAACGTAATTGAAGCATTGCATCCAGGAAGTTCGCTGGATGATTTTGTAGAGAAGATGGATATTGATGCAACTATTGCTGAGATGTGCTATAAAAAAGAGTGGATTAGTGATATTGCATATGCTGATGAATGGGGTGCGGTTAAGCAAATATGCGACGAAGAACACCCTATTCCAATCGATGGTCCAATCAGTACTATGGCGGATTTAGATAAATATGAACCACCAAATCCTGAAGATGATTTTAGATATTCCTCTTTGAAAGAAAAAATTGATAGATTTAAGGGTGATAGAGCAGTTATTGCACATTTAAATGATGTTTTTTCTATTCCGAGCAGACTTATGAAGTTTGATGATTTCATGATGAAGATGGCGCTTGAGCCAAAGCTTATTGAAGGAATAATTTCTATGACAGTTGAAGTCAATTTGAAGATGGCGAAGCATGTTAAAGATATGGGTTGTGATATTGTCTTTACTGGTGACGACTATGCATATAAAACTGGACCGCTTATGTCGCCAGATATGTTTGAAAAGATTTTCCATCCTTATTATAAGAAAGTTATGAAAGGCTATCATGATTTAGGGTTAAAAGTTATTAAACATTCTGATGGTAATATTATGTCGCTTCTTGATATGATTATGGATTCTGACATTGATTGTATTGACCCAATCGAGCCAGTTGATGGTATGAGCCTTGAGTTTATGAAAAATAAATATGGCAAGAACATGGCGATTAAAGGAAATGTTGATTGTGCACACACATTAACATTTGGATCTGTTGATGATGTTATAGCTGAGACAAAAGAGTGTCTTAGAGTTGGTGCTCCTGGTGGACGATATATCTGTTCTTCTAGTAATAGTATTCACTCAAAGGTTAAACCAGAAAACTATAAAGCTATGGTTGAAACTATACAGGAGTTTGGGAAATATCCAATTATGCTATAAATGAGAAATGTGAGGATGCATTGATGAATAAAAAAGTTGTATATTATGCACCAGAAGATATAAGAGTTGAAGAACAGACGGAAAAACCACCAGTTGGCGAGGGTGAACTTTTAATTGAAGTTGAAGCTGCAGCGATTTGTGGAACTGATATAAAGGCTTATTTTCATGGTAATCCAAAAATCAATGCTCCTGCTGTTATTGGACATGAATTTTGTGGAACTATTATTGAATCTAAGACAGATAAAATTGGTTATGAAGTAGGAAAAAGAGTTACGATGGCTACAACAATGGGATGTGGCGAGTGTAAGTATTGCAAAGAGGGTAGATCTAATATCTGCATGAATGCACAGGCTATGGGGTTTGCATGTGATGGAGCAATGGCAAAGTATACTGTTATCCCTGCAAAAGCGGTTAAGTTTGGAAATGTTATACCAGTTGGCAGGATGGATGCGAAGTTGGCAGCGGTAGCTGAGCCGATGTCATGTGCAATAAACGGACTTTCAAGATTGCCGATTAAGGAAATTAAAAGTGCAGTTGTTATTGGACTTGGTGCGCTTGGAATGTTTCATGCACTAGCATTAAAGAGTTTTGGTGTGGAAAATGTCGTCTGTGTTGACTTTGATGGAGTGAAGAAGGATATTATGGACGAACTTGGATTTTCAACGCTTACTCCTGCTGAGTTTCCTGAGCGTTACTTGAATTACTGCGATGATGGGTTTGATTTGGTTATTATAACTGCACCTGCTAATAAAGTTCAAGCGGATGCACCGAAATATGCAAAAAAAGGTGGGTATGTTTCATACTTTGCTAGTTTGCCTATGGGTGATAATATGATTTCGATAGATTCGAGATTGGTTCATTATAGAGAGCTTGTGCTTTATGGTACGTCTGATTCTAGACCAGAGCATGTTGAAAAAGCAATTGAAATCTTATCGGATAGACAAGAAGATGTTGAAAAAATGATTACCGTTTTGCCAATTGATGATTTCAAAGATGGGGTTATGGGAGTTAAAGAAATGCGTTATGCGAAGGTTGTTTTAATACCATAATAGTATTATAATAAAAAAGATGACGGGAGAAAAAAATGAGTTTGAATAGTGATAAGTTACAAGGAAAAGTATGTGTTGTTACAGGCGCGGCAAAGAGTATCGGATATGGAATCGCAGAAAAATATGCTGAGCAAGGTGCTAAAGTAGTAATAGTTGATATCGATCCATTAGTTATGGATTCTGCTAAGGCTTTATGTGACAAAGGGTATGATGCAAAAGGTTATATCTTAAACATCACAGATAGAGATGCAGTTCTAGCATGTTTCAAAGATATTGAGAAAACAGTTGGTGATGTATTTGCACTAGTTAACAACGCTGGTGTTGTTGATACAAGACCATTTGAAGAAAATGATGAATCAATCATGGACAAAATGTTTAAAGTAAACGTATATGGAACAGCATATTGTATTCAAGGTGCGCTTCCTATGATGAAAAAGAACAAAGCGGGAAAAATCATAAACTTTGCTTCTAAGTCAGGAAAAACTGGTTCGGCTTTAATGGCACCATACAGTGCAGCAAAAGGTGCCGTTATCGTTTTAACTCAATCACTTGCTTTTGAAGTGGCTAAGTTTGGAATCAACGTTAACGCAATTTGCCCAGGTATCACAGATGCAACTGGTGTTTGGTCAAGCGTTTCTGCTGGATATATTGAAAACATGAAGATGGAAAGAGAAGAGATCGTAAAGAACTTTACAGCTAAGATTCCATTAGGCAGACTAACAGACATTCAAGATGTTGTTGATTATGTATTCTTCTTAACTGTTTCTGGTGAGTACTGTACTGGTCAAGCGCTTAATATCACTGGCGGAAGAGAAATGCACTAAAAAGGGAAACATGCTACATTTAAAAGAATAGTAATGCCAATCTACCAAAGAGTTTATTATAAAAAAATCGCTCTTTGGTTTTTCGGCAATAGATAATAATCCAAAAATCAAGGAGATATAAAAATGAGAGAAGCTTTAGGAATGGTAGAAACAAAAGGTTTGGTTGGAGCGATAGAAGCTGCTGATGCTATGGTAAAAGCTGCTAATGTTACTTTGATAGGAAAAGAGAAAATCGGTTCTGGTTTAGTTACAGTTATGGTTAAAGGTGATGTTGGAGCTGTTAAGGCTGCTGTTGATGCTGGTGCTGCTGCTGCTAAAAGAGTTGGAGAACTTTATTCTGTTCACGTTATCCCTCGTCCACACGAAGATGTTGAAGTTTTAATTTCTAAGTAATAGGATATTTATAACGCGTATTTAAGTAAATGGACGTATCGATAGGAGATAAAAATGGATATTGAGAAAATTATAGAGCAAGCCGTTAAGCAAGTTATGGCTCAAAGTGGCGATATAAGTAAGCCATATTCAGGTCAATATGATGCTACATATGCTCAGTATATGGATCACACTGTATTAAAGCCAGAAACTACAAAGGAAACAGTAAAGCAATTTTGTAATGAAGCAAAAGAATATAAGTTTGCAAGTGTATGTGTTAATCCTACGCATGTTACATATGTTTCTGAACTACTCAGCGGAACAGGTGTAAAGACTTGTTGTGTTATTGGTTTTCCTTTGGGTGCAAATACATCTTTTGTTAAAGGTGTTGAAACAATGGAAGCTGTTAAGAATGGTGCGGATGAAGTTGATATGGTTATCAACATTGGGGCATTAAAAGATAAGAACTATTCTTTAGTATATGAAGATATAAAAGCGGTTGTTGATAATTCTGGAAAAGTTATTGTAAAGGTTATTATCGAGACGAGCGCACTTACAGACGAAGAAAAAGTTATTGCATGTGAGCTTGCTAAACGTGCAGGCACTGATTTTGTTAAGACATCAACTGGAATGGGTACTGGCGGAGCAACTGTTGAAGATGTTAAGCTGATGAAGAGAACAGTAGGCGAAGGAATCAGGGTTAAAGCTTCTACTGGTATCAACGACAGAGAGACTACTGACAAAATGCTTGCTGCTGGTGCTGTAAGAATGGGAACAAGTAAAGGTATATTTATCGTTAAAGGTGAAAAGCCACCAACAGCTCCTAATACTTACTAAGTAAAATAGAATATTAAGCAATGCAAGATAAAGTTGTAAGGTTTGAAGTGATTGGATGCGGATTGATGGCTAATGAATTCGCATCCGTATGTGCAAGATGGTTTGATTTACGTGGAAGTCTTATAAGAAAATAATTTGAAAAGGAACTGGTTTAGATGGATAAAGGATGTATATCTAGAATAGTAAGTGTTAATGTTGCACTAAACACATATAAAACGCAAAGCAAGAGATATATCCCAGCGGCTGGGTCTAATAGGCATATCCATTTGAGTGAGGCTGATATTGAAAAGATGTTTGGAAAAGGATTTAAACTTACTAAGTTTAAGAATTTAACCCAACCTGGTCAATATGCGGCTAATGAAAAAGTTGATATTAAAGGTCCTAAAGGGACTATTAAAGGAGCGAGGATTTTAGGTCCTGCTCGTGGTGATACACAAGTTGAAGTTTTTTATGGTGATTGTTTTAAGCTTGGCATTAAGCCTATGGTTAGAATGTCGGGGGACTTGGATGGTTCGCAAGGTATAACTCTAGTCGGTCCAAAGGGTGAAACTATACTTTCAAAAGGCGTTATTGTTGCGGCAAGGCATATTCATATTTCGCCTGATGAATCTAAGATTATGGGCATTAAAAACGGTGATATTGTTAGCCTTAAAAAAGATGGAATTAGAGCGACTATATTTGAAAATATACCAGTAAGATGTGGCGAAGGACATAGCTTGGAGTTGCACTTGGATATTGAAGAAGCAAATGCTGCACTAGTTAAGAATGGTGAATTGCTAGAAGTTGTGGATATTAAGTAAAGAGATAATATTAGTAGCAAGCATTGGATGCGGACATGAAGAGGTGTTGAGCACCAATAAGTAGTTGATATTAAGTGAATTAGATAAGTTAAGAAGTGATATTAGATAGAAAGTACTATGTGCGGACATGAAAGGGCACTGAGTGCCAAGAAATTGTGGAAGTGAAAAAGAATAAAATAAAAGCATAAATGGGTTTTGAAAATAAGCATTAATTACGGACATGAAAAGGCACTGAGTGTCAAGAAGTTGTGCATATTAAGTAAAGAGATAAATGAAGAATTGATGTTAGGTAGAAAGTACTATATACGGACATGAAAGGGCGCTGTGCGCCAAGAAATTGTGGAAGTGAAAAAGAATAAAATAAAAGCATAAATTGGTTTTGAAAATAAGCATTAATTACGGACATGAAAAGGCACTGAGTGCCAAGGGGAAATATGCAGTTAACTGAAAAAGATATTGCATTTTTGGTTGATAAGGTTACTGACGAGGTCAAAAAACGAATAGGACAGCCAGAAAAAGAGCGAGATAAAGCTTATGGAACGGTTGCACTTATCGCTGAAATGATACCATCACCAAAAAAAGCATTAGAGCATATTAAAACTGAATATGGAACGGATACCCAGCTTTACCTTTTAAATGGTGTGAATATGGACGAGAGTTTGTTGCATGCAAAAAAGGTTGAGACGGATAATGACAAGCAAGACTTGCTTGAAAGAGTGGCTATGGCTAAAGAAGTTTTGCTTATAAGCCCTGGGATTAGCACACTTAAAAGATTGCAGGCTGGTAATGATGAGCAGTTTGCTGATAGCTTGATATTAAGAGCGATTTTATGGCAAAGAAAAGTTGGAGTTGTATTGGATTTTGAGCCACCTAAATTTAAACGAAGTACACTCTTTGAAACAGTGGTAAATGCGATTGATGCACTTACTTCTATGGGAGTAAAAGTTGATATGTATCAGCTTGTAAAATCTGGCAATGAGGGCAAAATGGTGCTTGTTACAGAAACTGAAATAATAGACGCACAAAAAAACGGAGATAAAACCGTTGTTTGTGATGAATCTGCGATTGTAACGCCTTTGGCTGTTGATAAAGCTAAAGAGCTAAAGATAAATATAGTGAGGTAAATCATGCTGGTTGGAAAAGTAAAAGGAAATGTCGTTAGTACTAATAAATCCGAAACGTTACTTGGATTAAAGTTACTTATTATCGTTCCAGTTGATTTGGATACGATGGAAGAAAAAGGTGCACCTGTTGTGGCGATTGACGCTGTTGGTGCTGGAGTTGGTGAGGTTGTTATGTGTTGTAGTGGTAGTTCGTCAAGGCAAACAGCGTTTACTGATGGCAAGCCGAGCGATCTTGCGATTGTTGCGATTATAGATACGATTGATATTGATGGGAAACAAGTTTTTCAAAAGTAAGGGAGTTTATTTATGAAATTTACGGACGATCAGATTAAAAGTATAGTTACTAAAGCATTGGAAAGTTTGGATGTTGATTTAACAAAAACTGATATTGGGCAAAGCGGCGAGTGGATATGCGACGATGTTAATCAAGCTATTGCTAATGCAAAAGCAGCACAAAAGCAACTAGCACAAATGAGCTTGGAAAAGCGTGGCATTTTGATCGATGCTATGAGAAGAGCTAGCATTGAAAATGCTGAGTACTTGGCAAAACTTGCTGCGTCCGAAACTGGATATGGAAAAGTTGCTGATAAGGTTGCTAAAAACATCTTGGCGGCAGAAAAAACTCCTGGGATAGAAGATTTAGAATCTAAAGCTTACTCTGGTGATTATGGACTAACCTTGGTTGAGGGTGCATCATATGGCGTTGTTGGATCAATCACTCCATCGACAAACCCAACATCTAGCGTTATTAATAACTCGATTAGTATGATAGCGGCAGGTAACTCAGTTGTATATAACCCACATCCTGCGGCGAAAAAGTCGTCTCAAGAAACTATGAGAATCTTGAATGAAGCTATAAAAAAAGCTGGTGGACCTGCTACGCTTATTACGACCGTAATTACTCCAACTCTTGCTACTGGTAAAGCGATTATGGAAAGCAAAGATATTCCGATCTTGTCTATCACAGGCGGAGAAGCTGTTGTAGCTGTTGCTATGAAGACTGGAAAAAAAGTCGTTGCTGCTGGACCTGGTAATCCACCTGTTATCGTCGATGATACGGCTGATATTGCTAAAGCGGCAAAAGATATCGTAGATGGTGCGAGCTTTGATAATAATGTACTGTGTATTGCAGAAAAAGAGGTTTTTGCTTTTTCTAATATTATAGATAGTTTAACTCAGAAGATGCAAAGTCATGGAGCTTATCTTATAAGTGGAAGTGATATTGATAAAGTTGTAAATACTGTGTTTATCAAAAAAGAAGGTAAATACGTTGTAAATAGAGAATATGTTGGAAAAGGTGCAGATGTAATATTGCGTGGTAGTGGAGTTAGTTTTACTGGAAATCCACGACTTGTTATTGCAAGAGTTGATAAAAACCATCCTTTTGTAATGGTTGAAATGCTTATGCCTGTGCTTGGAATGTGTAGTGTTGATACTATTGAAGAAGCTGTTTATGAAGCGATTAGAGCTGAACTGGGTTGTCAGCATACAGCTATGATTCATTCAACAAACATCAAGAATTTATCATTAGCGGCAAAAGCTTTGAATACTACGATTTTTGTTAAAAATGCTCCATCATATGCTGGACTTGGATTTACTGGTGAAGGATATACAACGCTTACAATTGCGACACCGACAGGTGAAGGGCTTACTAGCGCGAAAACATTCACGAGATCTAGAAGATGCGTCTTACATGGAGACTTTAGGATAGTATAATATGGGGATTATCGATAAGATAAAAAAAGCAGGAGTTGTGGGAGTTGGCGGTGCTGGCTTTCCGACTCATGTAAAGGCAGATTGCAAGGCTGATATTGTGATTGCTAATGGTACAGAGTGTGAGCCATTATTGCGAGTGGATCAGCTTGTTATGGCAAATTATGCAGAGCAAATTGTTTGCGGCTTGAAAGAATTGGTCGCTTATACTGGTGCAAGCGCTGGTGTTATATGCTTGAAAAAACATTACCACGATGCGATAAATGAGCTTAATAAATATATTGATGGAAACATCAGTTTGAAATTATTGGATGGATATTATCCTGCTGGCGATGAACAACAGATGGTATATGAGGTTATTGGTAAAGTTGTTCCAACAGGTGGACTTCCATTGGATGTAGGTGCTGTTGTTGTAAATGTAAGCACATTGGTAAATGTATCAAATGCTATGCAAGATAAACCAGTTACAGATAAACGTGTGACCGTTGTGGGTGAAGTAGCGAACCCGATTACAGTTAAAGTGCCGATAGGGACTCCGGTTTCAAAATTGATTGATATTGCAGATGGACCTAAAAATGTGCATGATTATACGCTGATTATTGGTGGACCTTGTATGGGCATACTTTCCAATGATTGGGATCAAGCGGTTACAAAAACAATGGGTGGCGTGATTGTACTTAAAAACACTCATTCGCTAGTTGCACAAAAGATGGATAATTATAAACGAGATGTTAAACTTGCAAAAGCAGTTTGTTGTCAATGTAGCTTGTGCAGCCAGATGTGTCCAAGAAACTTGCTTGGGTTAAATGTTGAACCACACAAGGTTATGAGAGCAATAGCGCAAGATAAAGGTGATTTGATTACTAGTGTCAATGGGGTTTTCTCGTGTTGTAGCTGTGGGCTGTGTACATCTTATGCATGTAACTTTGGACTTAATCCATCAGCAATGATGACAAGAGTAAAAGAAGGGCTTATAAAGCAAGGTGTTAAACCGCAAAAAGAGGTTTATGGAAAAATAGATAGTGAGATTGATCTTAAAAAAGTCCCTGTAAAAAGGCTTATGGCGAGATTGGGTGTATCGAAGTATAATGTAGATACGCCACTTATCGAAGATGAAATTGATGTGGATAGAGTAAGATTGCCGCTTATAATGCATATTGGGCAACCATGTGATGCGGTAGTTTGTATTGGTGACATGGTAAAAAAAGGTGATTTGATTGCTGATACTGATAAACTTGGAGCTAAAATTCATGCGAGTATAGATGGCAGGGTGAATGATGTTGCTGACGATTACATCGAGATTGTGAGGTGCGTATGAGAGCACTAGGAATGATAGAGTTGACCAGTGTGCCTAGAGGTTTTGTTGTAGCTGATGAGATGTTAAAGGCGGCTGATGTTGAGCTTATAACTGCACAAGCGGTTTGTGCTGGAAAATATATTGTAATAATTGGTGGATCTGTTGCGGCTATAAACTCAAGTGTTGAAGCTGGTGGCAAGATAGCTGAAGAAAAGCTAATCGATAGCATTGTGATAGCAAACGTCCATGAAGGAGTTTTTGGCGCATTGACTGCGAGCACGGATGTTGCTGACATAAATGCGCTTGGTATTATTGAAACATTCTCGCTATGTACAGCTGTTATTGCGGCTGATGCTATGATTAAATCGGCGGATGTTGAACTTATTGAGGTAAGGTTGGGTCGTGGACTTGGCGGAAAATCTTTTATCACGCTTACTGGTGATGTTGCGGCGGTGAACTCGGCTGTTGAGGTTGCATGTGGGCTAGAAGAAGCGCAAGGACTTATATCTGGATGTGAAGTTATTGCATCACCGCATCCTGATTTATTTGAAGCTATATATTAAAGAGTTGTATTGAATATAAATAATATAATCTGGTAAACGAATAAGGAGAAATAACATGAGAGAAGCACTGGGAATGATCGAAACAAAAGGTTTGGTTGGAGCAATCGAAGCGGCTGATGCTATGGTTAAAGCTGCAGATGTAGTTTTAGTTGGTAAAGAGAACATTGGATCTGGACTTGTTACTGTAATGGTAAGAGGTGATGTTGGTGCTGTAAAGGCGGCTGTTGATGCTGGAGCTTCTGCGGCTAAAAGAGTTGGTGATTTAGTTTCTGTACATATTATCCCGCGTCCACATGAAGAGGTTGAAGTTGTATTGCCACAAATAAAAAAAGAAAAAGCTGCTGTGAAAAAAGTCACTGCGAAAAAGGCAGATGATAAGTAATGTATACAGGCAAGGTTGTAGGTCAGGTTGTTGCATCGCACAAATATGAAACGCTTGAAGGTATTAAGCTTTTGGTCGTTGATGTTATTGAGCATGAAAAACCTGTGAAAAGAATTGTGGCTGCTGATGCGACTAGACAAGCAGGTCAAGGTGATTTTGTTTATCTGATAGGTTCAAAAGAAGCATCGTTATTATTTAGAAAAGATTTAGTACCAGTAGATGCGGCTATTGCTGGATTTATTGACACATATAATGAGAAATAAAAAGGAGATATGATAATGAAAGAAGCTTTAGGAATGGTTGAAACAAGAGGTTTAGTTGGAGCTATTGAGGCGGCTGATGCAATGGTTAAAGCGGCTAATGTAACTTTGATTGGAAAAGAAAAAATCGGATCTGGACTTGTTACAGTTATGGTTACTGGTGATGTTGGAGCTGTAAAGGCTGCTGTTGATGCTGGATCTGCTGCTGCAAAAAGAGTAGGAGAGCTTGTAAGTGTTCATGTTATCCCACGCCCACATGAAGATATTGAAAAGATACTTAAATAATGAAATTAGCGAGAGTTGTTGGGAACGTCGTTTCTACAATTAAAGAAAACACACACAATGGGTATAAGATGATGCTCGTTCAATATATTGATGGATCTGGAAAGCCTACGGATGCTAGTCAGATAGCTTTTGATGCCGCAAGTGCGGGTATTGGAGATATTGTTCTTATAAATGTTGATGGTGGTGCGGCGAAAGCTATTTTGGATGATAAAGAGGTTATTATTGATATAACGATTTGTGGAGTTGTTGACCACATTTCTTATGATGGGCAAATAATAGACTTCGAATAGTTTACTTGTAAAAATATAGGATGGTGAAAGCGTTGGATATTAATAAAGTTGTGGAACTGGTCACTAAGGAAGTGCACAAGAACATGAATGCAAATGTTGCTTGTTCGAATGATGGTGTTTGCTCGATTTCAGGAGCGATTTCTTCGGCGGATCTTGCAAAATACATAGAGCATTCTATGTTGAACCCTGATATCACTAGGGCAAAAGTGATTGAGGAGTGCAAGATTTCAAAAAAATATGGGTTTGGTAACATCTGCGTTACTCCTTATTTTGTAAAAGAGGCGTCTGAGATTCTAAAGACTTGTAATGTTGGGATTTGTGCACCGATTGGATTTCCGCATGCTGCTGCTTCTACGGCTGCAAAGATTTGTGAAATCAAAGAGTGTGTAGCAAATGGAGCTACTGAGCTTGATGTTGAGCTTAATTTGGTTGCTATAAAGTCTGGCGAGTTTGATGAAGTTAGAAGAGAGTTAAAGCTTATGCTGGAAGCTGCTGGATATGGTATCAAGTTTAAGGCTATCTATGAGCAAGGTGTTTTGACTGATAAAGAAAAGGTTAAAACTTTGGAGATTATACGCGATAGTGGTGTGGCTTACATGAAGATTTCTAATGCGCTTACTGGAAAAGCTGCTTGTGTAGAAGATGTTCAGTTTGTAAGAAATATTATTGGAAATAGTATCAAAATTAAAATTGATGGTGGAATCAAAAATGCAGCTAAGGCAAACGAGATTATCGGAGCTGGTGCTGATCGTATTGGATGTAGTGCTTCGGTTGCGATTGTTAATGGCGTGTAAAAGCAATTAATTATAGACTTAGATTTTATTATAAGCAGAGAAACTCTTAAAAGAGGTTCTCTGTTTTTTT